>Ga0172375_10008826_pt1 | contig 13450 bp, 15 predicted proteins | sample LakKiv1m_FD_114537 | JGI IMG/M metagenome (GOLD analysis project Ga0172375, IMG submission 114537) | Freshwater microbial communities from Kabuno Bay, South-Kivu, Congo - kab_092012_11.1m | ecosystem: Environmental > Aquatic > Freshwater > Lake | place: Democratic Republic of the Congo...
AACAATCCTGAAATCAAGTACCTCCTGTTGTTCTGTTGTAGTATCGCTCATACCTTCAAGTGAAACCTCTCCTCTTCTATTTTTATCAGGAAGAGAATGATTTTCAGGTGCTATACCTTGTGGTGCTCTATCGTCAGTATCTTTTGATAAAGCAGCAAGCAAATCCCTTACTCTTCTTTTATGAGAGGGGCTATCTTGTGGACCACTCACACGACCATTTGTGGCACCATTTATTATTCTCACAACTTTACTTCTAGGCTTTCCATTTGAAAATCCCATAGTGATGAAGAATTCTATCATAATATTTCTTATTTTTCCATATTTACAGTATAATTAGGCATTCTTATGGGCGTAGTTAAACAGCAGGACTAATATCTCAAACCCATGTTTTTTGTTTGACAAAGTTTTTTTTGGACAATATACTTTGGATGAGCAACCTATGTCCTACCCTATTGAGACAAAAGAGTTAGCTGTTAAATTAAGAAAATTTGGGTACTCCATTAGAGAGATCTCCCACAAGCTAAGAGTATCAAAAAGCACTGCTTCCCTTTGGTTAAATTCAGTAATATTAAATAAAAAAGCAAAAGATAGACTTAAAAAAAGAAAAATACTCGGTCAGTATAAAACAATGCTTATCGCTAATTCTAAAAGGTTAGAAATTCAAAAAAAGATTAGCAAAACCGTTCAATATCAACTAAAAACAATAAACAAAACCAAGTCACTTTATAAGTTGCTACTTTCTTTACTTTTCTGGACTGAGGGTGGAAAATCTACTGATAGTTATGTATTTTTTACAAATTCTGATCCAAAGATGGTTGGATTGTTTGTATACTTAATTAGACAATCATTCGATATCCATGAATCAAAATTCAGGGCTCTAATACACATACATGAGTATCATGATAAAAAAAGACAAATAAGATATTGGTCGGATATTACCAATATACCACCCGAACAATTTTCAAAAAGTTATGTAAAAGCACACACGGGAAAAAGAATTAGGCAGGGTTATCAAGGAAGTATTAGGATCAGATATTACGATCATAAGATTGCTCTTGAACTACGCTCATTCTATAATACGTTAGTTAAAGATTTAGGGCTGTAGGTAAGTGGTATACCAGGTGTCTCCAAAACATCTATCGGGGGTTCGATTCCCTCCAGCCCTGCACAGCCGGATTTTGAGCCCACAGAGACTCTAAATGGGCCGTATTACTGGCTCTTTTCTTAGGTTCAAACTCTGCAGAAGCTGTCGGCTCCACTTTTAGTATCTCTGTTAGGTAACAATATGGTTTTTGAGCGTCTAATCGGAGTTTTTTATCCTTTAAAATCATGTTCGAACCAATGGTAGCCAATATGTCCCGCTTATCCGCTAAACTTCCTGTAGCAAATCTATATCTTGCCTGAACTGCAAAATTTAAGCCTGCTTCCAAATTCTCAATCCAGTTTTCAATCCGCTTCCCTGTAGAGCCCAATCTTCCCTCCAATTCCTGCTTTTCCTTTATGATTAAGGTCTTTTGGCCCTTAAATTCATCATCTGATAAAAGTGACCCATCCGTATTCTGGGGAGAGATTTTGAGTTTAACCAAATTATCTAGTCTCTTAATGCAGTCGTCATAATTCTTCTGTATTTCCCCAAGAACAATGTTTCTATCTTTAACCTCCTCATCATTTAATTCATTACAGTATTTGACCGCCCAATTTTTAAACTCCTCACTAATTGCCATTCGCTTAAGAATTTCATCTACCTGGGGCTCTAAAACCTCCAGTCGGATAGATTTCTGAGTGCAATCAGGATTTATTTTGCGGGTGCAGCGATAGTAAATGTAATGCAAAATGGTGGGATTACTCATATCCTCGGTCTTTGTGCCGCACTTGGGGCAAGAGTCCCGGTTTAATGAAGAAAATTTGTTGTGGCAAATCGTGCAAATCGTCTGCCACTTTTCCTCTGCCGTAATTGCCGAACCGCAGGAACATCTGATTAAACAAGTAAAAGCAAACTCTCTATGCTTTGGCCTTGGTAAAAACTTTCCACCAAGGTGAGCTTGAACTTTCATAAATGATTCCTCATCAATCATGGGAATACCCCGCCATCTATGCCAATCATCACTCCTCCTTGGATATTCAAACTCTCCCATATAAAAGCGGTCATGAAACATTTCATAAAGCTCACTGGTAAACATGGGCTTACCTCCAAGCTTTCCCCGAATAGGAGTGCGATAACCCCAATCGTCAAGCATTTCCAAAATCTGAGCCACTCTATATTTGCCTGTCATCATTACCTTCCATGCTCGCTCAATGAGTTCATATTTGCCAGGAATCGGAATTAAATCTTTCTCACCTTGTTTGGCAATCGGGTCATACATATAGCCGGGTTTAGCCGAACCTACATACATTCCCTGCTTAGCCTTCTCTTTCAAACCCCGCTTGACATTGGCTGACTTGTCATCAGATTCCTTCTTAGACATCATAAAGCACATCTGGAGCCATGATTTATCGTCCGGGGTATTTCGGTATATCTTGCCAGGCTTTCGTATCTCCACAATCTGACCCAAGTCCATCATGTAAACGACTTTCCCTCCGTCAAAGGAATTTCTGGCGATACGGGATTCGTCCCAAACAATTACTCCGTTGGCCTCTCCCTTCTCAAGCCTCTCAAGCATTGAATTGAAGTCCGGTCTACCAATGGTGTGGGCACTACGGGATTCTTGGAAAATATCAACAACGGTTAGACCATTATCTTTTGCATATTTAGTGAGCTCGCTAATTTGAGCTGGCAGGGACAAAATCTGTTTGTCCTCCGGTTCAGAACTTTTGCGACAATAAATAAAAAACTTTAGAGATTTATCCTTATTCATATATTCCATAACTTAAATGGCCGCCCTTGGTGTACTCAGAGACCTTTCGGCTTCTGTCCAAAGACGGCCATTAAAAAGGCCGAAAGCGAATCCCTGAGTACACTTTAATTGAAACATAATTAAATCTTTCAGTCAATAAACTACGCCCTTTCTTCATACTTTGTTAATTCCTTTTCTACCCACTCATTATCAAAGTCACTCTTTACTTCAACCAAATACTCATTTAACTGCTCCCATTTGTAAGTCTTCATCCCCATTCCCAACAAATTAAACCCATCAACCATCTCCCGTAATTCTTTATTATGATTTTCTGCTATTTTTCCAATTTCTTCCTCCGCTCTGACAATAACTCCGGTTGGGTGTTTGGAGTCACGACTTATAATTTCCATTCCTTCAAAGTGCCTTTGCTCAACTCGTCTTATAAGTTCAATATATCCGTTAATTTCTTTAGTTCGCTCCACAAACCTTTCTTTGAAAAGCCGCAAGACATCTGCAAATAACGGGACTGATAAAACCAGCTGCTCACCCTCAATTTTAACAAGAGATAAACTATCCAGTTGATACAAAAGAGCATCCCATTCTCGGTCTAAATCGCTGCCTCGTTTTAACTTCACAATCTGTAAACAAGTTTCCAAAGTCGGTGAAGTTACTAATAAATGCCTTGCCACCATCATCCTGCCATCAAAGGTTCTTAAATCACTTAAGTCTAATTCAATCAACATGAGAACTCTCCAAATACTATTTTTAAGTTCTAAATAAGAGTTATATTTACTAATCTGAGAATTGGGACACGCCGCCACTACCTGCTTAATTTCTCCCTCAATAGGAGAAACTCCGTTTTCAGAGGCGGGCTCTGTCATGGCTTTCAATTCAAGTGAGATAACCAATTTTGCCCGCTCCAAAGGAGTCATCAATTCAGATATTTTTGGTAGATTTAAGCCAGCCATAGTTTTACATGACGATTGATATAAAGATTAACCAGGGCAAGAGCTCTACCTGTTGCTTTTTCGTCATCTCCCCAAGACTCCTTAAGAGCCTGCTCAAAATACTTAAGAAATAAATTCTGATAAATTGCCGCCAGCATTTTGCTATCTTCTTGGCATAATTCGCATGTCATCGTAATTAATTCCTTGCTCATAGGCGGTTCAAAACCTTCTAACTTTTGAGCAATTTCTTTCTCTGACAACATTACGGCCTGGTAGTGAGAAAACAACCAAAATAAATTACAACAATTCTTAAATTTATCTCCAGTTATATACTTGCCAAAGTTTTTTTCTACCTGTTTTACCAAGTCACGGTAAAAATCACTTAGGCTATACTCAACTTCACCTTTCATTACTTGTGTTGGTGTAAAATCCCAAATCATATTATTTCTTTCTAATAGCCATCCGGCGTTCCACTAACACACTCTCAATCAATTCCACTCTTTGGTCTAGGTTGGCTACCTCATAAGCCTTAAGCACAATTCCTAATAAGTAACCAATCGTGGAAGCAACTTTCGGTGGTAATTGCCCTGCCCGGACCTCATTAACAGTTTGAACCGCAGCACCCACCACATCGCTTGGATTACTGATAACCATCTCAGGTAAAGCTAACCCTAACTTTTCATAACTGGTTGCCGCACCTCCACTTCTGACCGCCTCCAACTTCTTTTCCTGCATCCGAGGCTCATGGTTAATACAATAGGAAGAACCATTAACGGGATAGCTCCCGCATCTTTTTCCGTCTTTTTTAATAAAAATGCATTGTTCTGTCATAGTAAGTTACTTACCCGGTAGGGGTTCTGTCGGTGGATGGCATACCGAGCAAACCCTTCCTCCGTCCTGCCTGGTCCAAAATTCATCTCCTCCACAAATAGAGCACTTCTCCTCTTCAAAAATTGCTGCCACTGTTGCCATGTCAATCTGTTCGTGACTAGAATTATCAACTCCATTCGTGGCAGTATCTGTGGCAACACCATCTTTGTTACTCATACTCGTTTCTGGGTTCCCTGTGGCATTAGTGGCAGTATTGGCAGCATCCCGAGAAGTCTTCCAAAGACGGATAACCGAGTTGGCACTTATCTCTTCACAAGTCACCTCTACCCCCAGTGATTGCAGGTTAGGTTTAACTTCTTTAATCTTTCGCCAAAGCCAATTTGCCGCCTTAGGGAATCCGCCCGCACCACCGATTTGTAAGTTGCCCTTTTCTGCTACTTGTTTTAATGTCCCGTATAGCTCAGAGCTTGCCCCTTCCCATTCATCCTTGTCACTCATAAACTCTAAAATGACCTGGGCCGTAGAAGACGATTCAATGGAAGCACTATTTTGGCGTTTAGTATTCTCCCCAAATGCTGCCAGAAATGTTTCAGTTGTTTCCCCTAAAACCATCGCAGCTGCGGCGGCGTAACGGGAGTAGTCAGCCATTCTCGGTTTGCGATTCAATACTATTTCAGAGGCGTGTTTTAATACACCGGAAAGCACATCAAACAAAGCCCCCAGGAGTAATGGTTTCTCGTCATTAAACTGCTTCCAAAATTGCTCCTCCTCTAATCTTTCATCATCATTTATCCGCTCAAAATTAAGAATCAAACACCTGTCCAAAACATCTGGTTTCTGGGCAACTACATTTATACCGGTTAATCCAACCGCCACTTTTTGATTAAATAGAACATCTTCGTCATCCGTATAGAGTTTTCTTTTGGCAAAACCAATACCCGTCACCAAACGGCATAGTGCATCCGAAAGCTCATCGTTAAGTGGAGACATATTATCCAAGTAGAGACAGTAGTTGTGATTAGCTGTCTGGCCCAATTCAATTAAATCCCTTGCCGGGCTAGCCAACTCAGCACTGCTTGGGTCAATTAAACTTCTGGCTACCCTCATTGCCGTGGATTTTGCTGACCCTTGCAAGCCAGCACAAACCAAAATTGCTCTTGGAATATCAGGTATTAATACAGCGGGAATATATGTCAAAAATAAAAGTCGACTTTGTGGGTCACGAAGATTTACATATTTTAAGACTTCTTGCCATCTTCCACCCGAGACAGGAACTGCTTGCGGCAGTTGATGTTTGAAACGATGAAACCTTACCGGACAATTAACAGATAACCGCCAACCCGCACTATCAATTTCAATAGCTTGTTTATCATCTCCCAAGTCATAAAAAATCTTTCCATCCACTCTGGCAATCCGGTTATAAAGAGTTTTCTTATTATCCTCGCTAGATGATTTTCCTTCCAAAGTTCCGATAACTTGATTTAGTATCTCGGAGCCTAAACCCTTTTGACAACTTTCCCAATACAACCTCCTTAAATAACGCTTGAAAAATACACTATCAATGGGGTAAGCCACTAACGGTTTTTCAGGAATCGTGACATGAGGTTCTGAGTGCTCATCCAAAAATAATTGCACACCAACCGTCTCTAGTATTTCCAAGAGTTGTTCTACAACCGTTTTTCTCTCTTCTTCATCGGCTCCCTTGTCACTACCACCAAGGTTTCCTTCAATTTCCTTTTCTGCCTTTTTAATTAAATTTTCGTCATTCATAGTAATGTCCTTACTGCCTCAGGGAAACTAAGCTCCCTGGTCTTCATTAAAAAATCAATTGACGAGCCATGAGCTCCACATCCAAAGCAGTGATAACCCCCACCTTCGGGATAAATGCAAAATGAGGGCGTTCGTTCTTCATGGAATGGGCATAAACCCATTAATTTGTTACCAGCTCTTCTCAATCTGCCTTCGTAAAAAGGTTCAATGGGACTTTGTTTGGCTCTTTCAATATCTGCTTCGTCAACCCAATTCAGTGACTTTCTCACTTTTTTAGGAAGCGGCCTGTTGGCTACCGTTCTCCATAATTTGGTCCAGTAAACAAGCCATTTCTGGATAAGGTAGTATTCCGAATACTCCGTAGCCGCCCAAGTTTTTATCCAAACCTCTTCCAATGAACCGTGTTTGTTTAATCTCTTTATTTGTTCCACCCGCATATCCCGCTGTTTCTTTAACTCCTGACACCTTGGCAAGAGCTCTTCAATCTTTCCCAAACATGTTTCAAGTAGACCATCCTCAAAGCCCTTAACTTCAGGCAACTTAAAAGGCGGGTATACGAAATACCACATGCTTTTACCCAATCTTCTATGGTCAAATTCTTTTTGTTTTGTCATATTTTTTCTCCCATCCAGCCGGAGCTGACTCCGAATAAATCAACCGAAAAAACTTCAATGTTGCCAAGGCTTTCTGCTGGGCTTCTGCATCTGACAATTTTTCGCCAAACTGTCTGGTGTAAATTTCCTTAAACTCAGAAATAGCCTCCAGGGAAAGCGTCATGTCAGACCCTCCTGGTATAACTTGTCTTTCAATTGCTTTATGGCTGTAACGAATTTACGGGCATCTATCAGAACGCTTGGGGAATCTTCTTTACCAAAATTAAATTCTTGAAGCAGAACCTCTCTTTCTTGGGAATCAAGAAAAACAAACTGTGCCCGCCTTGGGTCAGTGACTTTGTCAATGTTTACTAAAACCTGGTCTCTGGCAAACAAAAAACAAGCAGTGTAAAAACTACTTGTCCGAAAATATCTATCATCCTGATACGCATTTGGATTTTCCATAGCTAATCGCTTCTCGGCGATAGCTTTATTTTGAAATTAATAAGGTGAGATAGTCTAAGGCTAAAAGTGAGATAGTTATAGCTAAATTATTGCTGGAGAAAATTGCCCATGAGCTCTATCAATGCAAAGGTGGGGTTTTTATGCCTAAAACTCTAAACCTTGTTACCGACTATGATGAGATTTGTCTAACCTGTAATAATACTTCCAAACTAAACCTATTCGTTCCTTTTCATTTTCTATAACCCATCCTTCTTTTGAGATTTTCTTAGCAAGCTCCATTTTGAGATGTTTATAATCATCCGTCGGTACATCGTCAGTTAATTCTGTAGTTCTTTTCCTCTTAAAATTAGATAGTATTTTAAGTAATTTGTGCTCTTTGGGACCCAAATCACATTCTTTTTTTAATCTGGTAACTTCTTTTGCCATCTCTCGCTTTGTGGGAAGTTTATTATTGGTTGGAGTCGGATTCCTGCTTAGTTCATATTCATTAGCCAATTTTTGATATGTGGCTTTAGTTTCTTCAAACACTCTCGGTAATTTAGTGTGGTCTATTCTCTCAACTGAATAATACCTGTCTTTTCTGTTCCAACTCATAAAGCATCCGGCGTTCTTTAGTCCCTCAATCACACCGTCTGTCTCTTCAATTGTTCTACCTTTAATTGTCAACGCAGCCACCGGCACCATTACAGCATCAGCACGGCTATTTGACTCGTAATAAGTCCAGATTGATTGCAAAACATCCCACTTCTTCTCCAAACCTCTCCTGCTTAGGCTCGGTGACACTGAACCTATCATCAAATCAGGATTGGTATTATTAGCCCTAAATTCAGCTATCAATTTATTGTATCTTTCCTCCAAATTATCAGACTTTGGATTCGCTAAACCTTTTATTTCCTCTATCAGTTGCTGATATTTGACCTCAAGGGGTGATTGTCCAACCCTCGGTAATTCTTTTAATCTGGGAATTATGTATGCGTGAAGTCTACGAACCCACTCTTCAAATTTGTCCTTTCTCAAATATATAAGAGTTTGGGCTTCGCCACGACTAATTTTGTCAAACTCATATTTGTAAAACTGGTCTATAAAATTATCGTCCTTAAAATAGTGACCTTTTTCTTCATCATTCCCTAACACCCCGGCAGCTAAGCGGGAAATTTGATAATGAGCCCACCAAACACTTATGTCTCTGGCTTGTTTGTATTTATCCCAAGCTACTTCCACTTTGTGATATTCCGGGTATAACTCCAAGTCACCGTTTATATGGTTAATATGTTTATCGTATATTTTGTTTTTCAAGCCAGCTTTATCAAATCTCATAATAACTTCCCGATATGGCTGCCAATAACTCGGCAATTTATCGTTACTAAATTGAGGGTCTGACTCAGAGATGTAATTGCGAAGTTTTCCAAGTTCGTCTTGCAGAGGTCCCACGTCCTTAATACCAAATTCATCCGCTTTTTTTATCAAATCTTCTGCGTAGTTTTTCCAAACCTTAAAAAATTCCTTCCAATGTTCTTTTAAATTAGCAACCTGTCTTTGTGACTCGGCATACAACTCCGCAAAAATGGGGTCGGCAATATCGCTTTCATTAAAACACTTGCCATAATCCGCCAATTTCAGATAAAAATTGTTTACTGCCTTTTCATTAGCAACATCCTGATACCTAGTTTCCAAATCTGAAATGAACACATTTACACTAGGTTTAATTCGTATGGCTACTGGTTTCTTCCCAGTAAACTCCTGATACTCAGGTTCCCATTGAATCCTTTGAAAATAATTTGAAAATGCTGGCAAAAGCTCTATGTGATAGCAACCATCATCATAATCAAAACCGTATTTTGAAGCGGCTTCTTTTAATCTATTTCCTCTTTTGATAATTGTAACAATCTTTTCGTCCTTTTCGAGTTTATCAAAAAGCATGTCCAACTCCTCGCCCCTGATACGATTGTATAAATCCCTAGTAGCGTGAATTTTAATGGGTTTACCAAAAGGAGTAATATCCTTAGCATCAATAATTGCATCCAACAAAAAATATAGCTTCTGTTTACCCGTCATTCTCATATTTATTCAAAAACGCCCACTATTTCAGTGGGCAAGTCTATCTATATTTTACCACGAAGCCAAAGAAGTTTTTATATTTTAGATACCCATTCGGCTATTCCAACTGAGTTTGAATCCACGATACCACCTTTTAGTTCTTCGCCGTTTTTGTTTTGTTCCCGATATACCATTTTTTCTAAAAATTCCATCTTACGCATCTTCACTGATGTCCATAATTTGAAAGCTGACAATCCAAAACCCAGAAAATAGATAAAAGCCACTAGCCACTCCGAGGGACTTCTTACAACAAATCTATCCAGAATCGCCGCAATTCCTGGTCCCATAAATGTATCCGCCAGGTAATACCTAAATTTCGTGATGTACTTATCCCTTAGTTCTGTGTCTTTTGTGCTCATCTTGGTCCACTTATATTTTACCACTTACCCAAAGAGCCATACTTGCCAATTTAGGGGTGTGTTGATATAATACTTTCAGTTAAATAAAGGCTGTGAAGGAGAAGCAGTAGAAGCAATAAGGTGACATTAGAGAGGGAGCGGTTGGTGAAAGACTCCCCGAACTTAAAGTTTCGAATTACCCTCTGGAGCCGAAACCCTAAAGCGGAAGCAATTAAGGTTTACGGGTAAGCCCGTTAAAGCTGAAAAAGTGTGTCGGAAACGGAGCACTTGAATGAGGCTGTTTAGCCATCAAGTATCAATCCCCCGGCGGGGATTTTTTAATGGCCAGATAGCGAAACAAGGTGGTACCGAGAGAAACCCTCTCCCTTGTCTATCTACTTTATTGTAGGTGGATTGGGGCGAGGGTTTTTTAGTGACCTGAGATGGCGGAGCGGCTACGCAACGGACTGTAAATCCGTATTAGACAGGTTCAACTCCTGTTCTCAGGACAAGACTACATAACTGATTATTAAAAGATTAAAATAAAAATATGAAGTTTAATATCAAAACTGGCTATAAATTTGACCGAGGGGATGTCAAAGGTTTTTCCTTTAACACCAAAGAGCAGTTCGCTCGTATGAGCGCTGCCAAGTTTATCTGTAAAGGTAAACACCCTCCAATGAAATCACTAAATAGTGACAGGCTTTACTTTATCTTAAAAGGAAAAGGTGTATTTGTGATTGAAGGTAAAAAAGTTATTGTAAGGAAGGACGAGGTCGTTGTCATACCAAAGAATACACCATACCATTATTCCGGGAACATGGAATGTTTTTTGGTCCATAGCCCGGCTTTTGAAAAAGAAAAGGAGATTAGATTATGAATACCAGCTCAGAAATCACTAAAAAATTTGAAGTATTTATAAAAAACGAGCCTCTTTTTGAGGCAGATTTTAGCATGGCAAGAATACACGAAGAATCCCTCACAAAAGCAAGTCGCTCCATTTTTTACGGAACTGGCTTGTGCACACCTCAAGAGATTTCTGTCGGTTTACCGTTTGATATTTTAGCTATGGTTTTTACTGCCGAGAGAATAAGACGGACTTTCGGATTTGATAAGGTTTTCCACCATATTGCGGACACTCATGCAAAAAGCAATGGAATATGGGAAGAATCAAAGATTGATACCCTGGCACAACAAACCAAAGAAGGATTAGAAAAAATTCTAAGAAATTTTGAACTCAAAGATTTTGTTATCAGTATGGCTTCAAGTTTTGATAAATCTGAAAAATACTTAAAGATACTCAATTCTCTACCTAAAGATGCACACGAGTATGTTCGAAGAGAGGTGACAGATATTGCCTGGTACCAGCAAAAACAAGATGTTTCTTTGAAACTGGGTTGGGTTATAAGTGATAACTCGGGAATAACAAATGGTAATAATGAAACTCTTTTTGATGATAAATTTGAAAGTTTATTCCCTAATTTGATGTCTTTTGCCTATTTTTCACCTGGTCGCACTTTTGATAAATCCAGGCAAAGAGTGGCTCCCTATATCGCAATCAAAGGAGAAAATAGACTCATCCTTCAACCTGGAGAAAATGTGCAGGTTAAATTCCAAAAAGCGGAAAAAGAGTTTGGTGACAAATTTTTTGGTGGAGCCAGGAAACATCTTGAGGATATTGTCCATGAGTATGAAAAACTATTTGGTAACCTGGAAAGGATGTCTATTGAACAAAAGATACAATTCATTCTAGATAAAGCGGTTAAGAATTAAAAATATGAATCCAGATACAGTCAAAAAATACATCAAGCAGCATTCTATCCCTGCCAAATTTAGCGAGCATCCAAAAGTTAATGCCCTTACTACTGATGGTGCAATAATCGCTACCGGTTCAAAAGCAGAGGGTATTGTGAAGGTCTTGTTATTTGTTGATAAGCAACAAAATATGGCTCTTACCATAATCCAAGGTAACAAAAAAGTAGACGGTAAAAAGATACCTAATTTGAAAAGACCAGACCTTGCCTCGCCAGAACAGGTAAAGACTTTCCTCAATGGCGAAATTGGAGGCATTGCTCCAATCGCACTTCCAAACAACATAACCAAATATGTTGACGAGGGTGTGATGGAACAAGAGTTTATCTATGGTTCGGGGGGTTCAAGATTTACCAGTATCAAAATCCAGCCAAAGTTTATTCTAGAACAAGATAATTGCATTGTTGTAAACTTAGCTAAGGAGTAATAAATATGGATAATAAAAAAAGGTTTGACCTAATCACAAAAAATACGGAAGAAGTTCTTACTGAACCCGACCTAAGGACTTTAATTGCTGATGGTGTACCTATAAAGCACTATATTGGTTTTGAAATATCAGGCCTAGTTCATCTTGGAACAGGTATTGTCTGTATGCAGAAACTCAAAGACTTTCAAGAAGCGGGCGTAGAATGCTCTATTCTTTTGGCTGATTGGCATAGTTGGATTAACGATAAACTTGGCGGAAATAGAGAGAATATCAGAAACATCGGGGTACCCTACTTCAAAGAAGGCCTTATTGCGGGTATGAAATGTGTAGGGGTTGACCCAGAGAAGATTAAGTTCGTTTTGGGAACAGATTTATACCACAATAATGATGATTATTTTGCAACTATTGTGGAAATTGGGAAAAACACTACTCTTGCAAGGGTCAAAAGGAGTATGGACATTATGGGCAGACAAGCTAAAGAAAATGTCGACTTTGCCAGACTAATCTACCCACCCATGCAAGTAGCTGACATTTTTATTCAGGGATTGAATTTGGTCCACGGAGGAATTGACCAACGCAAAGCACATGTCTTGGCTAGAATGGTTGCTCCCAGTTTAACAGTCAGGCCGATTAAAAATTCAAAGGGAGAAAATATAAAACCGGTAGCAATTCATCACAGTTTGCTGCTCGGTCTGCAAAAACCTCCTATTTATCCAGTTCCCAAAGATAAAATTAGGGATGTTTGGGTTAAAGCAAAGATGAGTAAATCAATTCCCAACTCTGCCATATTTATCCATGACACACCTGACGAAATAAAGAGTAAGATTGCTGGGGCTTTCTGTCCAGAAGGAGACGCCGACTTTAATCCTATTATTGATTGGGTGAAATCTTTAATCTTTAACTCTGGCGATAAAGAATTTGTTGTAAAAAGACCTGAAAAGTTTGGCGGCACAGTGACATACACTAACATTGAAGATGTAAAGTCAGACTTTTCTAATAAAAGATTGCATCCACAAGACCTTAAAAATGCAGCAGCTGAAAGACTTATTGAATTTCTAGAACCGGCTAGAAAGCATTTTGAAATCCCAGAAAACCAAGAATTACTAAGAAGGATGAAAGAACTAACAATTAAGAAGTAGCTGCTGACTGTGGTGAACTAACAAAATGCAAGGGTTGGTTGTGCGTAAAAGGTTCGAATGGCTTCCATCCAGGGCTGCCAATACAGATTAATTCATTGACTCGTCTCTTTTTGTAGTTTATATTGAGTTTATGCTTACTAAGAACGACCTGAAACAAATTCAAGGCGTTGTCCGAACCGAGATGAGTTCATTACAAC
>Ga0172375_10008827_pt1 | contig 13450 bp, 9 predicted proteins | sample LakKiv1m_FD_114537 | JGI IMG/M metagenome (GOLD analysis project Ga0172375, IMG submission 114537) | Freshwater microbial communities from Kabuno Bay, South-Kivu, Congo - kab_092012_11.1m | ecosystem: Environmental > Aquatic > Freshwater > Lake | place: Democratic Republic of the Congo...
ATCCCCATCGCGACTATGAAGTAGCCGACGGCGCCGGCCCACGCCAGAAAGGTCATGGTTCCACCCTCAGGATGTTGAGATTGCCGAACTGGAAAACAAGAAAGACAGTCCCTTGTGCTCGCACCACCGTCCGATTCCCCGGCAAGATGACGACATCGCCAACCTTTAGGGCTTGCCCGCCAATCGGCCGGAACGTGATGGGATAGAGCATCTCGCTGAGCCGCTGGTACAGGTAGCGGTCCTGGGCGTGTTCAAGTCCGTAGACTTCATGGATGGTTCCCTGCCCCTTGATCCACGCGACAGTCGGCACCAGCCCAGGCTCCGGCTGCCGGAAGAAGGATTCATAGGTTAGCTTCCGCACGTGGCGCCAGGCGGTCACGGAGCCGTAGTATTCCCGGACGGAGCGGAGAACGAAGACCGCCGCCAACACGACAACCAGACACCTTGTGGCCGACGACTTCGTCATGGAAAGAAATTTGGCCTATCCGGCAATGTCGGTCAAGGTTCAACGGCGGCCCCGGCGAGCTTGTCTCGCCGGACCGCGAGACGGGAGAGAATGGCACGCTACCGCGCGCCTCCTCTCCCGTCTCATTCACCCGTGGCGCAAGGCCGCGGGGGTCCCCATTCGACCTTTACAGGCCCGCGCGTTTCTGGAAACAATGCAGGGTCCGCTTGTACCTGATTTCACGAACATGAAACGACTGCTCAACACGCTGACCGAACAGGCCGCCGGCATTGTGATGGCCGCCATCGTGTGCTACGCGTTCCTGCTTGGCTGGATATGCCAGGCCAAGTACCGGGCTTTCGGCTACACCGACTTCGATCTCGCCGTTCACACGCAGAGTGTGTGGAACATCCTGCACGGATCGATGGATTCATCGATCCTGGGGATACCCTTTCTGGGCAATCACATGGTCCTCATCCTGTATCTCATCGCGCCCTTCTACGCCCTCTGCTCCAGCCCCCTGCTGCTTCTTCACATCCAAACGGCGATCCTGGCGCTCGGCGCCTGGGGCATCTACAAACTGGCACAGCGGGAACTGTCGGACGGATGGGGACTGGCCTTCGCGCTGCTCTACCTGATCTACCCGCCGCTCATCTACATGAACCTGTACGAGTTTCATCCGATTGCGCTCGCCTCGACGTTCCTGATCTTCGCGACCTACTTCTACCGGACCGACCGATTCCGCGCCTTCTGGGGCTTCCTGGCGCTCGCCATGCTGTGCCAGGAAAACGTGGCCCTGATCGTGATGGCGTTCGGGCTCTACGCGCTGATCGAAAGGCGGAGCCGCAAGTGGGTCTGGGTCCCGATCGCCGTCGGCCTGCTTTACTTTGTGCTGGTCGTTGTCATCGTCATGCCGCGGCTCAACCGGTACGTTCAGATGTACTCCATGTACTCTCACCTCGGCGCGTCCTTCCCTGAGGTTATGAAGAACGCCGCCACGCATCCGGGGCTGGTGATGAAGTCCATGTGGAACCCGGAGCGCCTCACGTTCTTCAACCTTCTCTTCGCCCCGCTTGGATATCTCAGCCTTCTCAGTCCGTTCTCGCTCATTCCGGCGGCGCCGGTATTCCTCCAGCGTCTGCTGTCGTCACGCGCCACGGAATCCTCGCTGATCTTCCACTACCAGGCGGAATTCATTCCGTTCGTCTTCGCCGCCGCCATTCACGGGCTCCACCGGGTGCTGCACTACAACAGCCACGCCGTGACCCGCAAGGTCCTGTTGTCGCTGCTGCTGGTCTTTCCCCTCCTCACCTTTGCCCTCGCGGTGGCCGTCCCCGGCGTCATCCTCCTGAAGCAGGCGCGGGCGCGGGACCCGCTTTTGGCCGCATGCCAGCGGGAATGGGTGCGCCAGGTGCCACCCGACGCCGCCGTCGTGGCCACGTTCGAATTTTTGGCGCCCCTGGCGAGCCGGCCGGAGCTCTATTCGCTGCACCACATCTATTCCGGGCACTACACCCTTTCCACCGTTCCGTATCCCCTGCCCCCGCGGGTCGACTACGTGTTCCTCAACACACAGGACCGCCTGACGTTCCACAGCCCGGCATTCTACGCGCCGTCGAACTACCTGAATCTCCAGGCCCTGTTCACGAATGCGACGTGGGAAATAACCGAACACCTCGAGAACACGCTGGTCCACAAGAGGATTTCCGATCAAGCCGCGCCTCTTCCTTTGCCCCTAGTCCGACTCGATTCGCCGCTGAACCTGAATACGAACGTCGAACGAGTCGGCAACGCATCAATCCGGCTGGTTGGCTTCTACCTGGGAGCCCCCGACTTCGACCGTGTCGCATACCTGATGCTCTGCTGGCAAAAGTCGGACAGCGATGACAAGGATTTCGACGTCCGCCTGACGCTTTCCGGCGCCGATACGCTCTATGAAGGAATCATCGCGCCCGGAAACCGCCTCTGGCCGCCGCAGACCTGGCGCACCTCACCCCTCGAGGCGGTAAAGGACGACCTGCATCGCGTACGACTCCGGAGGGTCCCGTCTGCCGGCGAGACGCTCCGGCTCAAGGCCGAATTGATTTCGCTCGACGCTTTACGGAAGTAGGACGTCCATGACAGAGGACACAGCCACAACGCAACCCAATGAATCGCGACTCGATCGCCGCGCCGTTGGCTGGCTCATCGTCGCCGGAGTCCTCACGCTGATGCACTGGGCCATCCTGGTCTTTCAGATCCCCGTATTCACGTCGCTCCCGGGCTGGTTCTGGCCGTTCACCTTCAAGCCAATGCCGGCCTGGTGGCCGATTCTCCTGCTGGTGGCGCCGGCGTATTTCGTCCTGCGCGCCGTGTGGTTCCACCCGGTCACGAGTCGCTACCTGCCCCGCGTGTTGCTCCTCGTGCTGTTGGGGACCAATCTGCAGATCGCCCTTTCGCTGCTCGAGGGGCGGCAGTTGGCCGGCCTTCGCGACCGCATCGTGCATAGCGGGCATGCGGAATTTGCCACGGTCGCCGTTCACCAGCCGAGCCTGTTCTACGTGGCCTCGCACTACGAGCAGCTCCTGGAGGACAACAAGCTCTGCGAGCACGCCTACACGAAGCCGCCCGGCCAATTGCTGCTGTATATGGCCACGGCGCACATCGCCAACATCGGGCACGTCGCCGACGCGCCGGAGGTCCGGCTGGAGCGGTTGCGCACCGCCGCCACCATCGCGTGGCCGTTCCTGTCGTATCTGGTCCTGATTCCGCTGTTCTACGTCGCGCGGCGGTTCCTCGACGCGGACCGGGCGCTCTTGGCGTGTATTCTCTACCTCCTGATTCCGTCCGTGAACCTGATCACGCTTCATACCGACCAGGTGTTCTTTCCCGCCTTCTCAACGGGGTGCATCGCTCTCACCGCGCTTGCCTTCTATCGACGGAGCGTCGGATGGGGGCTGGCCGCCGGCGCTCTGTTCTATCTGTCGCTCTTCTGCACCTTCGGCCTGCTTGGCCTGTTGCCCGTCCTCGCGGGAACCGGAATCGGGATCGTTCTGACAACAAAAAGCGACGGAGCCGGCTTCGGATCGTGGCTGCGTCCCGGCCTTGGCGTTCTGGCCGGCGTGGTCGTACTGGACATTGTGTTTCGAGCGGTGCTCGATTACGACATCGTTCTCCGCTATCACCGCGCGCTGCTCAACCACATCGGCGGAAAAGGCTGGAATCCCTCTGCCAGTACGATCCCGTACGCCGCCGTTGTGAACACGGCCGAGTTCATTTCCTGGCTAGGAATCCCCGTGGCCATGCTGGCGGGATTACATGGCCTGCGGTCGCTGCGTCACATCTTTACAGGCCGTGCCGAGCTGCGCCATTGGCTGGCCGTGGGGCTGGCGGCGACTTTCCTGGGCCTGCTTATGTTCGGCAACACATTGGGCGAAGTCGCCCGGCTGTGGCTGTTCCTGGTTCCGGTGGTCTGCATTCTCGCCGCCGACGAGATCCTGCTGCGCTTCGGCAAGGGGCACCGCATCGTTCTGCTCTCGATCCTCGTCCTGCAGGGGATCACGGTGTACCTCATGAAGATCTACCAGGACTTCTGGTAGCCGGTCACCGGCACATCAGGGCGCCAAGGATGTTACAGTAGCGGTCGGTCCAGGGCTGGGTATAGGGTGGCCAGGATTGCTGCCACCAGCCGAGGTGGGAAGAAATCACTCTCACGACCCCACGACTCCGGGACAGCGCCATCCAGTGGGTAACGTCGGCATCGGCATGCTTCAGGCTGTCGTTCGAGGCCTCGTAGACGTCGATCCCCAACCGTTTCGCATTGGCATAGATCACCGGCGCCAGATCCAGGAACTTGTTCGACACGTGCAGCAAGAGGAGACCGTCGGGAGCCAGCGCGCGGAAATACTCCTCGAACGCTTCCACCGTCAGCAGGTGCACCGGGATGGACCCGCTGTTGAAAGCGTCCACAATCAGGAGATCCACGGACCCCGCCGGGGCCTGTCGCAGCGTGATGCGGCCGTCGCCGGGGACGAACACCACCTCCGCACCATGCTGCCGCGCCAAGGCCAGGTACGTGAAATACTTCTCTGCAATCGGAAGGTTGTCCGGATCGAGCTCGCGGATCGTGAACTGTTGCCCCGCCCCGGCATAGGCGGCCAAGGCCCCAGTCCCGAGGCCGATCATGTCGATGTTCTTGAACGTGAAGTCCGGCCATTGCAGGATGAGGGCGGCTGGGGTCGACGGGTGGTAGTACGAAAGCGGCATGTTCGCTTTGGGGCCCCGCAGGTACTGACGGCCGTGCAAGGTGCTGCCATGCTCGAGACACCGCATGCCGTCCTTGTCGAACACGCGATAGATGCCGTAGAAGTTGCGGAGTCGCGCCACTTGCCGACCGCCCATGGCAAGGCCCTCGGTCCAATTCATAGCCAGCGCCGCCGCCAGCAGCAGAGCCGCCAGCGGCCACGGCCGCGTCGCCAACCGGCGCAGGCACAGCGCCACCGGAACGGCAACGATCACCAGCAGCAGGCTGTCACGATACGCGCTCGCGGTTCCATAGCGAGCCGCCAGCCAGGGAACCAGCGTGAGGGTGGCGGCCGTTACGGCGAGACAGAACACCGTCTCCGCCGGCCGGTCCGGCCCGTCGGCCCGGGCCGGCTTCATCTCGCGGTAGGCCAGCGCCGCGGCCGCCAGGGCCAGGGAAGCCGGGTACTCGAGCAGCGAAGTCGTCACCAAGGGGAAGACCCAGCTCACCACGACGCTTCCCGCAAAACCGCCGAAGGCCAGGACAAGGTAGAACAGAGTCAGGTGCCGCGGGTCCTCCGGCTTCGCTTCGACGAGGCGCGCACTGCAGCTCATGCAGACGCAGAACAGGATCAACAGATGCAGCGTGATCGATAGCCACGCCGGCGCCGACAGATGCAGCTGCGCCAGGAGATGCAGCAGGACGCCCAGCAACAGCGCCCAGGGGAACAGGGCTCGCAGCCACGGCGGGTAGAAGAGTTTCCTCTTGAAGGCGAGAACGAAGCTGAGCAGGTAGACGCTGAGAGGCAGGACCCACAGGAGCGGGACCGAGGCGATATCGAGGGTGATGACGTTGGTCGCCGCGAGCAGGATGGCGCAACCAGCGGCGCTGGGCAGGAACCACTCCATCAGGCGCGCCACCGGCAGCGGCGCCGTCGCCGACGGCGCCGCAGGTTCGTTCCGGCGCGCAGACGGAGCCGGCAAACAGGCCGCCTGCAGCAGCACGAGAAGCGCGTAGCCGATCCACCACACGTCGCCTTGCCTGTCCAGCGCGAGGAACGGTTCCACGACCACGGGATACGTGAGCAAGGCGAGCATGGAGCCCAGGTTGGAGGCGCTGTAGAGAACGTAGGGGTTGTTCCGTTCGGGGCAGTTCGACGCCAGCAGCCATCGTTGGAGAACGAGGCTTGTCGTGGAAAGGACGAGGAACGGCAGGCCAACCGCTTTGAGCAGGATCGCAAACACCTGAAGGGAGAGAAAGGCGCCGGTCGCGCCGGCATCGCCCACACCGCCCAGTTGGGCGGGGAAAAAGAACAGGGGTAACACCAGGATCAGGAGATGCAGCCGTGAATAGCGGGCCACGCCGAGCCAGGTCTGGATGGCGTGGGCGTAGGCGTAGCCCAGGAGCAGCATGAACTGGAAGAAGACCATGCAGGCGCCCCAGACGAGGTAGCTCCCGCCGAACGCGGGCAAAAGCACCTTGGACATCAGGGGTTGAATCTGGAAGAGAAGGAAGGCCCCCAGGAACGACGCCACATGATATATCCAGATTCGTTTCACGGCGACACGGGTTCCCGGGAAGGAGGCTTGTCCCGCTTCTCCATCAACAGGGACAGCTCCTGGGCGGCAGCGGGAGGCCCGTATCCTTGTTCGATGAGTTTGATCCCCTTCTCCGCCTGGCGCCGGGCCGACTCGGCGCGCCCCACCATCGCGTAGGCCTTGGCGAGACTGTACCGGATGGCCGCCTCGACATCGGGAGTCAAGACGTCGGTGGAGAAGCTCAGGCCTTCATTCAAACAGACGATCGCTTCGTCGTATCGCGCCAGCTTGCTGAGCACAAGGCCCAGGTTGTTGCAGGTCATGGGAGACGGCCCCAAGGCGAGGGCCGCACGGAAGTGCGCATGCGCGCCTTCCAGATCGCCCTCCGCCATGAGGATCTCGCCCAGGTTATTGTGCGGTTCCGAGGTCTCCAGGATGGCCAGCGACCGCCGGTAATACGTCTTGGCGGAGGACATCTGCCCCTGCCGGCGGCAGGCATCGCCCAGGTCGAAATACAGCAGACACGAACGGCTGTTACGCCCCTTCCGGGCGGCCTTCTGCAGGCGATCCGACAGTGTCGTCGCCAGGTCCCGCTCAACTTGTTGCCGGGGAACGGAAGGTCCGATGGTCACGGACGAGGCCTCTTCATTCATCGTGAGCGCCAAACTGAGGACCGTCGCGGCCTCCCGATAGCGCCCGAGTTCCTTCAGGACGTGTCCCAGGCCGAACAGGGCCGGCACATAGGCCGGCCTGAGCGAGACGGCGGTCTCATAGGAACGGCGCGCTTTGTCGAATTCCCTCGCCTTGGTCAGGCTGTTGCCCAGGTTGACATGAACGTAGGCCGACTCCGGCGACGTCCGCGCCGCATACTCGAACAACGTCAGGTCGCTGGCCCATCGAGACGAGGTGGAACGGGAAAGAAACGCCATGACGAGGATGATTCCGCCATACACGACAGCGATCGCGATCTTGAGGCCTTTCATCTCCCGGCCCTCGCCCGTCGTGGACCGCGATGCCAGAAAGGCCAAGGCCAGGGCGAAACCGAAGGAGGGAACATACAGGAAACGATCTGCGTACAGGACGTCTCCGAAGGCGCCCAGGTTGAACACGGGCAAGAGCGCGAGCGGAATCCAGGCGAGAAGGAACACAAGCAGGGCCTCTCGACGACGATAGGCCCAACCCAGCGCGCCGACATAGGCCACCGACACGATCGCAAACACCAGCGCCTTGACGGTCAACAGGCTGACGAAGCCCTCGCCATGATGCGGATCGGTCGGGACGACCAGCAGCAAGAGCCCCAGGTACTTCGCCAACACCATGCACACCGAGGCAATCCAATCCAACCCGTTCCCGAATCCCAGCGCTCCGGTTATCTCTCCCAATACGAGCTTACGGATGCCCAGGTACGCGACAGCCGTCGTCGCCAGCATGGCGAAGCTCCACGCGAACCTACGCCCGGGTATCCGGCCGCGGCCGAGGATGACATAGTAGGCCAGGACAAGGATCGGCAACGTGAGCGCCGTTTCCTTGCTCAGGAGCGCGAGGCCGAAGCACACCACACTCGCCCCGAGGGGAATCGGCCGTACCCGCTCCGACTCGGTCCCGAGCAGGAACAAGCCGAAGCCAAGGAAGAAGAACAGGGCGCAGAACAGGTCCGTCCTTCCCGAAATCCAACACACGTTTTCCACGTGCGCGGGGTGAACCGCGAAGATGGCGGCCGCGGCCAGGGCCGGCAGCGGCTTCTTCAGGAAGCGCAACGCCAGCCAATAGACGGCGCAGCACACGAGCCAGTGCATCAGCAGATTCGTGAGATGAAAGCCGCGCGGGTCCAGCCCCCAGACCGCATAGTCGAGCAGATAGGACAGCGAGATGACCGGTCGATAGAAGCTGCGGAAGATGTCGTCGACATTCTCGCCGATGCTCCAGAAGCTCCGGACGAACGCCGAGGACCAGGAGGGCGGCGATTTGACGTAGTCGTTGCCGACAATGAGCGTGTTGTCGTCCCAGACGAAGCCATACTGCAGGGACGGGCCGAAGGCGGCCAGGACCACCAGCAGGATGAGCGCCAGATTCAAGAGATGAACCCGCGCCCCGCGGGCGGCTCCCGCGCCTGGGGCCTCATCGCCGGCACATGTCGTTATCCCTGGCACTGGCGTTGCCTCCGGGTTTTCCGTTCTCATCCCGTCCCCGTCATCTCTTGCCCCTCGGCGCTAATCAAGCTACCATAATGTCTGGCGGTGCAGAATGTCCACACGCTTTTGGAAACGGCTATGAAAGGCAACGTTATCGGCGCCCTGTTCCTGCTGGCGACGGCCTCCCTATCGGCGGCTGAACCGTCCACAACCAACAGCCCGTTGCCCGGCGTTCTCCGCCAACAGGACCGTGTCTTCCTGGTGGAGAACCACAGCACGGCGTACCTCATCTGGCACGCGCTCGGTATCCGAGGGGCCACGCTGGTGCACCTCGACACGCATGATGACTGCCGATACGTGGATCCGCAGAAGCTCCAGCGGCTGAAGGAGCTTGGCTCCAGGAAGGACTACGAGGCCCTATTTCTTCAGAGCGATCTTGGCTCCTCATTCGACTTCAAGGTGAAGCCGGCCGACATGCTGTACGATCTCGGCAATTTCATCTACCCGTGCATCGCGGACGGGACGGTGTCCAACTTCTGGTGGGTCGTGCCCAACAAGAGCCTGGACACAGCCGCCCGGGACCTGCTGAAGAACCACCTGCAGAGGGTGCTCCATCTCCCCTCGCCGCTGAAAACAACCGACGACAGCACCAACGCTTTCTCCTTTGTCTTCAACAGCGCCACCGTTACCGTGACCACGCTGGACGCGCTGCCGGCCCTGCCCCCGGGCGCACTCCTCGATGTCGACACGGACTTCTTCGTGTTCCCCACCGCGCTTTCGGAAGATCATCTGCGGGGGAAGCTGACGTGGTCGCCTGCCGGCGTATGCACCACGTTGAGCCAACGGGTACCGGCGCCGGCGGCCGTGACGGTCAGCTCCTCGATCTGGGGCGGATACACGCCCCTGATCTACCGGTGCATTTCCGACGCCTGTTTCGACTATGCCAGCACGGGACAGTATCCCCCTTATGCCAGCCGCCTTCTCGCCTGCATGGAAACGTTGGCGCAGGGGCCGGGGTCCGTCGACTTGCCTCCCCCTCCCGACACCCCCGTCTTCGCGGCCGCCTACGAGCACTTGAACGCTCTGGTCCTTCTTATGAAGGGCAAGGATGACGAGGCGACCCAGCGTTTGTTGAAAGCGGCAGCCGCCTCGCCGGGCTACGGCAAAGGAATTCTGGATGCCGCGGAAGCGTTGATGGTGAAAGGGAAATTCAAAGCGGCGTATGAAGACATCGACCGGTATGACCAGCGGGCGGGCCACGTGACGTTTCCCTCCATCGCGACCCGCCTCCGGGTGAATCTCGAGGAAGGACAACCCGATAAGGCGGAACGCCTTGCCCTGCGGCTGCTGGCGTGGGACCGACAGCCTTTCGCCCTCCTTCTTTACGGAGGCGTGCTGACACAGCAGAATCGCTTTGATGAGGCCATGGCCGTCTACCAGGAGGTGATCCAGAGCGATCCCAATAGCTCGGCGGCTTATTACAACATGGGGTTCCTCCAGGAAAGGAAGGGCAACTCCGATCCGGCCATTGAGCTCTACCGTACCGCCTTGGCGCTTCGTCCCAATTTCGATCGCGCCTTGGAGCACCTCGGTTATCTGCTATCGACCCAGGGCAAGACTGACGAGGCGGTCCAAGTCCTGACGAAGGCTGTCGCGGCGAGCCCCCTGAACACCATGACCTGGAATAACCTGGGGCTGGCCCTCTGCCGGCAAGGCCACACCGAGGACGGTATTCGCTGTTATGAAAGGGCTGTCCTGCTCAATCCCGACATGGCCGAGACCCGCGCCAACCTCGGTTTCGCCCTTGCCGCCGCGGGCCGCAAGGAAGAAGCTGTCGCACAGTATCGCGAAGCGTTGAGGCTCAAGCCCGGCTGGGAACGAGCCACGACGGCTCTGGCGCAACTGTTGAAACAGAAGGAGAAACCGTAGTTCGGGTTGACGATCGCCATGAGAACCCCGCGCAGACCAGCCGCAGGCGGTGCCGGTGGCAGCCCCTACCGCGGCGCCGGTGTTGTCATCACAGGTGGACTCGGATTTATCGGCTCCCATCTGGCGCGCCGCCTCGTCGGCTTTGGCGCGCGTGTCCACATTGTCGACAGCCTGGTGCCCGAACATGGCGGATGCCGGTTCAACATCCGCGATGTCGCCGATGCGGTTACGGTGACCCGGTGCGACATCGGCGACCGCGATCGCATGCGGAAAGTGGTCCGGGGACAACAGTACCTGTTCAACCTCGCTGGCCAGAGCAGCCACTGGGATTCCATGATGAACCCCTGCCGGGATCTGGACATCAACTGCGGCGCGCACCTCCGCCTGCTGGAATGCCTGCGCCAGCACAACCCGCACATCCGGGTGGTCTATGCCAGTACTCGACAGATCTACGGGAAGCCCGAGCATCTCCCGGTGGACGAAACACATCCACTCCATCCTGTCGACGTCAACGGCATCCACAAGATTGCCGGCGAGAGCTACCACACCCTTTACGACCAGGTCTATGGCATCCCGTGCGTCGTTCTCCGGCTCACGAACACCATCGGCCCCGGAATGCGGATCAAGGACGACCGCCAGACCTTCTTCGGCCTCTGGCTGCGGCTGGCGCTGGAAGGCAAGCCTTTTGAAGTGTGGGGTGGCAGGCAACTGAGAGACTTCAACTACGTCGACGACGTCGTGGACGCCTTCCTGCTCGCCGGCAGCTCCGCCAAAGCCCGGGGGCGCATCTACAATCTCGGGGCGGTCCCTCCGGTCACGCTCCACCAACTTGCGGTTCTTCTCGCCAGCGTCACCGGCGGCCGGTATGCTGTCACCCGATTCCCTGACGATAGGAAGACGATTGATATCGGGGACTACTACGCGAGCTACGAACGAATCCAGGCCGACCTCGGGTGGCAACCCAGGGTTTCCCTGCGTTCGGCGGTGGAGGCAACCGTAGCCTATTACCGACAGCACCGGCGGCAGTATCGGTAGTCCGTTCAACATGGAGAAACGCATGTCGCAACCTGCGAACTTGGTGCCGGTGAATGACCCCCGGCGCGCCGTCAAACGGCACGAGGCCGGGATCGCCGCGGCCATCCAGTCGGTGCTCGACAGCGGCCGGTACATCGGCGGCCCCGCGGTGGCGGCCTTCGAGAACGAATTTGCGGCCTTCCTCGGCGTCAGCACCGCCCTCGGGGTTGGGTCCGGAACGGACGCGCTTCAACTGGCCCTGCGCGCGTGTGGCGTTCAGCCGGGCGATCGCGTGGCAACCGTATCGCACACCGCCGTCGCCACGGTGGCGGCCATTGAACTGGTCGGCGCGGTCCCGGTTCTCGTCGACATCAAACTGGAGGACTACACCATCGCCCCCGACGGGCTCGAACAGGCATTCCGTACCGCCCAAGAGCATCCGATCAAGGCCGTGATTCCGGTCCATCTCTACGGCCACCCGGCCGACATGCCGCGCGTGGTCAAGCTTGCGGCAGAATACCACGCCGTGGTTATCGAAGACTGCGCGCAGGCCCACGGGGCAGCCGTTGCCGGGCGCAAGTGCGGCGCCTGGGGTAAAATGGCGGCATTCAGCTTCTACCCGACTAAGAACCTTGGCGCGCTGGGCGACGCCGGCGCCGTCGTCACGGCCGACAAGCCACTCGCGTCCCGCGCCAGGCTTCTCCATGAGTACGGCTGGCGAACACGGTACATCAGCGAGTTGCCGGGAATGAACACGCGCCTGGATCCCTTGCAGGCTGCCATTCTGAGCGTGGGACTCAAGCATCTTGAATCCGATAACGAGCAACGACGTGAGATCGCCCGCCGTTACACGCGGGCGCTGCAAGGCGCGCCCGTCGCCGTGCCGACGGCGGCGCCCAGCGTCACGCACGTCTATCATCAGTACGTCGTTCGAACCGCCAAGCGCGACGATCTGAAGGACCACCTGGCGAAGCAGGGCATCGAGACCGCTGTGCTCTATCCCCACCCCGTCCATCTGCAGCCGGCCTACAAGGGGCGCCTCCAGCAGGTTGGAAGTCTCCAGAACGCGGAACAGGTCTGCAAGGAGATCCTGTGCCTCCCGATCTTCCCCGAACTGTCCGAGGCGGAAGTGGAACGTGTGGAAAGCGCGCTGCGGGCCTGGCGCCCGGTCGGCTGAGGTCGTATGAATCTTACCATCTTCTTTCCCTGCCTCAACGACGGCGGCACGATCGCCAGCATGGTCCTGCTGGCGGCCAAGACGGCGCGGCCGATCGTCGCCGACTTCGAGATTCTCGTCATTGACGACGGCAGCACCGACCATGCGCTCGACATCCTCAACGAGTTGAAGGCGCTGGTTCCCGAACTGAAGGTTGTTCAGCACGATCGCAACCGGGGATATGGGGCCGCCCTCCGTTCCGGCTTCCAGAACGCACGGGGCGACCTGATCTTCTACACGGACGGAGATGCGCAGTACGATCCGAGCGAACTGCCGCTCCTCCTGAAGGCCTTGACACCCGACGTTGACTTGGTGAACGGCTGGAAGACGGTCCGACATGACCCGCTCCACCGGATCGTGATCGGCCGGGTCTATCACTGGATCGTCAAACTGGCTTTCGGACTGCGTCTGCGGGACACAGACTGCGACTTTCGCCTCATTCGCAAGGTTGCCCTGAAGAAGATCTCGCTCACGTCCGACACGGGGGTTATCTGCGTGGAGCTCATCAAAAAACTACAGGACAGTGGCGCCCGCTTCCGCGAGGTCCCGGTCACCCACCTGCACCGGGTATACGGCCAATCCCAGTTCTTCAACTACCCGCGCCTGTTCCACGTCGGCATCGCGCTGGCCAGACTGTGGTGGATACTTGTTGTGAAGCGCGCACACCGAAGCGCCATGGAGTGAAGCTCCCCGCCTTGAAAGGCGGGGCTTCTGAGCGGAACTGCGCCGTAGCCAGAGACGGGCAACCCGTCTTCGTCCCGACGCTCTTCGAGGTCGGGCCTTCGACGCGGTCGCCTCCGCCATCTTGGCCCGCCGAAGCTTCTGCGCGAAGGCGGCTCCTCCCCGTGGTGCCTGCCCGCATTGCTGCCTGCCCACATCGCTGCGCGAAGTGCTGCGGGCGGGCGCAAAGCGCTGCAGGCGGGAACCACGGGGCTTCCTGGCGAAGGCGAGTGA
>Ga0172375_10008829_pt1 | contig 13445 bp, 13 predicted proteins | sample LakKiv1m_FD_114537 | JGI IMG/M metagenome (GOLD analysis project Ga0172375, IMG submission 114537) | Freshwater microbial communities from Kabuno Bay, South-Kivu, Congo - kab_092012_11.1m | ecosystem: Environmental > Aquatic > Freshwater > Lake | place: Democratic Republic of the Congo...
CGAACCGATGGCCGTAGGCGGCGAAGCTAAGTCATAGGCCCGAATTAATCCGCCAATGTACTGGTGGCGGATGGAACAATGGCATGACTTAGCGAACCGATGGCCGTAGGCGGCGAAGCTAAGCCATGAGCCCGCCTGCCTGCCGGCAGGCAGGAATTAACCCCGCGGAGCGAAGCGGGGCAAGTGATGTAACGTGAGTAACATTCATCATAGGAGTTAAAATATGTTTAATCTCCCAGACATGGCCAAACTGGCGCAAACGGCCAAAGAAGTGCAGGATAAACAACACCGGATGGAAGAGAGGAAGCTTGAAATCCTCCAGAGGATCGAGCAGAAGCTTGACCGGATTCTGGAAGAGCTGAAAAAGTGAAGCTCCGCCGACAGGGGCCGGCGGTTTTTTTATCGGTGCTTCGCGAAACCCCGCACCGAAAGCCTTTCGGGCTTTGCACCTTCATCCCCGGACAGCCTGTCTGCCGGCAAGACGGGGAGTCGGGGGTTTTCTGGCGCGGGGTAAAATTCGTCCAACGCCTTGATGTTTTTAGGGGAGGGGGTCCGGGATGTTTAAAAATTTAAAAAAGGCGGCGCGAGAACTGGAAGAAATCCGCGCATTAAGCGGGTTGATGGCCAACCTTCAGACAGAGACCTATATACGGCAGTTTTTATATAATAACCCCAAATATCAGGACGCCAAGCGATTGACGCGATATGAGCATAAAGGGTTCTCGCAGCACGGTGAAGACGGCATGATTGAAGAGATCTTTCGCCGGATCAAGACGACATCGCAATTTTTTGTCGAATTCGGCTGCGGGAAGCATGGCACGGAAAATAACAGTCTTTTGTTATTGTTAAAAGGGTGGCAGGGTATCTGGATGGAATATAAACCGGTCTATGTCGAGCGGATCAAAAGTAAGTTCAAGCCCTTGATCGATAAAGGCAAATTATCCGTTTGGTGCGCATGCATTACTTCTGAAAATATCAATGAGGTTTTTGCCGAATGTCAGGTCCCCGGGGAATTCGACTTGCTTTCTATCGATATCGATGGAAACGATTATTGGGTCTGGCAGGCGCTCACGGGGTTCTCCCCGCGCGTCGTCGTCATGGAATACAACGCGATTTTTCCACCATCGATGCCATGGGTCATGAAAGAAAACTTAAAACATAAGTGGGACGGCACGTCCCATTTTGGCGCCAGTCTGAAGTCGCTGGAACTCTTGGGCGCCCGGAAGGGTTATAAATTGGTCGGTTGCGATTTTGGCGGCGGGAATGCTTTTTTTGTCCGCGAAGACCTCGCAGGCGACCTTTTTTTGGCGCCTTTTACCGCTGAAAACCATTATGAGCCTCCCCGGTATTTCCTGGCGCGTCAGCAAGGTCATCCCAGGAATTTCGGGGACTTTGAGATAAAGTAGAGACAAGTCCTTGTCCGGAGTTTGTCCGGGCCTGTCCCATCGAGAGCGTTGAAAAATCCAACGCTCTCGATGGGGTTTCAGATATCGCACCGCCGAATCGACATTTTACCCCTTCGATTCGGCTTTTTTGTCTCATGAAGGGATAGGCCCCGGTAAGTTATGTTGGAAGCGTCCCCTTTGGAAAGTAGATTCTCGGGGATATTTTTTGCCTCATTTTGTTCCATAAACGGAAAATAAAGCTTGATTTAATAATCCTCATATGTTACAGTTATGGAACACAAGAGGTTTGCGCCATGCAGTCAAATTCGCCTCTTTATGTCCTGGAATTCAGCGGTTCTTCTCTGCAATGTTGTCGCAGCGAGATGCGGCGTCGATCAAGGCGTCTGACCCATTGTTTTATCGTCAGGGATCGGGAAGGCGCCCTGAATAATCCACGTGTTCTCGTTCGGCATTTCCGCAAGCACGGTTTCAGGCCTAAAGATCCCATTGTCGTCATTCCCCGCCACCTTGCCAGCGTCCAGACATTGCGTTTGCCCTCCCAGGATAAACATGAGCTCGAGGAAATGGTCCGGCTTCACGTTTCAAGGAGCAGCGGTCCGGCAGGCGAGAAAGTGGTTTATGATTATCAGTTTGCCGGCCTCGACGCGCAAGGATATGCCCTCGTTCATGTCTATAGTCTTCCTAAAAACCGGTTGGAATATTATCTGCTTGTCCTGAAAAAAATGGGCCTGAATCCGTCCCTGGTGACGTTTAATGTCGAAGGAATGGGGCGGTGGCTTTTGCTGCAAAAGGCCAGCCGCGAGGCGACAGGGAGGTCCCTGTGCCTATTGAATGCGGGGCCCGACGGTTTTGATTTCAATGTTTTCTGCGACGGCCGAATTTATTTCAGCCGTTCTTTTTCGTTCTCTCCTATTGCGGGTCAGGAACGGGCATCATTGTTGTTGCGCGAGATCAAGATGAGCCTGGAGCTTTGCCGCAGGCTGGGCGGCGTGGAATTTATCTTCGACAAAAAGATCTATGTCGCGGGATCTTTTTCGCCGGAAGAACTCCTGGCGCTGAAAAGCCATAGTTTTTTCGATGCTGTGGTTATTGAAGACGCGATTCAGGCGGGAAATCCGTTCCTTCGGTCTTTGCCGGCCGAGGAGCGTTTGTCGTTTGCGTCCAGTCTCGGACTGGCCATGAATCCCGAAAGCGGCTGTATGGATATGAGGCCGCCCGAATGCAAGGCAGAGGCCGTGGGGCGGGCTGTCAGCCGTCTGTGGTATCGCATAGCATTTGTTTTTTGCGGCTTTGCTTTTTTGCTGTGGTGGTTGTATGCAGCTAAAGTCTCCTGCGGCGCCCGGACGCTCGCCATGTTGAAACAGGACATCATCCTGCAGGCCGATGTCATCAAGATCGGCGATGCCGTGGCCCGCGGCGTGTGGATCGACCGCAAGTTTGTCGTCACGCCCCTCTATCAGGAGATCCTGGCGTCGCTGGAACGGTGCGGGGACGCCGACGTCATGGTGAGCGAGTGTTCCATCCAGGACGGCGTCAAAATATCCTTAAAGGGAACAGGGAAAGACATGACGCGTGTCCTGGATTATGTCAAGGCCCTGAAGGCGCAGCGCCTATTCCAAAAGGCCAGGCTGGAGTATCTTGTTCAGAATAAAGATACGCAGACAGAAGGATCTGTGTCGTTTAGGGTCGCTATCCCATAGTTTATTTGCAAGACAAATTCTGCAGATGCATGATCATTAAAACTCTAAACACTAAATCCTAAATACCTGTACAATTTGTTTCGTGTTTCGGGTTTAGAGTTTAGGGTTTATCCTAGGAGGGTTGTTGTGGTTAAGATTCTATTTATGGAGTGTGTTCTTAAGCGATATCCTTGGCGTCGCACAAAAGCATCGTTTTTTGCCATGGGGCTGTGCGTCGTTTTGAGCGCACCCGGTTGGATGGCATTGCGTCAGACGGATAAAAACCTTTCTGCGCTGTTGTCTAAGGGCAGGCAGGAGGAGGCGGCGGCTGTTTTCTTTGCGAATGTTTTGAGCGAACACAAAGGGTTAAAGGAGACATATGGTCTAAGAAAAACAGGCGAAATCTCTTTGGATGAGTCTTTAAGAGAACTGCATATGTTGGCAAAAAGAGAGAGGATTTTTTTGGGTTCCATGAAGCCGGTGCAGACAGACGAAAAGAACAACCGGGAGGGCCTGCGGCGCAGGAAGATCGAGATGACTTTTCAGGCGCCGGAAGACGGCGTGTATCGGTTTTTGGGCGGGTTTTCGGAACTCGCATTTTTTTCTTCGCCTGAGTCGATGGCGATTTCTGCGTCTCCAGAAGGTACGCCCCTCGTCGGTGTCCGCATGACGTTTGAGGTATTCGACGATCTGCGGATACCCAAAAAGAAAGCCCGGGATTATCTAAAAGAAGCGATTGGTTCGGGTAAGGCCTTTGCGGAACCCCGGGCCTATGTGACGGCCGCAGGCAGAAAGATATTCGGGTCGGCCAAGACCAAGCCGAAGCGGGCGATCCTGACGCAGGAAAAGAAAGAGGACATCCTGGCGCAGTTGGTGCTTGTCGGTATCGTAGAAGACATGGGACAAGGCAGGCGTGCCGCTGTCGAAGACAAGAGATCAGCTAGGACGTCCTATCTTTGTGTCAATGATGTCGTCGGAGATCTTGTGGTTTCCGAGATCGGCGATCACCGGGTGGTTTTTTCAGGAGGCGGGCAATGCTATGCCCTCGAGCTGTGAACCCCGTTAGAGAAATTTGTTCTCAAAAGGTATGCTCTGGCGGCGGTCTAAAGCCGCCGTCAGCCTTAATCGGAGATGACCATCGCCTTCAGGCAGCGGTTTTTTCTAACGTGGCGAGGATTTTTTTATTTGCATATCTTGCATTTTTCGCCGGCGCCGTTTCGGCCCAAGACCTGAATCCGCCTGCCGCGGCAACAGCCGCCGACAAGGTGTCGCTCGATATCAAGGGCATGGATGTCGTGGAGGTCTTGAAGATGCTGGCATCCAAGGTGCGCATCAACGTGGTCGTTGACAAGAACGTCAGCGGCCGCGTGACCGTCTTTGTGAAGGATGTCTCGCCCTCTGACGCGATGAGGACGATCCTTGCCTCCAACAACCTGGTCCTGCACCAGGAGGGGGAGGTGGCGAGGATCATGACGGCCCAGGATTACGAACAGGCCTACGGCCAGAAATACGCCGATCCCCGCCGGATGCTGCGTCTGCCTTTGCGTTACCTGGCCGCCCAGCAGGCGGCCGGCCTTCTGACGCAGATGAAGTCGGGCGTCGGGCAGATCGTCGTCGATGAAGCCTCAGGCGCCCTCATCATTTTGGAGACGCCCCAAAAATTGCATGAGATGGAGATCTTGGTCGGGCAGATGGACCGTCCGATGGAAACGCGCATCTTTGACCTTAATTACGCCAAGTGCGAGAAAACGGCGGAGTCCGTACGGGACGTCCTTTCTGCGAACACCGGCCGTTTGGTCGTCGACACCCGGGCTAACCGCCTGATCGTGACGGATTATCCCGAACGTCTCAGCCGGGCCGAGGCCGTGATTGCCGGCCTGGATCAGAGGACGCGGGAAGTGCTGATCGATGCCAAGATCGTGCAGGTCAACTTGACCGATAAGACCTCGCTGGGCATCGATTGGGAATACGTCCTGAATAAAAAATTTTCCATCCAGGGGATGTTCGGCAACGTGATCACCACGACCGGCAACAAATGGACGATTGGCAGCTTGAACCCCGGCGGGCACAATGATTACAGCGCCGTCATCGAAGCGCTGCGGACGCAGGGGGACACAAAGATCCTTTCGGCGCCAAGGCTGGCTGTTGTCAACAACGAATCCGCCAGGATCCTTGTCGGCTCCAAGCAGGTTTACGTGACGACGACGGCGGTCCAGGGTCAGTCGACGACCGAGACGGCCGAGGCGGTCAATTTCGTGGATGTCGGCGTGAAATTGTATGTGACGCCGACCATCGGCGCGGACGGTTTCATTTCCATCAAGGTCAGGCCGGAGGTCAGCGCCGTGACGGAGAATTACACGACGTCGACCGGAAACAAGATCCCCATTGTCGAGACCTCGGAGACGGAGACGACGGTCCTCCTGGAGGACGGCGCGACGCTGGTTATCGGCGGCCTGATGAAAGACGAAACGGTCAAGACGGCCAACAAGATCCCGTGGGTCGGCAATTTTCCTATCCTCGGGTTTCTCTTCCGTAACACAGTCTCGGAGACGCGCAAGACGGAACTGGTGATTTTTCTGACCTGCCGGATCATGGATTTTGCCGCGGCATCTCCCCAGGAAAACTTAAAGTTGCAAAAAAGTTAGGCCGTGGCTATAATGAAAATCAATCATGAGACGACTCAAGCCAAAGCGCGAATCGTGGGGGTCCCGTCTCGGGATCATCATGGCTGTGGCCGGTTCTGCCGTCGGGCTTGGGAATTTTTTGAGGTTTCCGGTCCAGGCCGCAGGCAACGGCGGCGGCGCCTTCATGATCCCGTATTTCGTGGCGCTTCTCGTCCTTGGGATCCCTCTGGTTTGGATCGAATGGGCGCTGGGCCGTTATGGCGGAGGTTTTGAGCACGGGACGGCCCCGGGTATCTTCCACAGCCTCCTCCAGAAGAACCGGTTCGTCAAATATTTCGGCGTGATCGGTATCTTCGGGCCGTTTGTCATTTTTATCTATTACACATTCATCGAATCCTGGACCTTGGGGTATAGTTTTTACAGCCTCAAAGGCGTCCTGACCCAGCTCCATGATCAGGCATCGATCCAGGCCTTTCTGAAGGGGTATCAGGGGCTGGAGCAGAATTCTTTCTTTTCCAATATCGGCCCGGCGTATCTTTTTTTCATCGCGACGTTCTTTTTAAATATTTTTGTGATTTATTACGGCATACGCGGCGGCATTGAAGTCTTGTGCAAGATCGCGCTGCCTGTTTTGTTCCTTTTTGGGATCATCTTGGCTGTCCGGGTCCTGACACTAGGCGCGCCTGATCCGGCAAAGCCTGACTGGAATCTGGTCAACGGTCTCGGATTTTTATGGAATCCGGACTTCGGCGCGCTCAAGTCGGCCAAGGTCTGGCTGGCGGCGGCAGGCCAGATCTTTTTTACGCTCAGCGTCGGTATCGGCGTGATCTTGACGTATGCCAGTTATCTGTCGCGTGGAGACGACGTCGCGCTTTCCGGCTTGACCGCCGTTAGCATGAATGAGTTCGCAGAGGTCATCCTGGGGGGGTGTATCATCATCCCGGCCGCTTTCGTTTTCTTCGGGCCTGTAGATGTCCAGGCGATCGCCAGGCAGGGGGCATTCGATTTGGGGTTTGTGACCATGCCGTTGATCTTGGGGAAGATCCCCTTGGCCGCGGTTTTAAGTTTTTTATGGTTCGTGCTCCTTTTTATGGCCGGGGTGACGTCGAGCGTTTCTCTGGCGCAGCCGGCGGTCGCTTTTCTGGAAGATGAGTTCGACATCTCCCGTAAAAAATCTGTCGGGATTTTTGCGGTCGTCAGCTTTGTCCTTTGTCAGCCGGCGATCTTTTTTTTGAGCCGCGGCGTCGTCAACGAGCTGGATTTCTGGGGCGGCACATTCTGTCTTGTCCTTTTTGGAACGGTCGAGACCGTTCTTTTCGCCTGGGTCTTCGGCATGGACAGGGCGTGGGAAGAGATCCATCACGGCGCGGATATTGCCGTTCCCCGTGTCTATAAGTTCATCATTAGATACGTGACGCCTGTTTTTCTTTTGGTTATCCTGGGTTTCTGGTTTTACCAGGAGGGCTTGCCGACGATTTTGCTCAGAGGCGTGGCGGAAGCAGACAAGCCTTTTGTCTTTTGGACACGCCTGGGTCTGGTGGGGCTTTTTGTGATTTTGTCCATCCTGGTCAAGTTTGCCTGGCTTCGGCGGCAGAAAAACTTGGAGGTTTAAGCGGGATGACTCTCTCCGGATGGGTCCTTTTGGCGTTGTCATGGCTGGGAATCGTTTCATTGGCCATATTTTGTTTTTATAAGATTTTTTCAAAGAAAGAGGTCAAGTAGTTATGGTGCGGTTGAGGTTTCGTTCCGACGGACAAGTTATGCCGTCATGAAAGGTCAAATGAAGAAAAAAACTTTATTTTCGTTTTTAATCTTGGGCATGTTGACGGTTTTTTTAAACGGATGCGTTTGGTTGATTGTCGGCGGCGTCGGCGCCGTCGGGGGCTACACCGTGACGCGCGATACCATTCAGGGAGAATATGATGTCAAATTCGACAACGCCTGGCGGGCCGCCCAGTCCGTCTGCAGCATCCTCGGCACTGTCGGCAACCGCGATTCCTCCGCCGGCACTGTCGAAGCCACGATCGACCGCGCCAAGGTGAAGGTGCAAATCTTCCAGATCACACCGGAATCCATCCGTTTGAAGGTCAAGGCCAGGCGCGGCATTTTCCCGCGGCTGGGCACGGCACAAAATGTCTTCGTCAAGATCGTCCAGCAGTTGATGTGATGAGCCATTTTCGAGTCCGGCTCGAACCGGAAGCTCGAAAATGGCAGAGCAATTGAGCAATAGAAAATAGAACAATAGAGCCTCTGCTCAATTGCGGTCTAATGCTCAATTGTTCTATTGTTCAAAAGGCCAGCTATGGCATTCATGTTTGAGAACCTCGGAGTTTATCAAAAGGCAATCGCTTTTGCTGATGAAATTTGCGGCTTAACAGAAGATTTTTCAAAAGGAAACTGTTATCTTACAAACCAACTAAATCGAGCGGCATTATCGATTTCAACTAACATCGCTGAAGGGAATGGCAGGCATAGCAAGTCAGATAGGAAGAATTTCTTTAGAATTTCGCGGGGATCGACATTTGAATGTATTCCGATATTGGAGTTGTGCAAGAGGAAGAAATTGATAGGAGAAGAAAAACATAAAGCCCTGAAAGAGAACCTTGATGAAATTTGTAAGATGCTCTCAGGGCTCATAAATTATTAAGACAAGCCGATATTCAGACGAGCAAAATAACTAAGGTGTAAAACGGACAGCCGCCTATGAAAAAACACATCTTTGTTTTGAGAGCGCATTATGCCGTTGTGCCGCTTTTGGCCGCGGCGGCGTTCTCCCTTGTTTTCGGTTGCCTGCCACGGAATTCCGGCGAGGTCCGCGTCGTTCGGGTCGTCGACGGCGATACGGTCGATGCGGATTCAGGCGTCACCATTCGCTATATCGGCATTGATACTCCTGAGACGCGGCGGCGCACATCCGCCGGCTGGATCCCGACAGGGGATTTATACGGGGAAGAGGCCAAGAAGGCGAACGATGCGCTGGTTATGGGTCAAAAGGTCCGTTTGGAGTATGACGTCCAGAAGAAGGATAAATACGGCCGGACCCTGGCGTATGTTTTTGTCCGGCAGGACAATAAAGAAATCTTGGTGCAGACGGAACTCTTGCGTCGCGGCCTGGCTTTTCTTTATACCTTGCCGCCGAATGTCCGCTACGTGGATATTTTTCTTGCGGCGCAGAAGGAGGCCCGCCGCAACAAGGCGGGCATGTGGGCGCATGAATTTCATGTCCCGAGTGCGCAGGCTTGCGATTTTCTCGGCCAGAGGAAATTTGTGACGGGGAAGGTCGCAGACGCACGGAGGACCGACAAGATGATCTTTCTTGAGATGGAAGGTCTCCGCGTCATTATTTTTGCCAAAGACTTCGGCTTTTTTGAGAAAGAGGGCGTTCATCCGGCGCAGGATTATACCGGCAAGAAGGTCAGCGTCTTCGGTCTCATCAAATCATATCGGGGGTCGCCCGAGATCATCGTCAGCCATCCATGGCAGATCGAGATCGTAGACTGCCCCTGACCCGCCTGTGTTATCCGCCTTCGCGCAGCCGCCTTTGGCGAGCCAGAGCCTCTGGCGGGAAAACCATGGGCATCAGTCCGCGGATGTCAGCTGGTAGCGGTCAATGAGGTCTCTCCATGGGTGGTAATGTGGGCCATCAGCGCTACGGCGAGATGTCGCCATATGCGGTGAAGGCGGACCTCGCCGACGCGAAGCGGCGGCGGGTTTTCAAGGAAACACAACTTGCCCGCTGAAAGCGGGCGAGCCGGGGGGCCATAATAACGTCATGTTTTTTCATTCTTTTTCCACGACGTGCCAGGCGATCTTGGAATTGGTGATCCTCGGCGCTGTCGGTTTTTTTCTGATCCGCGGGAAGATCGTCGGCGAAGAAGGTCTGGGAACTTTAAGCGAATTGGTGATCGGCCTGTTTTTGCCGCTTTTGATGTTCAGCGAGATTACTGCGCGTTTTAACTTCAGGCAGTTTTCGGACTGGTGGATTTTTCCGCTCTTGAGCGTTTTGGTGACGGCCGTCGGTTATCTTTTGGGTCTGCTTTTGGTGGGCCTGGACCGTTCTCTCATCCAGCAGGAAGGGCCTTTTCTGGGTATCGCGATGTTCCAGAACTCGGGATATCTCCCCTTACCGTTGGTCGCCAGCCTGCTTGCGCCCGGCGCCGTATCGGACATGTTCATCTATATATTTCTGTTCCTTCTGGGTTTCAACATGACGATCTTTTCGTTCGGCGTCTTTGTCTTGTCCTGCAAAGGCAAGGCCTGCAGTTTTGATTACAAGGACATGTTCAATGCGCCCGTGATCGCGACGCTGTTGGCGCTGGCCGCCGTCTTTTTTGGCTGGACGCGTTTCATTCCGCCTTTCGTCTCCAAACCCGTCGAGATGATGGGGCGCTGCGCGATCCCTTTGTCGATCATCGTCGTGGGCGGCAATCTGGCCTTGATCCGTATCCGTTCCTTGAAACACGTCCGGCCCATGGTCCTGAGTTTGGTCGTTAAGCTTCTTTTTGTGCCCTTGGTGTTTCTTGTTTTTGTGCTTTTGGTCAAACCAAAACCCCTTGTCGGTTTGTTGTTGATGCTCCAGGCCTGTATGCCTCCGGCGGCGCTCTTGTCCGTCATCGCCAAGAATCAAAAACTGGAGGAGGGCTTGATCAATCAGGCTATTTTTTACGGCCATGTGGCAAGTATTTTCACAATTCCGCTGTTCTTGGGGCTTTACGGGGTTTTTTCAGGTTTTTTCAATTAGACGATCCTGCCCTGGATATTTTTCATCCTGGATGGTAAAATAATATGGAAGAAAGGGTTATCGCAACGAACAGGAAGCTTTACCGCGACTTTGAGGTCTTGGAGACCTTTGAGTGCGGTATCGAGCTTAAAGGCAGCGAAGTCAAGTCGTTGCGTGAAGCCAAAGCCAACATCGACGATGCCTTTGGCCGGATAGAGACGGGCGAAGTCTATCTTTACAACTGCCACATCGCCCCGTATGAAAAGGCCAGTTATTTCAAGGAAGAGGCGACCCGGCCGCGCAGGCTCCTGTTGCATAAAAATCAGATCCGCAAATTGACAGGTCAGGTATCGCAGCGCGGTTTTGCCCTGGCTCCTGCGAAGCTTTATTTTAACACCCGGGGTCTTGTCAAAGCGGCGATGTCCTTGGTCCGCGGCAAAAAACTTTACGACCGGCGCAAGGATATAAAGGCAAGAGAGACGGAGCGGGAAATGCGCCGCGCTATTCGAGCGAGAAATAAATAAATTTTTTGCTCTTTGAAAAAATGGACAATAGAAAATAGACCACAGATGTACCATCGTTTATTGTCTTAGGGTCTATTGTTCAATTGTTCTATAAATTTTTGCTCTGCAAAAATTTATCTGGGGCTGATTGGGCTCGATTCAGGTATGTCGGGCGATGAGCAGCATGCAGAGGTTGTAAGGAGGCCTCTTTAAACACCTTACACAATACAAACGCTGAAACTGATCCATCAGTGCTTAGAGCGGAAGCGATCGTTGCTCCGTTCTTTGCAGGCGTACCAGCCTTAGTCCGCTAAACGGACTAAGCCATGACCGGGGCAATTCTGCGTGTTCCGGTGATGACGGGCTTTAGGGCCGCAAGGCCTTAAAGCAGGCAGAATAGTCCTTACTCCGCCGGCGGGATAAGGGCGAAATTTAAGCCGGCTGGTCTTGCGAGATCCTGTCTGCCGGAGACCGCAGGGCGAGAATAAATGGCAGGCTAAGCATGTAGCGGCTTTCGCTTCTCTATCTGGGGACCCGGGTTCGATTCCCGGCAGCTCCACCATTTTGCCGCCTCTGGCGGCAAAAGGTGGATGCCGAAGCCACTGGCTTCGGCGCCACCACCAAAGTGTGATCCGACAAGGAAATTTTTGCGGTGTACTTGAGCAGGCGTGATTTTGCGACAGCCCGGAAAGGGCGGGCCTTCCTAGTTCCGCATAAAGGAAGGGTCCAGAGCAAAATAGCTTGCTCAAGTGCTCCACCCCTGAATGTATTTTCTGAAACCAAAGCTTTAACGCTTTGGTTTTTTTATACATTCGCGGCCAAAACGCTTCTTAAAGTCCGGATAGAATTTAACCGCTCAGTATCAACCTTTGATAGATCCCGGCTTTTAAGCCGGGAAAGCCGTAGTTTGATTGTCTGATTTAAGATATAATAGGCGAGAGACGTAAAAGAGAGAACGGAGACGGCTGTGAAAAAATGCCCTTTTTGTGCCGAAGATATTCAGGATGAGGCGATCAAGTGCAAGCACTGCGGCAGTATGCTGGAATCCAGCAGCAAGCTGGTATCCGCAGCGCCTAAGACGCCGTGGTACTTCAAGACATCGGCTCTGGTGATCGCCTTCCTTTGCGTCGGCCCTCTGGCCTTGCCGCTCTTGTGGTTCAATCCGCGCTTCAGCATGAAGAGTAAGATCATCTGGAGCGTCGTCGTTATCGCGGCGACGTATTATCTCGTCGTCGTCCTTGTGGATGCCCTCAAGACCATCAGTGCGTATTATCGGGAGTTGTTCTAATGGACCTGTCTCTTTATGTCCACATTCCTTTTTGCAAGTCCAAATGTTTTTATTGCTCTTTTGCTTCGTATCCGGGCCAGGAAGATATGATCGACGCCTATCTGGATATGCTGGAGCAGGAGGCGGCAAGCTATGACAGACCTCCGTGCTCGACCGTCTACATCGGCGGCGGGACTCCGACGTATTTATCCGCGATGCAGCTTGAGAGGGTCCTGGGGATTGTCCGGGACTATTTCTCGAGGGAAGAGGGTTCTGAGTTTACCGTCGAGGCGAATCCGGCGACCTTCGACCGCACCAAGGCAAAGCTTCTCTTGCGTTCGGGGGTCAACCGTGTGAGCCTCGGCGTTCAGTCCCTGCATGACGATACCCTGCGATGGTTGGGGCGTCCGCATACGGCGGCGGAGGCGCTTGAAAGCTATCAGCTGTTGCGCGATGCGGGTTTTAAGAATATCAATCTTGACTTTATCTATGCGCTTCCCCATGAGACACAGGATCAAGTCAAGGCCGACCTTGAAGAGATCGAGGCGTTGGGCAGTGAACATATTTCTCTCTATGCCTTGTCCATCGAAGAAGGGACTGATTTGTCGCATCGCCAGATCCAGCCGCTTGAGCCCGATCGGCAGGCCGACGATTACCGCATGGTCGCGATGTTCTTGAAGGCCTGCGGATATACCCACTACGAAGTGAGCAATTTTGCCAGAGAGGGATATCTCTGTGAGCATAACATGCATTATTGGCGCGGTGGGGATTATATCGGGCTGGGGGTGTCCGCCCACTCCCATATCCTGGGTCACCGTTTCTGGAATGCCGCAGCAGTCTCAGAGTACGTCTCCCTTATGAAAACAAAGGGCCTTGCGCGCGCGGGCGAGGAACGCCTGACGCCTCAACAGCGTTTGGGTGAGGCTTTCCTTATCGGCTTGAGGATGTGCGAAGGTGTCTGGCTTGAAGGCCTGGAACAGAAGTTCGGCGTGATGCTGGAGGAGCGCCGGAAGGCCCTCCTGCGGCAGTTCATTGAAGAGGGGCTCTTGGAGGAATATGCAGGTGTGGTGCGCACCACGCTTCAGGGAATGCTGGTTTTGGATGAGATGTGCGCGCAGTTGTGTTAGTTTTTTTGCCGCGGCAGCGGGCATGTCCAAAAAGGTTTAGAATTTTTTCTGTCTTGCGGATATAATAAATGAGTCGATAGAATATAGAGAACAGATGGGGTGAGGCATGAAGAAAAAGA
>Ga0172375_10008830_pt1 | contig 13444 bp, 11 predicted proteins | sample LakKiv1m_FD_114537 | JGI IMG/M metagenome (GOLD analysis project Ga0172375, IMG submission 114537) | Freshwater microbial communities from Kabuno Bay, South-Kivu, Congo - kab_092012_11.1m | ecosystem: Environmental > Aquatic > Freshwater > Lake | place: Democratic Republic of the Congo...
CGGGCAAGACTTGTTTTTCCAACCCCAATCACCCCTTCGATCGCGACGTACATTCACCCTCCGGAGAAAGAAAAAGTATTGACTTTAAGATAAATCTCTCTAAACTAATACTATATCATACCAAGACAAAAAATTTTTCTGGAGGGAAAAATGCCAAATCTGAATCGCGTTCAAATCATTGGAAGGCTGGGAAAGGACCCTGAAGCGCGCACGACCAAGAGCGGTTCAGCGGTTGTGAGTTTTTCGGTGGCGGTTGACCGCATGTGGAAAAGCCGCGACGGAGAATCACGCAAGGAAACGGACTGGTTCACTGTGGAGGCCTGGGGAAAATTAGGGCAGATCTGCCAGAAGTTTTTGGGCAAAGGGCGCCTGGTGTTCATTGAAGGGCGGCTGCTGACCCAGCGCTGGGAAAATGAAGGCGAAGTGCGCTACTTTACCAAGGTGGTTGCCAACACCATGCAGATGCTGGACCGGCCGAAAGAGGTTGAGGAGCACGAGACGGATATGCCGCACGAGGAAGCCCTGGACGAAGCGGAAGAGGAGTAAAGACGGTTGATTTAATATAGGTAATCGGCGGGCTTTGACTCGCTCAGCCGGCGGGTATGGGTACTAATCCCCCTCCTACGCCTCCCCCGTAGAACATCGGGGGAGGAGATAGTTCTTAATTCGACAGGCACTTCGGCAGGCATTCATGCTGCCCTACGACGGGAAAGCGCTCAGAGCGCGCTCAGCCGGTGGGTATGGGTACTAATCCCCCTCCCACGCCTCCCCCGATGTTCTACGGGGGAGGAGATAGAAAACAAACCTTTTCCATTGAAAAGGGTTTCGGGCATCGCGGGAGGAGGGTGGTGGGTAGTCCCCTACCTACGATTAAGCCATGCTTTCGAGCTGGCTGACCAGGCCGGATACCACATCAAAGCCGCCCTGCCAAAAGGCTGCCTGGCGGATATCAACACCGGCGTCCGAGAGGACACGGGCTGGCGCATCAGAACCGCCGGCGCTGAGCAGCTGGATATAGCGCGGCTTGAACGAGTCGCCTTCTTCTTTGAACTGCTTATAGAGCGAAAGGACCAGCAGCTGGCCGAAGGCATAGGCATACACATAAAAGGGCACATGATAGATATGCGGGATGGAAACCCATTCCCATTTGAATTCCTCCGCAATATCCAGGCTGTCACCAAACTGGGTTTGCAGGTTCCTGAAATACGCCTCTGAAAGCTCATCCACCGAAGCGCCCTGCTGGATCATTTCGTGCGCCTGCTTCTCGAACAGGGCAAAGAAAGACTGGCGCATGATGGTGGCGTAAGAGTCATCCACCTGACGGAAAAGCAGGTCGCGGCGTACACTCTCATCGCTTTCTTCCGCAAGCAGGCGGTCTACCAGCATCATTTCGCCAAAGGTTGAAGCGGTTTCCGCCAGCGGCAGGCAGGCGTTCTGGGTGAAAATGCTGTGCTGGTCAGCCAGTAACGAATGGATGGCATGCCCCAGTTCGTGCGCCATGGTGGCCACGTCATCGGAATGCCCCTGGTAGTTGAGCAGAACCCAGGGCGTCAGGTCAGGGGTGACCGTGGCACAGAACGCGCCGGAACGCTTGCCCTTGCGCACTTCACTGTCGATATGGTTCTGGTTGATCACTTTTAAAGCCATCTGCGCGAATCGCGGGTCGAACTGGTCAAAGGAATCGAGGACCAGCTCGGAAGCGACATTAAAGGAATATTCCTTGCTGGAAGAAGTGAGCGGCGCGTAGATATCGTAGCGGCGCAACTTATCCATTTTCAGGAGCCTGGCTTTCAGTTTGAAAAAGCGCTGGAAAATACCGGCGTTCTTCTGGCTGACGTCCAGCAGTGTGTCCACCACTTCATCCGGGATATCGTTGTGCAGGTTGCGGGCGGAAATGGGCGTCTTGTAACCGCGCAGGTTCAGCAGCTCATTGCGCCAGTCGCGCGCGAGGGTCTGGTACATCTGCCCGAGGATCGGGCTGTCATTGCCGTACACCCGGTAAAGCTCCTGGTAGGCTTTGGCGCGCAGGTCCGCGTCCGGCATGCGCACATAGGTCATCAGCTCGCCGCGGGTCACTTCTTTTTCCTTGCCTTCGACGGGCAGCTTAAACATATAGCGGTTGGTGAACGCGTCGTAGAGCATGGTAAGGGCGCGGCTGCCGGTAACATCCTTGATATTGATGATCTTTTCTTCGGCTTCGCTGAGGGTATAGGGTTTGAAATGGCGCATCTCTTCAAGCCAGTAGCAGTAATCACCGGCCCCGACCATCAAGCGCTTTACTTCTTTTTCATCCAGCGCTTTCCACCACAGGCTGAAAAACAAAATGCGGTTGGAAAGCTCTGCGGACAGCTGCTCCATACGGGCGACCAGGGACTGCGCAGCCTGGTTCTGGGTGTCTTCAGCAAACCACAGCTCGGCAAAACCGCCCAGGCGCTGGATGAGCTTGGTGATCTCTTCCAGATCCTTGATAACGTCCATAAAGTCGGCTGCGGTGATGCCATCCGCGAGGTTCTCACGGCACTTTTCAAATTCAGCGACGCGGGCTTCAAGATCCTTGATCGCCGCTTCCATCTCAGCAGAGCTGCCCGAGGGATACAGGTCCGCCAAACTCCAGCGGGATTGTTCCAAAACCTTCTTTTGATCATTCATAAAACCACCTCTTTTTATTAAATCTGACCGACATAGACAGGCGGGATTCTGAATTACCGGCCAGACGCTTTAACAGTCCGCGAATTATACAACCGCGATTTTTACAGGGGCCCTTTAAGCTCTGCTATCATCTTGCGATGCAGCACCGGATTGGCCGCCAGAATATCGAAGGGCGGCTTCATATATTCAGGTTCGCCATTGATGCGCGTCACCAGGCCGCCGGCTTCTTCGATCAGCAGCGTGCCCGCCGCGATATCCCAGGCGCTTACACCCGCTTCCCAATACCCGTCCAGCCGGCCCATGGCCACGTAGGCCTGGTCCAGAACAGCTGAACCCAGCCGGCGCACGGTATGCGCCTTTTTGGCCATGGTGATGAAATTATCGATATTATTGTCTTCCTGCTCCATGTCGTAGGGGAAGCCCGTGACCAGCATGCTGGTGCGCAGGTCTGAAGTGTCTGCAACGTGGATGGGGCTGCCATTCAGTAAGGCGCCTTTGCCTTTTTCGGCGTAAAAACTTTCGTCGCGCAGGGGATCGTAGATGCCCGCCAAGGTCATTTTGCCCTGATGGGCATAGGCGATGGAGACGCAAAACATAGGCAGGCCGCGCGAGTAGTTGGAGGTGCCGTCCACCGGGTCGATATACCAGCAGTGCTCGCGGCTGCCCTGCTTCAGGCCGCTTTCTTCAGCGATGACCGTATGGTCCGGGAAGGCAGATAAAATGCGGCTGACCAGCAGCTCTTCCGATTGATGATCGATCTCGGTCACCAGGTCGATGGGCCCCTTGTAGTGCACCTGGTGCACTTTGCCGTAACCTTGCTTGAGGACCTCGCCGGCTTGTTTGGAAAGGTCAATAATGAACTCTAATGTTGGCTGCATAATGATCTGATTGAACTCCTTTGTAATAAGCGTTACGCCCGGCCGCGCATTTCGGCTGCCAGCTCTTCAAAAAAGTCATTCAAGACCTTTTGGCGTTTGTCAGCGATCCTGCGCGCTGCGGGTGTGAGCAAAATGGATGCGATCTTCTTCAATTTAAAAAGGTATTCATGATAGGCGCTGTGCGGTTCTCCCGGCAGCTTTTCCCAAGTGTTTAAGAAAGAATCGGAGGGTTCGGAGAAGGCAGGCACGCCCACCTGAAAGGCATACGCCAGCGCCCGCACCACCCCGATCGCGCCGAGCACATCCAGCTTATCGGCGTCAAACAGCACTTTGGCTTCCAGCGACGCGGGGACGTCGTCCTTACGGTAGCGGTGCGCGATGATGCAGGCTTGAACTACCTGGATGCGGTCTGCATTCCAACCCATATCCGCAAGTAGCTTTCCGGCAAATTCGGCGGAACGCAGGTGATGGTCGTTGCGCGCACCTTCGCCCGGGTGGCTGCCCTGCGCATCATGCAGCAAGGCTGCAGTAAGCAGTACTTCCATATCCGCGCCTTCTGCCTGCCCGATCTGTTCGCACAGGCGATAGACGCGTTCGATATGCCCGAAGCCGTGCACTTCGTCATCGGCGGAATACCATTGGCGGGCGTCATTCAAGGTCAGCATCATTCGGAACGGGAGAACACCTTTCCCTTTTTGATAACCGTGCTGACCAGATTCCCGCCGAACTGGTAGGCCAGATGGCGGTAATCGGAGACCGACAGCACCAGCAGATCGGCCTGCTTACCGGGGTGGATGGAGCCCAGGCGATGCGACTGACAGACCGCTGCGGAAGCGTTGATGGTGGCGGCGGCAAGCGCCTGCGCGGGGGTGAGGCGCATATAGCGGCAGGCCAGCGCGATGACGAACTGCATATTTCCGCACCAGGCCGTGCCGGGATTCAGGTCAGAAGCCAAAGCCAGCAGGCCACCGGACTGGATGATCTCTTTGGCGGGGGAGTATTCCTTTTCGGCCAGGCCAAAAGGGGTGCAGGGCAGCGAAACGGCAACTGTATTCCCGCCCGCCAGCGCGCGGATATCCTCCGGCGAGGTTTTAACCAGATGGTCGGCCGAGACTGCCCCCAGTTCTGCGGCCAGAGAAGCGCCGCCCAGGTTCTCAAATTCATCCGCGTGGATCTTGAGCGGAAAGCCCAGACCCTTGGCAGTTGTGAGGATGCGCCGGGACTGAGCCAGCGTAAAAGCGCCTTTTTCGCAGAAAACATCCACAAAGGGCAGCGGCCTGCCAGGCGCTTTGTCATCCCACCGGCGCCTGACCTCCGGCAGAATCACATCGCAGACGAGCGCGACATAATCGTCCGGGTTCGCCTGATATTCCTTCGGTATTGCATGCGCGCCCAAAAAGGTCGGGAAAAGCTCCAAAGGGCCTTCTTCATCCAGCTTGAGAAGCACATCCAGCTGCTTGAGCTCGCTGTAAAGTTCCAGCCCGTATCCGCTTTTGGCTTCAGCGCTGGTGGTGCCCAAGGCAAAGACAGCGCGCGCATGCCGGCGGGTCTGAGACAGCAGGTCATCAAAACCGGCAGAGCGAGTGGCATTGACCGTGGACTGAATACCGCCGCCGGCAGCCATGATCTCCATGTAGCTTTTGCCCTGGAGGCGCATCTCAAATTCCGCGGCGCGGTCGCCTGCCCACACCAGGTGGGTGTGCGGGTCCACAAAACCGGGCATGAGGACGCTGCCGTGCGCATCCAGGCGGTCTTCATTTGGGAAGCGCGACAGCAGGTCAGCGGTTGTGCCGGTTTCCTGGATGAGGGAATCGCGGATCAGGATGGCGCCATCTGGAATGATGCCCAGTTCACCAAGCTGATCGCCCCGCTGGGGATCTTTGGTCATGGTCAGTAATTGTGAGGCCGAATGGATGAGCATTATGTTTACCTGTCCCTGGATAATGAGCAATTATACAAGACATCAATCACAGACCAGGCGCCTGCCGGTATAGTAAAATCACGCCAACACCAACCATCAGGAGGATTGATGCAAACTTCAAAAACAGAAAAAATACTGATCGTGCTATTCTTCGCGGCAACCTGGGCTGTGCTGGCGCTAAATGCCGGCGGACCGATCTTTTCGGATGAATTCCTGTATATCGATGCCGGGCTGCGCAATTTTCCGGTACCCAACTATGGCAACCGCTATTTTCATATTTACCTGCAAAAACTTTTCATGGCGCTGGCGCCTACGCCACTGCAGGGAGTGAGAGTCTTTTGGGGCTTCCTGATCGCGGGCACCGCGGCAATGATCTACTTTAACGCGCGCACCTTTATCAAACACAGTTCAGCGCTTCACGGTCTGCTGGCGCTGGCGATCTTCTTTTCCTATCCGCTGATCACCGAATACTCGGGCGAACCCGCGGTGGATATCACCGCCATGGCCATGGTCACCCTGTATGTCAGCGTTTACCTCTATGCGCTGAGAAACCCGGACAGGAAACGAATTGCTCTAATGGTGCTGGGTGGCCTGGCATTCATTGCCTTCAAGACCAAGGAAACCACCATTTTTGTGAATTTTCTGCTGATCGGTTTTGTTCTGGATGAAGAGGAAAAGTGGAGCTGGCAGGCGCTTAAAGACCTGATCCGACCGCTGCTCACCGGACTGGCCGCCGGGATCGGGTTGTTCATCCTGCTGGATGGTTTGATATTGGGCAAACCCTTTTTCGCGATCTCCCCGGCGACATTTGCCGCCGTCTTTAAGAACTATGATTTTCAGCCGGGATTCTTCTTTGGACCCACCAGCTGGTACAAAGTGTATTTTCTGGACGAACTCCTGCTGCCTTTTTTACTGTTCATCCTCAGCGCAGTCAAATTCGGCTCGAAAACGGACGCCCGGCAACGACTGGTGTGGATCTACCCGCTGATCCTGGCGATTTTCGTCACCTGGAATATGCTTAAGGTGACCTTTGGCTTTATCGAACGGTTCTATTTTCCCGCGCTGCCGGTCATTGCCATGCTTGCGCCGCAATTCCTGCATATCACCTCGCCGGATTCCCGGAAAAAATGGCTGATATACGCGTTAATGGCTATCGGGGCATCCGCTCTGCTGCTGATCCTGCGCTCAGTTATGATGACCTATTCCGCGTCCTTTCATTTTGAATTCCTGCGGTTCCTGGACAGCATTTACTACCCGATCCTGATCTCGATCCTGATCGCCGCGGCCATATGGACGAAGAAGTTCCACTGGGCTGGCAGCATCATCCCGCTCTTCTGCATCGCAGCCATGCTGCTTTCACCGCTGCTTTATACCTATAAATATTTCTTCGCCTATCCCAAGGTTCAGGAGCGCTATGACCAGCTTTTTTATCCTTTTGAAACCTTCAAGGATGAATTGAAAACCGAAGCCGCTGAAAAGCTGCTCATTTCGGCAGATATTAAACGCAGCCTGGAGATGCTGAGCGATGATCCGAATGACATCACCGGCATGGCCAATTTCTTCTTTAATTGGCGCATCGGACGGGAGAATGTGACCATCGGATATAACCGGCAGGGCACGCAAACTGCGTTGACGACCAAAGATATCGATCAGGCGCTGATCTCAGAAGAGGATTGGCAGATGCTTTCAGGCCAGCAATCGATTACAGATAAATACCTCCCAGAGGTTGATCCTTCTGGCAAAGTTGTTTTGTTGACATCCAAGTAACACAAAATGTTGTGTGGGCTTCGACAGACGTAACCACCGCTTGCAAACTTATCGATTTGGTTCGAAATCTTAAAAATCCCCCTCCCATGCCTCTTCCGTGGAGCGTCGGGGGAGGAGATCAATGAAGGGGCATCGCACGAGTGCCCGCCCTATGAATAATTTCTCGGGGGACTTCGACAAGTTTAACCAGCTGTATCGAACTTAACAAAAAACCCCTAGCGGGGTTTTTGATTTATCAGACCTTTTTTATCCTACCGGCTGAACATTTTCAGCGGCGAAAGTGGCTGAAGAGAGTTTGTCGTGCATGATCTTGCGGGTTTCGCACCAGACTTCATGCAGAGGGCATTTGCCTTCAAAGGGGCAGATGCGCGGATTGCCGGTGCATTCATTGAGGAGCATGGGACCATCGATCGCTTCGATCACATCCAGAATTGACACCTGTTCCGGCGGGCGGGCCAGGGTAACGCCGCCGCGAGCACCGCGCGCAGTCTGGATGAGCCCCGCGATGGACAACTGCGACACGATCTTGGCCAGAAAGGATGGGGGAATGTGCTGCATTTGGGCGATATCCTTGGTGGACGCTTTTCTGCCGTCATCCATCCTGGAAAGATACAGTACTGCCCGCAGGGCGTAATCGGCTTGTTTGGTGATCTGCATATTATTATTCCTCTTTGGATAAAAAACCTACAATTAGTCCTATTCATTAAGTTTATATAAGAAAACCAATTCTGGCAAGTGGCTATTGTATAATGGGCGCATGTCTGACTTCAATTTCAAGATACCGATCCAGGTGCGCTACGCCGACCTGGACGCGCAGTGGCACGTCAATAATTCACGGTTTCTCACCTTTATGGAGCAAGCCCGGCTGGAATATCTGCTTCATTTGGGATTGTTCGACGGAAAGACCTTTATGGACCTGCGCATGATCATCGCGGATGTGCATGTGGCTTTTAAAGCCCCGATCCTGCTGGGACAGAAGATCAGCGTCAGCACCCGAACGCAGAAGATCGGCACCAAGAGCATTACGTTTGAGTATGTGATCGAAGATGCGGAGACCGGTGAGGTGTCCGGGACCGGCGAGGTGGTGGGGGTGTGCTACAACTACCCGACGCACGAGACCGTGCCGGTGCCGGAAGCGTGGCGGAAGAAGATCTCGGATTTTGAAGGCAAACTTTTCGATAAATAACAAACATCCCCGAGTTCTCGGGGATGTCTTTAAATAATTTGTAATTCCTATTTTGATAACAGTTGTTTGTCCGCTTCAACCAGCACGCGCTTCCAATCCTTAACGAACATATCCCTGAACATCACCACCGGCCCGAACTCTTCATATTCGTGGGCGTGGATGGCGCCTTCTTCATAGCCCCTGCGGTAATCGGGCAATTTTTCCATCAGTTCTTCGGTCACGTAGTCCGGCACGGGATTGAGCAGGCGCTCCATAACCGGCGGATCCTCTTCGATCAGCTTGTCCGCGGTGCCTTTCCAGTTGATCGTTACCACCACATCCCCGCCCATCATTTCGGTAAAATGCTGTGTGCCGCGCGCGCCGCCGCCGATGAAGGTCACCGGGTAGCCGTGGTCAACGTAGATGCGGTAAAGCTTGCGAGCGATGGAAAGGCCGGCTTGATAGAGGATATCCGGCGAAATATCAATGTGTTCGCGTACGGCATAATCAGCCAGGTAGGCGTCATAGATACCGGTGATATGCGAGATATAGAACTTGGGGTGCTTGCCGGTTTCCTTGCTCACCTTCTCATACAGCTCGCAGAGATCCAGCGCCTGCTGAATGGCGAACACTTCAGTGGCATTAATGGGAATATCTTCAGCGACCAGGGTTTCCATGGCTTTAAGGCCGGCTTCGGTGGTGGGGATCTTGCAGCAGATGTTCTCGCTCACAGCGCGATTCTTGCGCGCTTCCCGGATGATGACCTGGGGATCATCCTCGTTGACCGGGTCGCCCTGAATGCTCACGTAACCATGTTCGCGCGGATGCTTCTGATAAAGCGGCATGAATTTTTCAGCGATCACCGAGACCAGCCTGCGCTGCAGCTCCTCTTCAGCGGCAGTCGCGGTGTCAACACTTTTAAGAACCTCGTCCAGAACCCGGCTGGCATACTCAGCTTCTTCCGGGCGATCGAGCAGCATCTTGCCGCAGTAGGACGGGTTGCAGGTGCAGCCCAAAGCACCTTCAGCCAGCGCCCAATCGGCTTCCTGGCGGGTAGGGTTGTTGATCCAGAATTTGGTAGGGGTCAGCGTGTGCACGCGCTGAAAATAATGATCAGCCATCTTTTTGCCTCCTTAATTAATAAATCTAAAAATGACTTATTTCATCTCTTCCGGGCGGATCTGGTCCACCTGGCCATAAAAGAAAATAATATCCACATGACCGCCGGTCTTGAATTCAAACACATGCCATTCCAGAAGGGGAAAATGCAGCGTCATGCCTGCTTCAAGCGTGATAGGATCGCCCAGCTTATCCGGTGAATCCCCTTTGCGAGCCCAGCCGTCTTTGGCGCTGAGAATATACACAATTTCTTCGGCATGGTGATGCGGATCCATCGGGCCGCTCTCATCGGAATAGCGGGCGAAGCCCATGGTCATCTTTCCGCTTGCGCTGGGCGCGTCCTTGCCCACCGCTTTCTGGATCACTCTCCCCGGAAGGAATTCCTTTTTCAGGTCTTCACGCTTTATCAGATCCATAATAGCTCTCCTTGTGACTTGATTGGTTTTTCCCTGCTCAAATATTCTGTTAAAGGGATTATATAACCAGAAATCCGGGGAAGGGGTAGGAAAAACAATCCGTTTCATGGATTATTAATGTTACATATTATTTTTCAGCAGGGGGCTTGAAAAGGGATATGTTTGGTAAAATCACCAATCAAGTAACTGATTTTCGTTAATAACCCGGAGGTATCTAAGTGTCTGGTTTGGAAAAATTCACCCAAAGCGCCCGCAGAGTATTGAGCCTGGCGCATCTGGAAGCGGAACGTATGCAGAAGGACGCCATTGGCTCAGAGCATATCCTGCTGGCCCTGGTGCAGGAGGAATCCGGCGTTGCCGGCCGTGTTCTGCGCGAACTGGGTGTGGAAATTGACCGCGCGCGGGAGATGGTGTTGCGCGTCGGCGGCGTTGGAACTAAACAGCCTGACAAGATTGACCTGTCAGGAGATTCCCAAAAGATCCTTGATCTGGCTATCGAAGAAGCCCAGCAAATGAGCAGCAATTATATTTCCACCGAACACCTGCTGCTGGCGCTGGTGCAGTCTGAGCTGGGCCTGGCAAAGGAAGTGATCGCCAAATTAGGCATCACCTCCGCGCAGATCCGGCGGCAGGTTAAGCGCGTGCTTACCGAAAACCGCAACGCGCTGGATAATGCCCAGGAAAAGCTCTCGAAGGAAAAAGAAAAGAAAGCCGAAGGGAAAACCCCGCTGGTTGATCAGCTGGCGGTGGACCTGACCGCTTATGCCGAGGACGGCAAGCTCGACCCTGTGATCGGGCGCGAGAAAGAGATCGAACGCGTCATTCAGATCCTGGCGCGCCGCACGAAGAATAACCCGGCGCTGATAGGCGAACCGGGCGTCGGCAAGACCGCGATCGTTGAGGGGCTGGCGTCGCGCATCATCGAAGGCGATGTGCCCACCCCGCTGCTAGACAAACGCGTTCTGCGCCTGGATGTCGGTTCGCTGGTGGCAGGCACCATGTACCGCGGCCAGTTCGAAGAGCGGCTGAAGCGCGTCATTGACGAACTCAAAGCATCCAAAGCCATTCTCTTCATTGATGAAGTCCATATGCTGGTGGGCGCGGGTTCGGCGGGATCCTCCGTGGACGCCGCCAACATCCTTAAACCGGCGCTATCGCGGGGCGAACTGCAGGTGATCGGCGCCACAACCCTGGATGAATACCGCAAAAATATCGAAAGCGACGCAGCACTCGAACGGCGCTTCCAACCGATCGTGGTGGAAGAACCAAGCAAGGAAGAGGCGCTGGAGATCCTGCGCGGCGTGCGCAAGAACTATGAAGAACATCACCGGCTGGTGATCTCGGATGAAGCGCTGGAAGCAGCTGTCAGCATGTCTTCACGCTATATCACTGACCGCTTTTTACCGGACAAGGCCATTGACCTGATCGATGAAACCGCATCGCGCGTGCGCATGTATAAAAGCGATACTGCCAAAACCAGCAAAAAGGTGATGGCTGAACTGCGCGAAGCACGCAAACAACTGAATACGCTGGTAGAGCAGAAACTGCAGGACCAGGTAGAACAGCAGCAGATGATTGTTGAAGGGCTTGAAAAGAAGCTCGCCAAGTTCCGCGAAGAATGGGACCGCGATACCAGCCCTGTGGTAACGCCGGATGATATCGCCGAACTTGTTTCCATGTGGACCGGTGTACCCGTCATGCAGCTTGCGCAGGAAGAATCCGTGCGGCTGCTGAACATGGAAGATGAACTGCATAAAGCCATCATTGGGCAGCAAGAAGCCATTGAACGCATCGCCAAAGCCGTCAGGCGCGGAAGGGCCGGGCTCAAAGATCCCCGCCGGCCGATCGGTTCCTTCATGTTCCTGGGACCCACGGGTGTGGGCAAAACCGAACTCACCAAAGCGCTGGCACGCTTCCTTTTTGGCAGCGAAGACGCTCTGGTGCAGCTGGATATGTCTGAATTTATGGAACGCCATTCGGTCAGCCGCCTTGTCGGCGCGCCGCCCGGATATGTGGGCTATGAAGACGCCGGTCAGCTGACGGAAGCCGTCAGGCGACACCCGTATTCCATCATCGTTTTTGACGAGGTGGAAAAAGCCCATCCTGAAGCGCATAACATGCTGCTGCAGATCATGGAAGAAGGCCAGTTATCCGACGCCAAAGGACGCAAGGTGGATTTCCGCAACACCATCATCGTGATGACCTCGAACATCGGCGCAGACATGATCAAACGCGAAGGCGGATTCGGATTCAAACTGGATCGCGATGCGGCTGCAAATGAAGCTTTTGAATATGATGAAATGAGCAAGAAGCTGCTGGATTCATTGAAGAAGGCTTTCCGGCCGGAGTTTATAAACCGCCTGGACAGCGTGATCGTTTTCCATGCACTGGCAAAAGAGCATATCCGCAGCATCGCGACGCTTGAATTGAACAAGGTCGCTGAACGGCTGAAAGACCGTGCCATCACTTTGACCGCTTCTGAAGCGGCACTTGAAAAACTGACCGAAAAGGGCTATGACCCGGATATGGGCGCCCGCCCGCTGCGGCGCGTGATCCAGCTGGATATTGAAGACCAGTTATCGGATGACCTGCTTTCGGGAAAGTTCAAGGATGGCGAGACCATCGTTGTGGACGTGGACAGCGAGGGCGGCTTCTTCCTCAGAAAAACTGACGAGAAACAACCCGAAGCGCCTGAACCTGTGGGCATGGGTATGTAAGCGCAAAAGAAATTGAGCCGGGCGGAAACGCCCGGTTTTGATTGTGATTAAGACGAAAATTGTTGGGTTGGAAAAGCACCAACCCAACCTACTTATATCCCCTGAAACCACCCCTCACTTCAGTTCTCTCCCCGCATGCGGGGAGAGAAGGGAGTATTCCTGTAATAAAATTAACCCAAGGACTTTTTCATGCCAAAACCACACAGCCAGTATGTCTGCCAGGAATGCGGGCGCACCACCATCCAGCCAATGGGGCGCTGCCCATCCTGCGGCGCGTGGGACTCGATGGTCGAAGAGATCATCGCGCTTCCTCAGGAAGAAGGGAAAGGCCGGGCTTATACACCGCCTCAAACAAAACCCGTGCGGCTGAGCGAGATCGAAGGCGAAACCCAGGACCGCTGGCCGCTTGGGATGGCTGAATTTGCGCGCGTGCTGGGGGGCGGCATGGTGCCGGGCTCCATTGTCCTGCTGGGCGGCGACCCGGGCATTGGCAAGTCCACGCTGATGTTGCAGGTGGCTGTTGAACTTGCCGCGGAAAAAACTGTACTGTATGTTTCGGGCGAAGAGTCTGCGCGGCAGATCAAAATGCGCGCAGAGCGGCTGCACAACGGAACAAAGGCCGGCAAGCCCGCCCACCCCGAACACCTTTATCTGGTCACTGAAACCAACCTCGACGCCATTCTGGCGCACGTGGAGCAGGTGAAACCCACACTGCTGGTTGTTGATTCCATCCAGACCGTGTATATGGATGGGCTTTCTTCCAGCGCGGGCTCCGTCTCGCAGGTGCGCGAATGCGCGTCACGCCTGCGCGA
>Ga0172375_10008834_pt1 | contig 13441 bp, 11 predicted proteins | sample LakKiv1m_FD_114537 | JGI IMG/M metagenome (GOLD analysis project Ga0172375, IMG submission 114537) | Freshwater microbial communities from Kabuno Bay, South-Kivu, Congo - kab_092012_11.1m | ecosystem: Environmental > Aquatic > Freshwater > Lake | place: Democratic Republic of the Congo...
ACCCACGTTATATTTATTCATCAGGAATTCAACATAGTCAAACAAATAATCAAGGGAATGAAGGCGTATGCCCTTCATGTGCCTCTGGCAGAAGGTGCACCTGTGTGTACACCCTCTGACCGTGTGTATTACCATTAACTTTTTATCTCCGCGCTTTGCCTCAAAAAATCTGGGGTCCACATCTTCATATCCGTTCCGGGTAAAATGTTTTATATATTCTAAGGGGTCGCTAAGATAATGCGTCATGTCCAAGAGATCATAAGGAGGATATGGAAGGTCATCGAGGTTTTTAATCTGTTCTCTCGGTATGGTAGTGATTATATCGCCGTTTCTATCCCGAAATGCTATTCCCCTGACATTACTCAAGTCCGCGCCGTTTCTTACTGCCGGGACTAATTCTTTGATTGTAAGCTCGCCCTCGCCTTTGACAACAACATCAACAACGGTATGCTTAAGAAGCGTATCCGAAGCGGCAGATATTGACCCGCCGACAATTACTTTAACCGAAGGCATTTTCTCTTTAATAATCAGGCTCATATCCTTTATATATTTATACGCTGTTGAGACTATACCGCTGAACCCTATAATGTCTGGAATAAATGTCTGTATCCTTTTAAGCACCTCAGTATCATTTATCCTCTCCATATCAATGTTTAGTATCTGTACGTCGTACCCCTCCTGCAAAAGCGCGCCTGCGATGTAAAGCGCGCCAAACGGCGGATAATGAGTAGGTTTTTCTCTTAAAGGCGGTATTATCAGAAGTATTTTCAACATCTCAATTTCCGCTCTCTTCAGCAACATTCAGAATACTGTATTCATCTTCCCGGACATTATATAATTCTCTAAAATATCTCCCATTTTGAACCAATTCTGCGAACTTGCCTGTTTCTACAACCATTCCGCTTTTCAACACCACAATCTCATCCGCATCCATAATTGTTGAAAACCTGTGAGCGACATTTATTATAGTGATGTGCTTATGGAGCTTCTTCATTGTATCTTTGATTAACTTTTCCGAGATATTGTCCACCGAACTCGTTGCCTCATCAAGGATAAGCATATCAGGCCTGCGAATCAAGGCCCTCGCAATAGCAAGCCTCTGTCGCTGCCCGCCGGAAAGCCTTATGCCGTTATCTCCTATAAGCGTATCTAAGCCGTTACTGCACTTTTCCACAAACTCCGCGGCATTCGCCATATCCAATGCCTTATATATCTCCTCATCGTTCTTGTCCTTCATCCCGAAAAGTACGTTGTCGCGTATGGAACCGTTAAACATAAACACTTCCTGCCCGACGTAGCCGATACGGCTGTACCATTCATTAGTGCTAATATCATTCAACGGAATGCCGTCAAGGAGTATCTCACCGCCTGTCGGCTCTAGCACCCTGAGCAGCAAATTCAGTATGCTGGTCTTTCCCGAACCCGATTCGCCCACGATAGCAGTAAGGCGATTCTTCTTTATTGAGAAGCTGATGTTATTTAACGCCTCTTTTCCTTCGCTGCCATCATACCTCAGGCAAACTCCTCTAAAAAGTATTTCTTGTTCAAATTCAGCAGGCATCTTTCCTGAAGATGTTACGCTCCCAAAGCTCTCCTGCATTGCGTCATAAGTAGCTTCTCCATAAGGAAGCGTTGACATAAAGAGCATGCTGTTGCGGCCGATTGAGTTCAATGAGGGCAGCAGCCTCTGCAATGCCAGAGCAAACACCCCAAATACAGGAATGCTTTGAATCATGCTCTCATTGCCATGTTTCATTATAACCCACCCTATCGCAAGGCATAGAATACCGAAGGCGATTGTCTCTAACAACCTCGATGGCATTGCTGCAAAGATAATATCCCTCTTCGCAAAGCGGTAAAATCTCCGCAATGCAGCGCCGAACAGGTTTTCCCAGAATCCCTCAGCCTTGAAAACACGCAGCAGCTTGATACCCTGCAGCGCCTGACCGCAATAAACTGTTGCGTCGCTTGAAGCCTGAACGCGTTCCTTCCCCGTAAAATAAGAAACCCTTGCCGAAAGCTGACGAATAGCCCACAGGAAAAAAACTCCTGCAAGAATAATAACTAAGGTGACCTGCGGAGAGATTATGAATAAAAACGAAATTATCAAGAAACTTTTAAATCCTTCAGTTGCAAGGTCAGGTATTATAGAAACAAGATTATTCATCTGGTTGGGAGCTGTAATAACACGATACTCCAGATCCCCTAATCTCTGTCTCATAAAAAAACTGTAATCTGCGTGCAGGAGGCGATGAAAGAGTGTGGACTGGCAGTGTTCGCGGACCGATAACCCGAGGAATACCGAAGAAATTTCCCGGCAATATCCCACAATATTTTTGACAAGGATAGCTGTAAAAAATATTAAAATGGCAGAAATCATCGGCGAAACCGAGGAAATACTTTGAGCAGCTCCGAATAGAAATGAAATAACCATCCCTCTCTCGCCCATAGCCGCGGCAGGAGATACAATCTGGGATAGAAGAGGCAGCAGCATTCCAATGCTTATGATTTCAGCAAAAGCATAGAGGATGCCCAGGACAATAATGACTATTATCATCTTAGCCCTGTGTCTAAAAAAGTAAAGGAGCGCTGCTCTTGATTTTGCCGTAAATCTATATTTCTTTTCCATGTCAGTTTAACCGCATATCAACGCACTGTATTGAAGAAGGCGTGGAATGCATATCTATAACCTTATCTTCTCCCCACTTTTCGCTATATCTGCTATTTGCAGACCGCAGGGCTGAAGCACGCCTTTCACCGTTATCAATAGCCTCAAGAAACCATCGCATGTAAGTTCCTGCTCGCTTGCCCGCACAACCGTCACGAAATGGATCCATAGAATCCAACACATCCGAAAAATTACCGAGATGCGGCAAGCTTGCGGGGTCATCCTTAACATGCCGTATCATATGCATAAGTTCATTAATGTCATCAAATACTATCTTTTTATATCCCCATTTATAGTAGGGATGAGAATATGATTTAGTTAAATCGCAATATAGGCCTCTGCAGCCCGCGATCACAGCCTCTGAAAGAGCGGAAGAAATACCGATACCCACAGCCATATCAGCAGCAAATGCGGCTTCTGAAGGAAGCCTCCCGTAAACATTATCCAATACTATGCACCTTCCGGTAGATTTTGCAGAAAGCAACTGGCTCTTTATCCCTGTCATGCCTTCCAGTATCTTGGATTTTTTAGACTTTATAATTAATCCGATCTCCCTGTCCTCAATAAGCCATTCTAAAAACTTCTCATAAAAAGATGTCATCATATTCTTAGAAAAATGGAAATCATCGCCGTACATATTGTCATAAAGGGCGATTGCAAACTTTACCCCTCTATCATGGAGTGATTTTTGAATATGCTTGCTCTTTTCCATATGTTCCGAAAAAGTATAATCATAAGGGAAGCCGGAAACAATGCAGTAATCATTAGAATTTCTGTTTTTCCCAAGAAACATCGGCGCCTGTGAGTTCCATGAAAAAAAGACATGGTCGGGATAACAACCGGAAAGATCGCTTACCAGGCACGGCCACTCGGATCGCTGTTTACCGATGCGGATGCCGCCGACAAGGTCAAGCGCAATATTTTGGGCTATGTTCTGCAAACCTCCTTCTATAGCATCAATGTGGATCTTAACATTGAACCTCCGATAAAATGCCTGCCAGTAGTCTATGCTTTTAAGGAGTTCAACGCCTGATTTTAAAAGCCATTTTCCGGTTCCGGAAATACCCTTGATATGCCTGGCCTTATTTTCAAAAGCAGTTAATAGAGCGTTTCGACTTAAAGGCGCCCGCCATACGTTACTTACAGTGAAAGGGAGATCCCTTCTCCAGCACATGCTTAACCACCGCATGCCGGTAGATTCAATCTGTTTTATACGATCCTTTGTAATCGGATGGTTGTAAGAGCGGTCAAAATATATCAGGACTCTTTCCGGGTCCAGCATACTGCCGTGATACCAGAACAAGTCCGACCTGCGTTTTATATCTATCCCTTCCGCATAATGGACTGCAATGCACGGTTTTTGATTGGAAGCCGGGCTTAATCCTTTAGGACGGACGGCGGCAAAAATATCCTGGCCTAAATTGTATGCCGCTTTCATAATGTAACGTATTCCGGAAAAAACAGATAGGCTGCCGTATCCTTCTAGAGAGACCTCTTCGCCGGGCCAATTATGCCGCAGCTCTTCAAAAAAACCGTTAGAAGGCCAGACAATGTAATGCGCAGAGCATCTATCGTTGTCATTAGTTATATGCCACCGGGCAATGCATAACATACGAATAAGGGCGAAGATTTTACCGTGCACTATCTTTTCGAAATAGAGAGAGACTTTATCTTCTGTGAACATTGAGGATAATAACAGGTAAACGGGCGACGCACCGAGTTCTTTTACCACGGAAATACTCGTCTTTGAGGCGATCCTATAGCATTCATAATACAGCGCCTCGCCGTTCCGGGAGCGCATATCCCCCATGCTATATTTGATCCTGGCAGCGCTGCCGTTTATAATTCCAACAAATTTCATCAATAAGAAAAAAAACCAGCCCAACCTGTCGCGGCTGATAAAACGAATATCAATATTACGGGAACTCCTTTTTCGAAGGACCACGGATAAAGTCCTGAGAGAGAGTTTATCTAACCAGAAAATATCTTTTGGGGTATCTGACATGCGATTACGAGAGCTATTATGTCCGCAAATCATGTCTGACGAAAACCTCTGAATGTTGTATCCCTCCGCAAATAAAGTTTCTCAGCTTGTTCGATGCTTGAAGACAATTTTTTTTGAAAATAATTAGCAAGCAGCCTTGTGTTTGCCTCAAACAGACAGCGATGGAACTCGTCATCGGTCATATCCGTGAAATTTACGGCTAATAAGTCTGAATTTGTATGCTTGTTCTCATAGAAATCTTCGCAGTCCTTGAGCAGCCCTTTTTCTATAGCATAGTAGTAAAGAGGCGAGCCCGGATAAGGAGTGACAGGACGAATGGTGCGCATCTGCGCGCCATCATCGTATTTCAAAAGAAACTCTACTCCTTTATTCAGAGTTTCGCTATTTTCCCCTATATTCCCGAATATTATGTTAAAGCCGGGGCTTATCCCTGCCGCCAGCGTAGCCTCAATTCCTTCAATAATCTGTTTGGTTGTCAGCGCCTTTTTCATATTCTTTAGTATCCTGTCATCCATAGCCTCGATGCCATAGTTGATGAAAACGCATCCGGCTTGTTTCATTAATTTCAGGACGTCGGGCTTGGCATAGTTCAGCCTGCCGTTACAATCCCACATGATATTGAGGCCTGCCTTAATAAAATCATTGCAGAGGGTTGCCGTTCTTTCTCTTGACGACATTAAAAGCTCATCCGCAAATGCGATATATGTAACGCCATAGTCCTTTTGTAAAAACTTGATTTCCTCAATAATGCTCTCATTGCTCCTCGGCCTGAACCCTTCATCCATCCTGTAACAAAAATTGCATGTAAAAGTACATCCTCTTCCCGATAAAACAGGCATTACAAAATCGTTATTGGTGCAATGAGGCATTCTTAAAAGCCTGTAGTGATCTATAGGAAATAAATCATATGCAGGAAAGGGGATCGTATCAATGTCTTTAATCAGCTGCCGCCTTTTATTAATTACAACATTTTCTCCATCCCGATATGCAATTCCATTGATATGCTTAAAGGAGGTTTTATCGGTTAAAGCCTTCATCAATTCAACAACAGTTAATTCTCCCTCGCCTATAACAACCGCGTCAGCCTGCGTTTTTTTGATGAAAAACTCAGGTTCAGGCGAAGGACCGTGCCCGCCGATTATATAAAAGGGCCTATTTTTAGACTTATTTATGGCATCAGAAATCTTCAGCAACTTTCTATACTGATAATAGCCCGCTATTACGCTTACGCCCACGACATCAAACCTGTTTTTGTCCAGATACTCGGTTAAATGCCCGTCAGGCCAATGGGTTACATCCTGATTGTATATCTCCACTTCATAACCTTCTTTCAAAAGCACGGCGGCAATACACGCCAACCCCTGAGGGAACCAGTGGATATAGGACCCGTTATCGTAAACAACTAATAGTATTCTCATTCTCTCACCTCACGAGACCTTGTATCGTAATTTCCATTCCCCATTTTCCTTCTTCCATAGATGAGGGGAGCGGAATTTATCGCAAAGCTCCAGAAATCTTTTCGGTTCCATGCCGATATAATCCATAACTTCCTTGAAATATCTGTCTGGAAATTCGCCGTCAAATTTCCGGACCAGCGCCACGCCTTCCTCCCGGGTGATATGCCTGTTCCTTATCTCCTGAGACGCGTCGTATGTCGCGCGGCCTATTCCGAATTTTATAAAAGTCGTATAGTAATGCAGGTCGTCAATCTTATCGTCTATGCTGTTATATTTGCTGTAAGTCCCGTGCGACCTGAACGGCCTTGCCTGAAAATTGGTATGTTCAACAGCGTAGTAATAAGCCTCCTGAGGGGTCCATTTGCTATAGTAGCCTAAGTAATGCACTTCCATTTTTGTCGTTTCAACTTCCTTAGAATCAGGGGGAAGAAATGCCATTAACTCGGCAAGCGACAAATTGTATCTCTCCATCAGCCCGGGTATAGAAACTCCTCCGAGATAAATCTCGTTTAAATTATTCATTGTATAAAACGACTTATCGCGAAGCGACGTGGCGTTATCGGCAATAGGATTTCCGTATTCAGCCTCATTCTCTCCATAAAATATAAGGGGGATACCGTACTTTACGGCAATCTTAGGAGCAAGGTTTTTTTGTCCGAGTATGAATGTCTGAAAGGGATGGAAAAGGTTCTCTATGGAAAGACGGGTCAAAAGTTTCATCACCTTTCCATTCTGATTGAAGGTAATATTGTCGAAGCCCCCGACCTCAAGCCAGTTGCGGAAATTCTTATAACCATAATCCGTGTACATGAGCGGGGGCCACGTCACTGTCAAAGGATGCATGCCGTATTTATACTTCAAAAGATGTGAAGCGTAAACACTATCCTTTCCGCCGCTTCCGGGAACTATACAGTCATAGTGCCCGTCATTTCTTCTGTGTTTATCCATGAGGACTAACAATTCATCTTCTCTTTTTCCCCAGTCAATCTTTTCCTTCTGTTCGGCAACCCTGCACGCATCGCAAACGCCTTCTTCATCAAAATTCAGCGTTCTGTGTTTTTTATCGGTGGTATGCCTGAACTCCACACTGGATGCAGGCCGCTGATTGGACATCACGCATCGCTTGCAGAAGATAACCTTCTCAGGTAATCCATATCTCGTTTTAAGCTTTTTTTCCATTTCTCTCCTCTATCTGTCTTCCTATAATTGATGCCCAGTTCTTATATATTCTGATACCCTCCGAAGCGCTTTTTTCAGGATGATATTGGGCTGCAAATATGTTTCTCCGTAAAATGCTTGAACAGAACTGAGTCCCCTCATACTCGGTTGTTGAAAGGACCGCATCCTCGGCTGAAGGAACAGGGTAATAAGAATGAACAAAATACATAAACTCGCCGCTTCTTATGCCCTGCAGCGGTGAGTTGAGCCAGAAATTTTCCGATGCGCGCACTGGAAATAAAATCCGGTTCCATCCAACCTGAGGGATTTTGCCGCGTTTGCCTCCGCCGTTCTCCGCGGAAAATTTAATAACACGGCCTTCAATAATATTCAGGCCTTTATGGTTTCCGAACTCTTCGCTCTCAGTCATCAGCAGCTGCATACCCAGACATATGCCCATAAAAGGCTTTCCCGTTTCAATAAATTCTTTTATCGGCAATTCCATATCTAATTTCCTAAGATTGTGCATTGCGTCGCCGAACGCGCCGACTCCAGGCAGGATTACCGCATCCGAAGCCATAATAACCGACTTATCAGACGTCACAACGGCGCTTAACCCGGCATATTCACATGCGCGCACGACGCTGAACAGGTTGCCCATTTCATAATCAATAACGGCAACTTTTAATTTATGCATTATGGCCACTTAATATCTCCGCCGTCCCGTTGCAACGGCATTGGACGCCCTTAGCATAAAGATAGTTCTTAACCTCTGACAGGTTAGCAGGCTCTACTTTCAAAAAACCTCTTCCGCTTTTAAGAAACTCTATATTCCCCTCATTGGCAGCATCGATCTCAACCTCGTTGTTTTTTATAAAATCATAATGAAGAACAGATGCAAGCGCTATTGCATCAGCCTTCCCTTCAGAGATAACCTGTCCTATATGACTGATATTGCCTGCACCGCCACAGGCGATAACCGGGATTGAAACAGAGCCTGACACCATCTTAGTCAATTCAGTGTCATATCCTGTTCCTGTTCCCTCTCTATCTATGGATGTGAGCATTATTTCTCCGGCGCCAAGTTCTTCAACGCGCAGAGCCCATTCCAACACCTCTATACCTGTATGCTCTCTGCCGTTATCCGTATATGCAAGGTATCTTCCATCCGGCTGTTTAATCGCCTCTATCGAAATCAGAATTGTGGAAGACCCGAATTTTCTTGACGCCTCTCTGATAAGCTGCGGATTGCCGATTGCAGCGGTATTCAACGAAACCTTGTCAGCCCCTGCCCTGAGCGCGTCCCTTATATCATCGAGCGTCCTTAAACCTCCGCCCACCGTCAGAGGTATAAAAATTTCCCTTGCGGTCTTTGCGATAATGTCATGAAGGCTGTTTCGTCCATATAAACTTGCCACAATACCCATATAGAGTAATTCGTCGGCCCCGGTTTCATAATAGTATCTTGCAAACTGTTCGGGCTTTCCCATAACGCGCAGTCCTTCCATGTGTATTCCCTTTACAAGATTCGGGCCTTTAATGTCCAGCCGTGGAATGATTCTTATATTCTTTGACATTAATGCAATTAACTTCCCTGCAATAAACTCTCGGCAAACCTGAAATCAATTTCGCTGTCTATATCTATTGATCTTTCATGCGGCATTACATAGGCATAAGTTTCAGCTGTCACAAAGGCCTTATTATTCAACAGCCGGTCAACCCGGGCGACATAAATTGCGCCATTTAACGCATATGCCTTAGGCAAATCCTGCCTGCGGTCAATTTGCTTTTTAGTTTCAATCAGCTTGCGCATCATGCCTTTCTTATTCAGGGAATACATCCAATAGGGATTTCGGTCCGCTTCTTCAACTGAAACGCATGAATTAGCTTTTTTGGTTATGCAGAGTTTAAGGCAGGCGTCAATGTCGGCTGCCGTACGCAAAGGAGATGTCGGCTGAAGAAGAACCGCATAGTCATACTTTTCGGGAAGGCAACGGAGCACATGAAAAACCACATCTATGCTCTTTGCCCTGTCTGTAGAGAGCTTCCGGGGCCTCATAAAAGGCACATCCGCTCCATGCTTCTTGGATATTTTTGCAATAGCAGGGTCATCTGTGCTTACGATAACCCTCGCCAGATACTTACTTTTTAGCGCCGCCTCGATAGTCCATGCAATCAACGGCTTCCCTGCAAGAGGCAGTATGTTCTTTCGCAGCAGGCCTTTGGACCCTCCCCTTGCAGGGATGATCCCGATTATTTTTTCCCCTTTATACAGCTTCGGCACCGCCTAATTTCTCGATACTGTTTTTATATTCTTTCCACTGACCTAAATCAAACCAGCCGCTATAAATAGGATACACGGTTATCTTTTCTTTGCCGGCAGCAATATCTATCAATTCATTTATATCCATCCGCCGGCCCTTCTGCAGATAAGTTATCATGCATGGTTCCATTACATAGACGCCCGTGTTTATTGTTACATCATGCACGGGCTTTTCCAGAATCTTTTCAAGCCTGCCGTCGGCCATCTGAAGCACGCCGAAAGGGATTTTGACCTCGCTGTGACAGCCGACTATCGTCATTGCAGCGTTGTGATCCTTATGCCAATTCAATAATTCCTCAAAATTTATATCCAGGATAGAATCGCAGTTCGCTACAAAAAAAGTGTCGGTTAATTTATCCTCCAACAAAGACAGGCTCCCCGCTGTTCCTAAAAAATCCTTCTCCTCAATCCAGTCAATCTGGTAAGGGAAATTATTCTCTTTCAAAAAGAGTTTTAAATACTCCTTTTTATAATTCAGGGTATATATAAATTTATGAAATCCGTATCTATAGAACCTCTCCATTATGATTTCTATCGCCGGTTTATTGCCTACGGGAATCAGCGGCTTGGGGAATATTTTTGTAAACGGATCCAGTCTTGTGCCTTCGCCGCCGGCCATTATAACGACTTGATTTGATTCAAGCTTCTGCGAAGGCGCTGATTGTCTCTTCCCTGTCAGGAGATCCGTCCATAGGATGACATCTAAAATCACCCCGTTATTGTCAAGCACCGGTATCTGCTCAATTTTATTTTCAACCATCATTTTTGTGACAAATTCCTCTTCACCGTGCATATCCGATTTTATGGATAAAAATTCTTTTTTCATTATGCATTCTATAGTTTCGCCAAAGCCGCAGCCTTTTATTATCCCCCTGCGGAGGTCACCGTCCATAATTGTCCCCAAAAGCCTCTCATGCTTATTAACAACAAAAAGTATCCTTTCCTGTGTTTCACTGAGTTTCTGCATGGCCTGTTTTATTGTTATATCCCCCGGGACTAAAAGCGATTTTAATTTTATTTTATCCATTTGATACCTCATAGAATTTTTTTCTAATCAGTCGTTGCCCTGATGAAATCGTCTTCAGTTTCTCTACTATTTTTTTGCTGGTTTTACCTTCTCCGTAAGGATTATTCATGCCGCGCAACGAGCTCCTGAATTTAGCGGAGATTGCTGTATTTACGGCCTTTACAATATTCTCTTTTTTGCACTCAGCAACATCTATCACATTATTCCCGCGTATCCTGCCTAATTGTCTCATCCCGATATTAACAACAGGCAGTTCAAAAGAAGGCGCCTCTATTAGTCCGCTTGAAGAATTCCCTACCATTACAGCGGCATGCTTTAACAGTGAAAGGTATAATACCCTGCCGAGAGAAATAAACGCCTTGCATGTAGCAGGATTGTTTTTTACAAAAGTATTTGCCAGTCCCGCGATAACCCGGCCACCCGTATCGGCGTTCGGCATAGTAAATACCCAATAAATATCCTTAAAAGCCTGAATGGCTCTCAGTATCTCTGACATGTTCGACTCCGCAGAATCTATATTGAGGGTAGCAGAATGATAGGTAACAACCCCTATTTTCTTATCGGCTGGAAGCCCGAGCTTGCTGAACAAATCCCCCTTACCCAACAAATCTAACTTCCGAATATTATCCAGCCCCGGCGCCCCAAAACAAAAAATACTCTTGGGCTTTTCTCCCATTTGTACAATTCTGTCTGCGTATACACGGGTGCTCGGGAAATGAATATGGCTCATCTTTGTTATGGCGTGCCGGAACAATTCATCCATCGCTCCCTCTGTTGCCTCGCCTCCGTGTATATGCGCAACAGGAATTCTAAAGGGAACAGCCGCAGCCACAGCGGATAAAATCTCAAATCTGTCTCCAAGCACAAGCAAAATATCGGGCTTCAACCTTTCATATGCCTTTGCAAAACCTATCATCCCAAGCCCCATTGATGTTGATATGGCGGCCTCGGTATCGGAAGAAAGGAGCATCTCAACTTTTTCGGCAATAGGAAAACTGTCCTTTTCGATTTCCTTTACCGTTAACCCGAATTCAGACGACAAGTGCATTCCCGTAACAATCAGTTGTAACTGAAGCTTGGGGTCGTCATGAATGCCTTTTATGACCCAATAGAGCAACCCGTATTCAGCCCTCGTGCCTGTCACAACAGCTATCTTACGCATAAATTATATTTGTATCATTTCATCAGACATGAAATCTTTTTTTGCCTTTTTACCAATAATGTTATCCCACTCTATCGGACTTATTCCGAAACCCGGCCTTTTAACAGTCAGATTCTTGACTGAGAAGGCTTCCCCCTTTTTTATATTCTTACCTGCAACTATGCTCTTGCGAACTACTCCTTTATTTTTTATTTCCGAAGCTGAGGGTCTCTTAATTCCATCTCCAAGAGCTTTTTCAATATTCCTGACTGCCTTTATCATTGCCCGAAGTTCCTGCGGCTCAAGGCTTGCCTTGTGATCGGGCCCTTCCATTCTTTTATCGAGCGTAAAATGTTTTTCTATAACCGAAGCGCCGAGAGCAACTGCCGCTACAGGTATCTCAATGCCCGGCGTATGATCCGAATAACCCACTTTAACCAGAAATGCCTTTTTGATTGAGAGTATAGCGCTAAGGTTCACATCTTCAAATGGTGTTGGATATTCGGTATTTGCGTGCAATACAGTTATGTTTTCTCGCTTAGTGCCTGCATTAATAAGGATATCAATGGCAGCCGCTATCTCGTCCATGTCAGACATTCCGCTTGACATGAAAACCTTCTTCTTAAAAGAACCTATCCTTCTTAGATACGGAAAGTTTGTAATCTCGCCCGAAGGAATCTTAAAAATTTTAAGGCCGAGTTCGTTTAAAAAATCTACGCTTCCCAGGTCAAACGGTGTTGAAAGAAAGGTTATTCCTTTTTTCCTGCAATACTCTATCAATATCCTGTGAGATGCGTGGCTCAGTTCAAGTCGTTTGAGCATCTCGAACTGGGATATGCTTTCACCTATGGTTTTATTTTGATACTTAGCCTTAGGAGCTTCCCGGCAAACAAGCTTTTCGGTCTTGAACGTTTGAAACTTTACAGCATCCGCACCTGCATCGACAGCAATATCAATCAGTTTCTTTGCTATAGTCACAGACCCGTTGTGGTTGACACCGGCTTCTGCAATAATAAAAGTAGAAGGGTATATGAGTGAATGAGTAGATGAGTTCTTCATTTGCCCTGTCCAGATTTAAGATATTTGATAAAGTTTAATGTCATTCTCCGCAAAACTTCTAAATCGTCCAACAATGCTGTATTCGTTAGATATTTCAGCCTTGATGCGATCATTAATTGGGTCTCAACTTCTGATAACGACCCCAAAGAAATGTACAAAAATTGAATAAATTCTTTTTTAGAAAATCTCGCTGCGCCTTCAGCAATGTTGCTTGGATAAGATATTGCAGCCCGTTTTATTTGCGAAGTCAAACCGTATAGTTCCTCTTTTGGAAATGAAGCTGTAGCCTTATAAATTTCTTCAATAAATTCAATCCCGCGTTTCCAAATATCCAAGTCTTTATGTGTTTTCATGGTTTCTCATCCACCCATCATCCATCAACTCATTCACCCATCTACTCATCTACTACTTTGCGGGGATACCTATTACTTTTGCGCCGTCCGGCACATTGTTAATTACAACTGCTCCTGCAGCAATAACAGCGTCGCTGCCTATTTTTATACCATTGATAACTGTTGCACCTGCGCCTATAAAAGCGTTATCGCCGATGATTGAGCCGCCTGATACTACAGCGCCGGGGCATACATGGATGTGCTTTCCTAT
>Ga0172375_10008837_pt1 | contig 13437 bp, 8 predicted proteins | sample LakKiv1m_FD_114537 | JGI IMG/M metagenome (GOLD analysis project Ga0172375, IMG submission 114537) | Freshwater microbial communities from Kabuno Bay, South-Kivu, Congo - kab_092012_11.1m | ecosystem: Environmental > Aquatic > Freshwater > Lake | place: Democratic Republic of the Congo...
AAGCGCGTGTCCCTCCACCACCCGAGACCGCCCTCCACGTCCGAGTACATGTCCTTAGGGGCGGCGCCGTCGTATTGCGCGAACATCCACGTCCCCGGCAGGCCCGACTGGAAGCTATGGCCGGGGTAGACGCTTAGCAGCGGCCAGGCGGCCACGTACATCGAGTAGCCGGCATTGTACTGCCGGTCCACCCTCCCCGCGTGCGGGACGATGAGGTAGCCGCCCAGATGCTCGTCGCGATGCTCCTTGCCGACTACCTGCGCAGGCGATGCGAGGGCGAGCGTCAGGGCCAGGGCGATGGCCAGCAGCCCGCATATGCTTCGTATGAGGGACGCAGCTTCTAGCGTGAACGTCATTCGCGATACCTCCGTTTGTGGGTCAGTGCGTGACGCCTCCCGTTCGGACAGACGGCCGGGCGGTCGGGCTATCGGCTCCACGCGGGCGCCAGGCTGACGGATTCTGAGTGGCGTTGCCTTCCGGCCCTGAGAACCTGCCTCAGTATATCGTCAGATTCGCCTCACCGAAGCCAGGATCGAGCCACGCATCGCCGTGGAACTCGCAGCGGATCCTGTAGATGCCCGGGGCCTCGGTCGTCGGGTACAGGTAACGGGCTACGCCGTTGGCGTCAGTCACGACCGTCTGCACTACCGTACCGTCGATCATGAAATCCACCGTCTTTCCTTCCTGCTTCTTGTAGTCGTAGAGCCTGCGGAAGTAGGCGTAGAGGTTGGCGATGCCCCCCTGCGGGACGGTCTTTGGCAGGACCCAGACGTAGGGGATCGCCTTCAGGACGGTAAGGGTAGCCGTGCCGGTCTTGCCCTGATAACCCCCGTCGCCTGCCCAGGTCGCCTGGACCGTTCGGTCCCCCGATCCAGCACCGTCGAAGATGACGTGGTAGAGCTGAGCGCGCCCCTGGACGTTGGTCTGCGCCGTACCCACGTCGGTGCCGTCCACCTGGAAGCCGATGGTCTTCTGGTAGATGCCCGTGTTGTCCATGCGCCAGAGGTAGGCGCGGAGGATCGTGTAGTCGGTGATGCGGCGGTTGTTGATGCCGACGGCGGCCCAGAACTTCACGGGCCACGGCCCCTCGGCAGTCAGCGTAGCGTCGTCCGAGCACGGGTTGTATGTCTCATCTCCCGAGAACTCCGCCGTGATGGTCCTGGATGTCGGACCCTCCGTGATGGCCCACACCAGCGTGCTGTCGCCCCCCGCATCGGTCGTGCCCGTGCCGACCTCGGTGCCGTCGATCTTGTAGGAGATCGTCTTGCCCTCAAGCAGCGCATCGTCCGTGGTTCGCTTGAGGTCGTACTGCCGCAGGATGACGTTCTCCGTTATCGTGCCGGTGCGGTCGATGGTGTAGAGGGTGGTGTCGGCGGGAGGCAGGACGGTCAGCGACGCTGTGTCGGTAGACCCGATGTAGGCGGCATCGCCGGCGAACGCGGCGGAGATGGCATAGGAGCCCTCGCCCATCGCAAGCGGTATCGTGTAGTTGGCCGTTGCCACGCCCGTCGCGTCCGTTACGGCACTGCCAGCGTCGGTGCCGTCTACCGTGAACGCGATCGTACGCCCTATCACCCACCCGCCGAGCGCTCCGGTCAGTGTGGCCGACAGCCCGACGTCTCCGCCCGACGATCCGGTGGCGTCGGCGGCGTCAAGGACCGTGAACATGCGTGCCACGAAGCCCAGGTTGTGCTGCTCGGGCCCGACCGTGACCGTCCGGGTATCAGGGGTGAAGACGTACCCGTCGCGCCAGGGCCTGAGCGTGTAAGTGCCTGCGCCTGGATTGAAGGAGTAGTTGCCCGACGACCTGCTCCAGTCATATGGGTCTGTCTGCTTCAGCGTGAGGCCCAGATACCACGAGCTCAGGTAGCCCGTGTCGCCGGCCACCATGTCCTCGACCTTCAGTGTCCACGTCCCGCTGGCGGGTTTGCCGGCAAGCGCGGCCAGGCTCTGCGCCGGCGTGACGACGTCGGGGTAGACAGACTGCGCGTAGTCAAGCGACCAGCCGCTGCGGTCGTGGAGAACGACGGTCGTGCCGTCGGGGTGGATCACGCTGATACGCAGGTCCGACGAGTAGGTGTGGTTCATGTTTACTTGCACTCGCGCGGACTCGATCTCGCCCAGCCATGTCATCGGGATCGGCGATGTCACCACACCCAGGTCGGGCACGGAGAGCCCGCCGGACGACGCCTCCCAGGTCGCCACGTGTGTATCGCCTTCAAGGGTCACGCGGACCCATTCCAGGGGCGCACCGTTCCATGTCACCTGCCCGTCCACTTAGTACGGCCAGGAGAAGAACTGGGCGTAGCCCACGCTGCCGGCATGGGTATCGTCGCCCGAATACTCCGCCTTGATATGGTAGAGCCCTGCGCCCCATCCGAGGTTAGCGGGAACGTCGTACCCCAGCGAGGCGGTTCCGGAGTAGTCCGTGACCGCGGTACCGACCGCCGTCGCTGCGATGGCGAATGACAAGGTGGCTCCACTGACCGGGCTTCCATCGGATTGCCGCGTCAGAACAGCCTGTATGGTGACGGGCGCGCCGCTGTAGCCCGTCTGGCCCTCAGGCACGGTCGTGGTCGTCGCCGCTCGCTCGCGTAGGTCGAGCTTCAGCACCCATGCGTCGTCTGAGTTGCCTAACTCGGGGTCATAGGCGCGGTATACGGGCAGCTTGGGCGATTGCCACGTCCAGCCCGCAACGCAGAGCGCTATCCCGTTCGAAGACACTCCGTAGCCGATGTCCATCGAGGACCCGCCCATGTAGGTGCTGTAGACGACCTGCGAACCAGTCTCGGAGAGGATCGCCACGAAGGCGTCCCACGATCCGGCATGTTGCGATTGGAACGCATCGGGGCTGCAATGCAGGTTCGTCGAGCCGGTGTAGCCTGTGAAGCACGCGCGGCCGTCCCAGAGGCATATCGAGTACCCGATCTCGTCCAGGCTTGCCCCAAAGTAGGTCGAGTAGAGGAGCGATGCACCAGATGCGTCGAGCTTGGTTACGAAGCAGTCGTCGCCATTCCGGGTCCGGTCCCAGGCCCCGACCGTGGTCGGGAACGCTCCGCTGGTCTGGCCGGTAACGTAAGCGGAGCCGGACGCGTCCGCGGCAATGCCATGCCCCCAGTCGTCCGCAGTGCTGCCAAGGAAGGTGCTGTACGCGAGTGCCGACCCGGCGGAGTTCAGCGCGGTCACGAACGCGTCCGCGTTGCCGTTGTAGCTGGTGTCGAATGCTCCGGACGAGGTCGGGTACGCCGACGACCACGTGTAGCCTGTGACGAAGGCGGCGCCACCCGCGAGCGCGATACCAGTCGCAGTGTCGCCCTGGGCGCCGCCAAGGTAGGTGCGGTATGCAAACGAGCCGCCGGACGGGCTCAGCTTGGCGACAAAGGCGTCGCCTGCGCCGTTGTAGCTGGTGTCGAACGCTCCGGCGGTGCCGATGTCGGAGCTCTTGGTGTAGCCGCAAATGTGGGCGGCGCCTGACCCATCCACGGCGATGCCGAACCCCATGTCGTCGTCGCTGCCGCCACATAGGGTCGAGTAGATCAGCGTCGAACCGGAGGAGTCGAGCTTGGTGACGAACGCCGTGGCGAGGCCCGGGTCGGACGTCTGTGCGGCGCCCGCCGTAGTCGGAAAGCCCGTCCGGGCTTCACCGGTCACATAGGCGCAGCCCGCCGCGTCCACCGCGATGCCTGATCCGGAATCGCCCGTGGACCCGCCGAGGAATGTCGAGTAGACGAGGCCGTCGCCAGACGGGGTGAACTTCGTAACGAAGACGTCGCGCCAGCCGTTGAACGACGTGTCATAGGCCCCGGGGGTCGTTGGGAAGTCCAGCCACTCCGTGTAGCCTGTGACGTACGCTGCGCCTTCGGCGTCCGTTGCCACAGAATGCGCGCCGTCGTACGACGACGTGCCCAGATACGTCATGAACTCCACCTGAGGATCCAAAACCAGTTCTCTCGACGCGTCGTACCGCGCCAGTTGGACCATGGCAACGCGTTTCTGGAGCTTGTAGCCGCACGCGATTTGGACCCGCTTTCCTCCGATGATCTGGTAAGCGTAGGGCCGCTTGAGGCGCACGTCGCCAGCAGGAGTGCCCAGGATCAGGTCTCCGCCGGCTACGCGGACACGGTCGGCGCCCTCGAAGGCGAGCTTGATGAGCCGCGGGTCCGCGCCGGGCCTGATGACGAAGTCGTATTCGAGAGCCAAGAGCCCAGAGCTGAGAGACGAGAGCGAACGACCGCCATCACCGGGCGATGAATCGCCCGGCTGCCCCCACGAAACCGACCCTCGTCGGTTGGCCGCCGATCCCGCGAAGGCGGCATTCGTCGCCGCAGCCCGACGATTCATCGTCGGGGCGGGGCTGTTGCCTCTTGCCTCTTGCGTCCTCGCTCCTTGCTCGTTCCCGTAGTAGACGACGTCGATCCCCGGATAGACGCCCTCGAGCTTGGCTTTCGCATAGGTCGGCACGCGCGTCCGCCACTTCTTCGGGTCGTGCCCGATGAAGTAGTTGACGATGCCGGGCTGTCTCTCGATGCCCGTCGCGAGGGCGTTGCCGCTCGCGCCGACGAGCTTCATGCGCAAGACGGCTGAGGGCTGAGAGCTGACGGCCGAGACCGAACGACCGCCGAGCCCGGGCGATGAATCGCCCGTCTGTCCAAGCGAAACCGACCTTCGTCGGTTGGCCGCCGATCCCGCGAAGGCGGGATTCGTCGCCGCAGACCGACGATTCATCCTCGGGGCGGCACCGGCCTCCGTGCCTCCCGCCTCTTGCCTCTCGCCTACCGCCTTTCCCGGCATCACCATGACCATCTCGGCGCTGGTCAGGAAGACGGTTGCGCCGCGGGTGCGCGTCACGAACTTCACCCGCTTGTCGTAGCGCCCGGTGTTCCTCTCGAAGGTTACGGGGAGACGACCGAGGGATGTCAGCTTTGGCGACGGTGAAGCCCGGTCACCCGAAGGCGTGAGCTTCACGGGTTGACCGTCCGCAGATGCGAGGACCGCACAGGCGGTCATGGCGATACAGAATGCCGAGGTCTTTTCGATCATCGGCAGACGCGACATGGCGCGGCTCCCTTCTTTGAAAGGCACGTGGCGCGACCACGCCGCCTGCGGCATCCGCCGGTACTGGATGTCGCTGGGAGTGTGCCGCGCAACGAGAGGATTGACAGGTAGTACGACAGCCGGTCCGAAGGTCCTTCCGGGGGAGCAGCGCATTCCGTGTTCGCCTCCTGCCACGCCGCTATTGGCTCATTGCCGGCACCGATGTCGCTCAGTTGCCCAAATGGCCCAGCAGTCGTGAGCGCGCCCTCCGGGCCCTCGCCCGGTTGCTGTCATCCGGTCAAAACGCCTCAGGCACGCAAGCCCGCCAACCGGCACAACCGGTGCAGCCTGAAGGAACGGCGTAGGAGTTCTGGCGCCCTCGCCGGCTCGAGACGCCGCAGCAACGCGAAGGAGGGCGTCAATCTCCTCCGACGCGAAGGGCAACGCGGGATCGTCGCGCATGATGGGCGCCGGCACGCGCCTCATGAGGTGGGTAGCCAGAAGTCCTTCGGCGACACACCAGGCACAGAAGGCGCTGAGAAGGCTGTGCACGTGCTTGACGCTCGCGGGCCGCATGGGCTTGCGCGAGCGCGCGTCGGTTCCCTTCTGTAAGCCGTGGAAGAACAGGCGGAGGTTCTCGGCGCTGAAGTCCAGTTCGCGCCGAGCCAGGAAGTCGAACAGGCGCTCCATCCACTGCCGTCGATCCCGCAGCGTCATGGCCGACCATCCGGCCAGGTCGCCGCTGATGAGCCAGCCTTCCGAGGCCTGTTTCAGGTCGGCGAACAACAACGTGTCCGTCGCCGGACTTTGACAGGCAGGAGTACAGATTGTCATTTGAACCCCTCTCTTTCAGACGGGAAAGAGGGGCCGTTCTACAGGCAGATGCTCAGAACAAGCTCAGATTGTGCAACTTCCGACTTGCTTTGGAGCGGGAGACGAGAATCGAACTCGCGTCACCTGCTTGGAAGGCAGGAGCTTTGCCACTAAGCTACTCCCGCAAGCCGCTTACGCACACAGGGCGCGAGCGCCCCGACGCGCAGCCGGCGCAGTATACCACACCACGCTCACGGTCCCAAGCAACACTGCGGCGCGGACGCCGCATGCTTGGCCCCACCGATCAGACGGGGATCTCGTCGAGCCTGACGCAACGCCCCTCGGCCGCGGACAGATCGAGCGCATAGCAGACTCGATGGGTGATCGCGGCGTCGGCCAGGTTCAGCGGCGACTCGGCGCCGGTCTGTATGCAGTCCACGAAGTGGCTGATCTCGCCGGTGAACGGGTGGTGAGTCACGTCGCCGCTGTCGGGCCTGATCGTGGGAATCTCGACCCAGTCCGTCTGGCCCTCGAAGTACTGAGCGGCGTGCACCCGGTTGTCGCGTACAACGCCCTCGGTTCCGAGGAGGTCTATGTTGAAGGCGTAGGGGCACCGGGCTTCGAGGCTGGCCGACACCTTGCCGATGGCCCCGCCTGCGAAGCGAAGCACTCCGACAATGTTGGTGTCGTACTCGTACTCGGGGTTGCGCTTATTGCTGAAGGCGGCGACTTCGGCGACCTCATCCTGAACGAAGTAGCGAAGGGCATCAACCGCGTGGATGCCGGCGGAGAGGAGTGCGCTGCCTGCCACGTCCTTCTTCACATTCCAGGTGTACTGCTGATAGTGAGGGCCGATATTGTGCCAGTAGTCCACCTCCGCGTAGTAGATCTCGCCGATGGCCGACTCCTTGAGCAACCGTCTGATGAGCATGAACTCCGGGTTCCAATGCAGGACAAAGCTGACCACCGTGCGCACGCCGGCGGCCGATACGGCCCGCAGCATGTCGCGCAGCGAGAGCGGGTCGTTGGCAACTGCCTTCTCGATGAGCATGTGCTTTCCGGCCCGCGCGCCCGCGATGACGTTGGCCGGGTGGATGTTGGGCGGGCTGCAGATCGAGAGTGCGTCAATGGCCGGGTCGGCAAGCATCTCCTCGTAGGTCGCGTAGACGCGTGCGTCAGAGATGCCGGCCTCTGCCAACCGCGCTGCGCCACGCTCAGGAGTGCGCGTGTACACGCCCACGACCCGTGTCTCCGGGTGTGCGTTGTACGCCTTGATGTGCTCGCCGGACACCCATCCGGCGCCGACGATGCCTACGCCGATAGACTGCATAGCAAGACCTCCGTTCGCATTGTCTATGGCTTCGCCCTACAGAGGCGCGACTCCTGCGTAGCCGCGGTGCGTTGACAGTGCGTGCGCGGCATAGGTATGATGAGTGCTGTCTCTAGCCTTATCCAGAGTGGTGGAGGGACCGGCCCTGTGAAGCCACAACAACCACCCCGTTCGCCGGCGGGGCAGGTGCTAACTCCGGATTCCGCGGTGCGGAGCGAAGATAAGGGGCGTAAGGCGATCCAAGCGTGAGATCGAGCCCCTTGTGTTGCACAAGGGGCTTTCTTGGTGCCGCCGCCGATAGGGCAGGGGCGCATACACATAACCGGCGCAGGTCAGGAGGGCCTCACAGACGATGGCAGGCACTTACGATTTCTCTTCGGAGAGCGTTACCGAAGGGCACCCCGACAAGCTGGCGGATCAGATCAGCGACGCTATCCTCGACGCGCTTCTGAAGAAGGACCCGAACGCACGAGTCGCTCTTGAGACGTTGTTGACGCGCGGACTGGCTGTGGTCGCGGGCGAGCTTACGACGAAAGCGTACGTGGAGATCGCCAAGATCGTGCGCGACACGGTTGTGAGCGTCGGGTACGACGATACTGCTCTGGGCTTCGACGGACACACGACCGGAGTGATGCTGGCGATTCAGGGGCAGTCACGAGACATTGCGCAGGGTGTCGACGCAACCAGGGAGCACGAGCAGGGCGCGGGCGATCAAGGCATGATGTTCGGCTATGCCTGCAATGAGACGGAGCACCTGATGCCTCTGCCGATCACGGTTGCTCACAGACTGACGCGCCGGTACTCGGAAGTCCGACGAGAGAAGCCCAAACTCGGTCTGCGGCCTGACGGCAAGTCACAGGTGACAGTGCGCTACGAGAACGGCCGTCCAACCCGCATCGTGACCGTTGTCATGGCCGCGCAGCATAGCCAAGACAAGGGAGAAGCCGAGGTTCAGCAGTCGGTGGAGCAGCACATCGTTCGCCCCGTTCTGGCTGAGTTCGGCCAGGTGGGGTCGGACGGATGCCGCATTCTGATCAACCAGACGGGGAAGTTCGTGACCGGCGGGCCCCAGGCAGACACCGGTGTAACGGGCCGAAAGATCATCGTGGACACGTACGGCGGCTACGCTCGGCACGGCGGTGGCGCATTCTCAGGGAAGGACCCGTCGAAGGTGGATCGGTCGGCGGCCTACACTGCTCGCTACATTGCCAAGAACGTGGTCAAGGCCGGCCTCGCATCCCGGTGCGAGATTCAGTTGGCCTACGCGATCGGTCGAGCTGAGCCGGTGGGCGTGTTCGTGGAGACGTTCGGCACCGGCAAGATCGCTGATGAGGACATTACCGCCCGCCTGATGGACAGCTCGATCGTGGACCTGCGGCCTCGGAGTATGATCGAGCGGCTGGGACTCCTCGACACCACGCGTGTGCGCTACGTCGAGACCGCGAAGAACGGGCACTTCGGCAACCCGGCGTTCCCGTGGGAGGCCGTGGACCTGGCGGGCCGCCTGGCATAGGGGCCGAGGCGGAGACAAGGCAGTGAGGGCGGCGATCAGCCGCCCCTCAGCCTCTCAGACGTCCCAGCCGCTCCCGCGTCGGCGCGGCGCCCTGGCGCTCATGTTCGCGTCCACCAGCGAGACGACGTAGACCAGGCCGAGACATGCGGCAACGGCCACGGACGTTGCGCTGATGCCGCCCATGGGACCTGCGAACCCAAACGGGGTCCATAGAAGGACGACCACCAGGATCAGCGCGCCGACGGCGAATAGGAGCGCCTTAAGCGTATCGCCATTGTAGTACTGCCCGGCGCCCGGGCACAGAGCGGATAACAAGACGGCGATATGCGGGCTGGTGGGTTCCGCACGCCCTTGAAGGGCCGCCACGGACCGGTCCTGAAGCAGTAGGAGCTCGGCGTACTTCGTCTCTGCAGTCCGGCGGCGCGGGTCGGCTTCGCCCGCTCGGCGGTATGCGGCGAGGGCATCATCAACGCGACCAAGCGACTGCAGCACGTCGCCGTAGAGCTCGAGCGCGGCAGCGTCGCGGGGCACACGCTCCAGGGCGCGCCGGCAGGTCTCGGACGCCTCTTTGAACCGTCCGCGTCGGCGCTCCAGGCTCGCCTGCCGCAGCAAGCGATCGGCCTCCTCGGAGTCGGCGGGGGACGGCTCCCTGAACTCCGGGAACACGATTGTGGGGATCGGCTCAAACGCCGGACCCGGGATGGGGCATTCGGGCCCCTCGTCGTCGTCCTCCGAACGCAACGGACGCGTCGGGCGGTCCCGTGACAGCAGGCGTGCAATCTCGTCCTGCGGAACGCCCCGCCCCGCCAGAGCGCGAGCCAGCGCAGCATCGTCCAGCTCGCGGCCAGAGTCCGCGGCAGGCTGCGAAAGACGCTCAGTCGGCTCGGGCTCAGTCACCGGGGGTATCCGGCGCCCGCAGCTCGCCGTCCTCGATGGCGATGCGCGGCGCATCATGCCAGATTCGCTCGAGGTTGTAGTACTCGCGCTGATCCGCTGACATGACGTGCGCGACCACATCCTGATAGTCCATCAGTACCCAGCGCGCCGCGTCGTAGCCCTCCACCCGTATTCCGCCGTGTCCTGAGTGCTTCATGGTCTCCACAATATGGTCTGTGATGGTTCTAATGTGGACCTGCGACGTCCCACCACAGATGAACAAGAAGTCGGTGAGAAGCGTGCGGCCTCGCAAGTCGAGCAACACCATGTTTCGCGCATGCTTCGCGTCCGCGGCACGGACCAGTTGCCTGATCTTCTCCTCAGAAGTCATGAAACGCTGGGAACCTCCCGGGTGCGACGCCGACGTGCGCCGCACGGCACTCGCAGTATGCGTCGTGATGGCCGCATTGTCAACCTCCCGGAATACCTCCGGCCTGCGGCGTCGGTTCCAGCAGGTAGTCCACAGCACGGTACGTGTCGTCCGACATTCTCTCTCTACGCACCTCGCGTCCGGCCCGGTGGAAGCAGCGATACGTGACTACTCGGTACCCAGCCGCGCCACGACCGGGCGTTCCGGAGTTGGCCCGGTCGTCTCCCCCCGCAACGATGGCTCTCGGCGAGCGTACGGCGAGCACTCTGGTGAGGATGGTGACCGACGCCCGCGGGATCCGTCCGGCCAGTAGGCGCACGGTCAAGAGACCAGCGGCGACTTCGGCCCGAATCCTGATCGGATCGGCGAGCGTGTTGCGGAACCTGAAGTCGAGGCTCTGGGGCGCCACTGCGGCATCTCGCCCCGGCGGCACATAGCCGGGGGCCACCGCGTGACGGTGGCGCTCGATGATCGGCAGCCCGGCCACAAGCACGGCGTTGTACAACGTCGTGGAGACCTGGCAAACCCCCCCTCCGACGGCGCGCACCAGCACACCCTCCTGGCTTACGGGGGCCCTCAAGTAGCCGCGCTCCGACGACCAAACGCGTACGCGGCGGTTGAAGGAGAACACCTCCCCGGGCATCACAATCGCTCGGTTCAGTGCAGCCGCCGCCAAGCCGGCGTTGTGCCGCTGGCTCGAGGTCCGTCCACGAAGCGATGTCGAGGCGGCAACCCACTCGGTGGGTCGGGCCTCGGACGCCGCGAGGCGTGTCCACACGGCGGCGACCGACGCGAGGCCGAGGGCTACGAGCGAGGCCCGTGCGACCGCGACGCTGCTGGACATCATCGCACCTCGATGGTCCGAGCGGCCGTTTCGGCACGCGTCTCCGGTGCATACATGCACTCGACGCGAGCCGGCATGGCCGTGTACCGTCCCGGTCGCTGCGCCCTCACGATGTACTCGATGACGTGGTTGCCAGGCGTCAGGTTCCGTGCAAACACCGCAACCCGGTCATCGCGAACATCGAGGGCCGAGTACCACTCATGCCACTCCTCGTCGGGGTCCTCGCCGCGATAGTCAGGCTCCAGGCCGGCCGGCAGGGGGTCCGTCACAATGACGAAGCGCGTATCACGCAGGGCCGTCACGGTGAGCCGAACCCTGACAGGTGAGCCTGGCGGGACCGGGCCCGAGAGTGGGCGTCCTGGGGGCCCCCCGCGGCCGCTGGGGTAGGCCCCCTTCTGGATGACCTCATACTCCCTCCGTATGCGTAGCCCCGAAGGGGAAACGGCGGGACGCCCGACCTGAGTTGCGTCGAAGGTCACCACTGCAAGCGCGTACCAGGGCTTGCTGCTCTTCGTCGCCTCGAGCGCAATCTCGTTGGCGCCCTGGTGCAGGTCAGCCGTTCGGAAGCGTACGATGTGCTCCCGATGGGCAACATCGTCAGTGATGCCGATCACCCTTGCGACACGTCCGTTGACGCGGACCGTGACGTTGCGAAGCGGAACGCTGCGACTCGGATGCGCCTGGAGGTAGCCGCAGAGCGCCATCAGAACGAAGGAGGTGTCACGTGTGGACACCCAGCAGTCGTCCGTGCGGAGGTGCATGAGGTACTGGAGCCCTCCCGCGACCTCCGGCGCGCCAGGATCGCGCGTCAGCAGGGCGGATATGGCCAGCGCGGTTGCCATGGCATCGGAGAAGCGCTCCTGGGCCACGCCCGGCGGCGCTTGCCAGTAGACCTCGGATCCCGACCGGACCGCCATGGTCCTCAACAGCCCGTAGGCCGCGTCGCCCTGCGGACTGTGCGCCCTCAGCGCCGCATCTGCCATCACAAGACATGCCCACCCCGGAGCGTGCATCGCGTTGGCGCGGAGCCGTGAGCGGACGTCCTTGCCGTGGAGCGCCAGTGCATAGCAGGCCATGGCTGCCGTATCGGGGTCCGCCTTCCGCATGAGCTGCTCGCACGCGTGAACGGCGCTGTCCCGCATCTCGCTAGGAAGCTCGTAGCCGTCGGCAAGCGCCGCGCCCAGGGCAAGCGTGGCGTAGGCTGTAAGCCAGGCGTCGGGCGGATCGTGGCGCCACCACGCCCAACCGTATCCCATCATGGCCCGAAGTCGGGTGATCCCAGCTCGAACCATGTTGGGCACGTCGCGCAGCGCGGCTCCGCCGATGGAGGCGCGAACCTGACTGGCCGTGCTCGGATCGGCGTGCCGCTGAAGGCGTGCAACCAGTAGATCAGGGAGGAAGCTGCTGACCGTCTGCTCGGTACAGCCCCAGGGGTACTCCACAAGGTACTCGAGCGCCGGGCCCAGCGTCGCCAGGATGGACGGCGTGACGCGCACCGTCACCTTGGCTGGAACGCCGACCGCGCCGGAAGGCACGTCGAAGCGCATGGAGACCCGCCCGTCGAGCCGGCCCGAGGACGTCACCATGACCTCTCTGGCTCTTGGACGTATCTCGAGGGGACCTGCCACCGCATCGGCCAGTCCGGCGGCCGAGGCACGAGCGCCCATGCGCACCCTGGCGACCCCGCCGCGGGTCGCCCGGACACGCCAGGTCGCGCTCATCGAGGACAGTGGGGCCACCGAGAGGCTGCGGACTGTGTCGCCCTCCACCTCGAGGCCAGGCCCAACCGGCGCCAATACGGCCTCGGTGGATACGGCCTGGCCGGTCCCGTTGCGAACCACCCCTACGACCGTCGCCGAGTCCCCGACGGTCAGGAAGCGGGGCATATCCGCTCGTACGTGGAACGGTAACGTCGCGACGATGCCCGCTCGGCCGTATCCTAGCTGCGTGGCCCTGGTGTGTGCGTATGCGGTTGCGCGCCATGTGGTGAGGTTGTCCGGAAGCCGCGCGACGACATCGGCGATGCCTCGAGCGTCCGTCACGACGCGCGGCATCCAGACTGCGGTGTCCTTGAACCGACTGCGCACCAGCACGTGCTTCGTGCCTTTGTCGCCTGCGCCCTCCGCGTCCAGCAACTGGCTGCGGCAGGAGTCCGAGGTGCGAACGCGGCTCCATGCCGCCTCGGGGTAGAACGCGTCCACGAGAGCTCGAGGCCGGTCCTCGCGAATGGCGTAGACCGACTCGTCAACGATGGCAAGCGAGGTCTCGGCGCTCACCGGCTTCCCCCGGTGATCCCGCGTTGTGATCCTGAGCCGAGCCGTGCTGCCCGGACGATGTACCGCCCTGTCGGGCGTGATCATCACGTCTAGATCCCGCTCAGGAACCGCGACGTGGAGGTTCGCTTCCGAGCTCTCGTAGCGCTTGCGATAGACGCAGCCGGCACTCACTAGAACGTTCGGGCCCATGCTTGGATCTAGCACGATCGGCACGATGGTGCTGCGGGTCCGGATCGGCACGGTCCAGGCCCGCGTGAGGTGCGCCCCCTCGAGTGTGATCAGTGCCGTCGCGCCGACGCACGACGAGTTGAGGAGCAGTCG
>Ga0172375_10008838_pt1 | contig 13436 bp, 10 predicted proteins | sample LakKiv1m_FD_114537 | JGI IMG/M metagenome (GOLD analysis project Ga0172375, IMG submission 114537) | Freshwater microbial communities from Kabuno Bay, South-Kivu, Congo - kab_092012_11.1m | ecosystem: Environmental > Aquatic > Freshwater > Lake | place: Democratic Republic of the Congo...
CCCCAATGTGACCGTCGGCCACGACACCACCCTCGGCGACTTCGTCAGCATGAATCCTGCGTCCTCGATTTCGGGCGACTGCGTGATCGAGGACGAGGTCCTTGTCGGTGTGGGCGCCGTCGTGCTCAACCAGCTGGTGGTCGGGCGGGGGGCACTCGTGGGCGCTGCGGCCTGCGTGGTGCGGAACGTGGTGGCTGGCTCGACAGTGAAGGGTGTTCCCGCACAGTGAAGATGCGATGCTCAGCGTCGACGGAGGGAAGGTCGCCGAACCCGAGGGTGATGATCTTCGTGACCAGTCCCACCACGGTTGCGCATTTCGTGAAGCCGATAGCCGGCGCCTTCCTGGCGCACGGTTGGTCGGTCGACATGGTGAGTGCTGCGGGCGATGAGCTCGTCAGGACTGGTCGCGAGATCGGCGCAGTTTCACACTCGATCCCTCTTCAGCGAGGGTTCGCACCAGTGGCAATGCTCAAGGCCCTGCTCAGCGCGACCAGGCTCGTGAGGCGGGTCCGCCCCGACCTCGTCATCTCGGCGACGCCGGTCGCGGGCATCGTGGGGGTCCTGTCCGGCAGGATGGCAGGGACCGACGCCAAGGTCTTGCATCTCGCGTGGGGCCTTCGATCCGAAGCGCTCAGGCCCCCGCTGAAGCAGCTGCTCGAGGTCATCGAGGCGGCGACCGTGGCGCTCGCGAACTCCACGTTGGCTAACAGCGAGAGTCTTGCGATCGCGATCAGAGAATCCACGCGGCGGCGCCCGTCGGTGGCGGTTCTGGGAGAAGGCAGTTCTCATGGCGTGGATCTGACGAGGTTCCGGTTTGTTCCACCCACACCTCGGGCGCAACCTGTCATCGGCTTCGTGGGACGGGTGCGGAGGGACAAGGGCATCATCGAGCTGCTCGAGGCACTGGAGATCCTGACGCAACGAGGATGCGCCTTCGAAGCCAGGATCTTCGGAACAGTCGAGGAGCCCGGTCTGGCTTCCCGCATTGCTGCCAGCCCGCACACGTCGTTCATGGACTTCGCCTCCGAGGTGCCCGAGGTCATGATCGATCTGGACGTGCTGTGCCTTCCCACCTGGCGTGAAGGATTCCCCAACGTCGTGCTCGAAGCGGGCGCGGTCGGTCGTCCTGTCGTCACGACAACAGCAACCGGCGCCATCGATTCAGTCGTCGATGGCGTCACCGGATTCGTGGTGCCTCCACAGGACCCCCATGCCCTTGCTGATGCACTCGAGCTGCTTGTTCTCAGCCCAGAGCTCCGTACGACGATGGGGGAATCGGGACGCAGGCGTGTGGAGAGTGGCTTCGAGCAGTCAGTCGTCTGCCGCCGGCTGGTCGACTTCGCGGCGGACCTCTGCGGGTTGGAGCGATCGCGATGAGGGCCGAGCCGGACGTCGTGTCAACGCGGGGATCAGAACCGCTGTTCGTGCGCACGTTGGCCGTCGCTGTGCTGACCGCGTGGCTGGTGTTCGGCGCGCGAGTCACCGTTTCCTTCTCGACGGGCGGAAGAGGGACGCTCGCAATCCTCGAACCGGCGCTGATCCTGTTGGGGTTGACCATCTGGTGTTGCACGCCGAGGGGTAGGGGAAAGATCGTCCCGGCTCGAATGTACTGGCGATCCGCGGGGCCGCTGTTCCTCCTCCTTGCGCTCCTCCCCGTCATGGGTGTCGCTGCCGGTTCGCACGGCCTCCAGAGCCTCTACTCGATCGCACTGGTTGCGGTCCCCTGGTCGATCTTCATGGTCGGACGAGTAGTCCACGATCCTGGGACCCTGACCAGAGGTGTGACGATGGCCATCTGGATCCACGGCGCCTACGGAGCGGCCCAGATGCTGGGAAGGCTGTCACTACTGCCGGATGCGATCTCCGGGTGGATCACTGCATGGGACCTGAGCAGCCAGGCAGCCTACGCCGAGTCATACATCGTCAGTCAGCGCAGCACGGGCATGCTGATCAACCCCAACAGCTATGGATTGTGGTCGGTGCTCGCCGTCGTCTTCAGCGTCTTCTACCTCAAGGGGCGCATCCGCGCGTTCTCGATCACCTTGGCGCTGATCGGTGTCTATGCGAGTGAGTCCCGCACCGCCATTGCCGCCCTCATGGTGGCTCTCATCGCGGTTGTCCTCACCGGAAGAGACTTGAGTGCCGCCTTCAAGATGCTCGCACTGATCACGGCGGCTGCTGTGCCCTTGGTGGTGCTCAACTGGTTCGGGCTCCTGGAATCCTTCGTCGCCGACAACGCCCTGGAGAGAATGCGCAGCGGCTGGTTCGTCGTCACTGGACGAGGAGTGGACGAGAACCTGGCTGGAAGACTTGAGGCATGGAGCATGGCTGGCACGCTCGCCACGGAGCATTGGCTGGGAACATGGGGCCCGCCGCAGGTGATGCTCGGACACTCGATCGACAGCCAGTACCTCGCGATGTTCTTGCAGGGCTCGTTCCCGCTCGTGCTGGCATACGTCCTCCTGCTCGTCTCTCCCTTCGTCGTGCTCGCCAAGGGCCGCCGCCGCCCGTTCGTCGCATTCTCCGCGGGCGTAGCCACCATGTCGCTCACAGCGACGGCCTTCGAGAACCTCGCAGCCATGGCACTGGTGTGGTGCGCACTCGTGATCGACGCCCTACGGGTTCGGTTCGAGAACGTCGAAACGGTCCCGTCCGAAGCCGCTGAGGTGTCGCACCCGAAGGTTCCCGCGTCATGAAGCGTCGCTCGATGCGAGTGCGCTTCCGCCTGGTCTTCATCGGCCAAGCGCGCTGGGCGCATCAGCTGGCCGAGGGCTCGCTCGCCCAAGGATTGGACGCTCGAGTTGTCTCGGCCGAGCCTCCCTGGAACCTCCTTCGGCCCACGGCCCTGCGCACGGTGATGAGCTCCGATGTCGTGGTCAGGGTGGGGTTTCGACCCGGCGCGAGGACCATGCGAGGGCGCCTCTTCGACGTGTTGCTCGAAGTCCTGTCGGCGGGGAGCCTGCGCGTCATGTACTGGATCGGCACCGATGTCCAGAGGTTCGTCGCAGAGGTCGAACACGGGGCCGATTCGCTGAGGACCCGCGCGATGAGGCGTACTCATCGGCACTTGGCCGGGTCATCTCGCCTGAGGTCCGAGCTCGCGGCGGTCGGCGTGGACGCCAAGCTGGTGGACTTCCCAGCCTACGTGTCGATGCCCGGTGGCCGATTGCCCGAGATGCCCACGCGTTTCACCGTCCTCACCTACATCCCTGACTTCCGGAGCCAGTTCTACGGCGGCGACGTCGTCCTCGAGCTCGCCCGTGCACGTCCCGACGTCGACTTCGTGGTGATGGGTGGTGATGGCACGTGGGCTGGCGACGCACCCGCGAACCTTCAGTTCGTCGGCTGGGTGAGCGACCCCACGCCCCTCTACTCCCGTTCGAGTTGCGTGCTTCGCCTCCCTGAACATGACTCGGTCGGCGCGACCGCAGCTGAAGCTCTGCTGTACGGCCGCCCGCTCATCTACACCGAATCGCTCCCGTACTCGACGATCGTCGATCGCGAACCGGGCTCGGTGCTTGCGGCGCTGGACGACCTTCGTCGGGCGCACGGCGAGGGGGAGCTCCACCCGAATGTGGACGCGAGCAACTGGGCCAGGCACGAGTTCGACCCCGAGACCCGGTTTGCTCGGCTCGCGAGTGCGCTGCGAGAGATGGCGTAGATCCGCCATGGAAATCCGATCCCTCCTGGCGCCGTTCGTCGCACGGACGGCGACACCCGCAGGGCGCATGGGAATGGCCGCCGCGGCCTCGGCCGTCGTGGGCGCCTTGACCACGCCCGTACTCGCATGGACTGCCACAGCCGAGGACGTTGGCCGGTTCAACCTGCTCATGGTCTACGTCGGGCTCGGCGTTGTCGTGTCGTGCCTCGGCTTGGATCAGGCCTACGTACGCTTTCACCACGACGCGCGTAGCCCCGGACGGCTGCTTGCCGCTGCGATGCTGCTGCCGGTGGCCATGTCGGGGGTCCTTGCCGGGGCGATCCTCGTCGCCCCCGGCTGGTTCGCCGAGCAAGCGTTCGACTTGCGGGTGGCATCGGTGGGCGTCGGCTCTGCGGCGGCGATGGTGCTGACTGTCATCTACCGGTTCGCGTCGGTCGAGATCCGGATGGCGGAGTCTCCGGGCGGGCTCTTCGTCAATCAGGTCGTACCCAAGGTCGTCCTCGTCTCTTCCGTCCTCCTTGCCTCGGCGTTCGGCGCCGGGTTCCAGTTCGAGAGGATCGTCTGGGTGTACGCGGCCGGACTGGCCGCGGCCCTCGTCGTCTGGTCCCCGCGCGTGTTCTCGAGGCGTCCGGCCCTCCGTGCCGGGTCGGCGGCAGGAGCCGACACCCGGAAGATGGTCCGCTACGGAGTCCCGCTGACCGCTTCCGCGCTTGCCTACTGGGTGGCGGCATCGACAGGAGCGGTTGGTCTGCGAGTGCTTGCCTCGATCGAAGAGGTCGCGCTCTACGCACTCGCGCTGAGCTTTGCCTTGCCTGCATCACTCCTGCAGGTGGTCCTGGCGAGTGTCTGGGCTCCCATCGTCTTTCGTTGGAACGACCTGGAGGCGCGAGAGCAGCTGCCCGAGGCGCATAGGATGGTCTCGGCGGCCGCTGGGTGGCTCTTCCTGGTGCTGGGATGCGGCTCGTGGGCCGTGCACTGGTTGCTGCCGAGCCAGTACGCGAGTGTCGAGTACATGATCCCCGCCGCGATGGCGCCAGCCATCTGGTATTCCGTGTCAGAGGTGACAGCGGTTGGCCTCCAGGTCCGAAGGCGGACCTCCATGTTGGCCTTGGCATCCGCCGCTGCTGCTGCGGTCGGGGTGATCACGATCGTGCCGCTCGCCGCCGCTCTGGGGGCTCGAGGCGCTCTGCTCTCGATGATGGCCGCGTACGGAACGCTTCTGGTTCTGAGAACCGAGCTGAGTGCACGAGTGTGGATGTCGATGCCGCGTCGTCGCCTGTACCTGCAGGCGGCCTTGATGGGCGGGATGGCGACCTTCGTCCTGGTTGCTGGGCCGTTCCTCGGTGCCCGCGTCTACCTCGTGTGGTTTGCGGCGGCAGTGATCTTCGCGCTGGTCGGTCGGCGTGAGACGAGCAAGAGGTCACGCGACGTGCGTGTCCCTGTGAGTTGACGGAGGCTAGTGTGAAACTCGTTTACGAGGCCCCCCTGTTTCCGGGCGTCGGCGGTGGGCCACGTCATTTCGAGGGGATCGCGGCCGCCCTCGCGGATCTCGGAGTGGACACCCGGGTCGTGCTGCCCTCCAGGACAGCCGTGGACGTTCCTCCCGGCGTCTCCCAGCAGACCCGCTTGCCGTGTCCGGGCAACCGAGCGACACGACATCTGACCTACGAGGTCTCGCGGATCGCCCTGATGCTGTGGTGGCTCGTCTCCGGGACCCGCGTGGACGTGTGGATGTCGCGACACTCCCTCTTCGGGGTAGGGACTCTTCTCGCGAGGCGGATCGCCAGTGTGGTCGTTCTCGAGGTGAACGGTCCGGTCCGCGAAGAGGTCGCTGCGAACTTCGGTTCCTCCACGCTTGCCCGGCTCGCCGACCGTCTCTTCAGGTGGCAGATCAGATGCGCGGACGTGACCGTTGCGGTGAGCCCGGGGCTCGTGGAGTACGTGCTGGAGCGCCAGCCCAGCGCGCCATGTCACCCCGTCCCGAACGGTTCCGGTGCTGTCGACGTCAAGGCGCCGCGCGATCATCTCAGGATTGTGTACAGCGGGGCGCTGACGCCGTGGTACGACCTCGAGACGCTGCTCAGGGCGGTCGAGCATCTCCGCTCGGTTCACCACGTCGCCGCAACCCTGGATGTCGTCGGCGACGGAAACCAGGCTGCCGAGCTGCGACGGCTCGCAAGCGACGAAGGCTTCGCAGACGTCGTCCGATTCACCGGGTGGCTCCCGCCGAGCGTTTCCCAGCAGTACGTGTACGCGGCAGCAGTGGGCGTCATCCCCATGGGGCGGGCGGCCATGGGGAGATCGCCCCTCAAGTTGTACGAGTACGCCGCTGCGGGCCTTTCTATAGTCGGCTCGGACGTCGACGGAGTCTCGAACTCTCCCCTCGGGGCGGAGATCTTCCAATACGAGGTGGGCAACGTGGAGTCATGCGCACTCGCACTTCGCAGCGCCCTAGATGCGGGTCCCAGGACCTACGACACCGCGCTGTGGTCCTGGGACGCCCGCGCGAGGCAGATCCTGTCCGTCGTCGAACATCACACGGACTCCGCCCCGGCGGCGTCGGGCGTGCGGAGGTCACGAGGACGGCGAAAGCAATCAGGCCGCTCGTGATCATGGCCAGCGCCGGACCTGACGGCCGGTCGCCTCGCCGACGAGATGAACGAGCCGTGGAGTGGTTCTTCGCGCCTACGTCTCACCGCCGTACCGCAGCGAAGCGAGCCGACCACGAACGAGCACCAGGAGACGGTCGAACTCGCCGGCGGTGATCGGGGAGATGCTCGGAGCCCCGAGGCCGGTGATCAGCTCAGGGACAGTGTTGCTGTGGCCCACGAGCAGGACGGCCGTCGAGCGCGGCAGGGCACGGACGGCGGCGACGGTGGCGGCCACGCTGTCCTGCACGACCGGGGACAGGCCGAGGTCGGAGGCCAGCGGTTGGGCCGTCAGCTGGGTGCGTTGCCACGACGTCACGAAGATCGCCGTGATCCCGACATCGCCGAGGGCGTGTCGCAGCTCCTCGGCGCGGGCCTGGCCCGCCGTGTTGAGCACCGGGTCCGGCCCGGTCCCTGAGTCGACGTCGGCGTGCCGGATGGCGATGACGAGCGGTGCGCACCGGCCCCACCACAGGCACCAGCGCCAGGGCCACGGCCAACGGAAGCGCCAGCGCCACGGCCACGGGAGCCGGCGTACGAGCTGGTCCCTCATCGCGGCTCCTCCCGCCCGGGACTGCGCGTACGGGCCAGGACGGTGACGCCGCCGAGCAGGCGCTGGGTCTCGTTGTCCCGCTGCGCCAGGTCGACGCGGAACTCCGTTCCCGGCGCGGCGTCGGAGGGGAGGCGGACCAACAGGCCGACCGTCGTCGGACCGGCGGCGGGTAGCCGGACCGGCACCGCCACCGCGGTTCCCTCGGCGACCGGCAGCTCCACCGCGTCGGGGAACCGGCGCGCGACCTGGGTGGCGGCCCTGGACGTGAGGACCGCCCCCGGTCCGGTCGGCCCGCCCGGGACAGGGCCGCCACAGTCCATCAGTCCCTCACGCTCGGCGAGCGACACCTCGGTGAGGGCAGGGTCGATGCGTGGCTCGAAGGGCCTGGCCCGCGTGCCGCGGCCGGTGAAGAACCCCTGGCTGCGGTGCACCAGGCCGACCGCGAGCGAGGGAGACGACTTCTCCCGCCAGACCTCCAGCACGACGCGGAACGCGTGCGGATTGCGCAGGACCACCGGGACCAGGGCGAAGTCGCCAGGCACCAGGTCGACGATGGTCAGATTCTTCTGCGCGAGGTTGGCGTGCTCCCACACGTGCGCGGAGGTCGAGGGACGGTCGCTCCGGGTCAGGACCGAGGCGAGCAGGCACGCGTGGCTGCCGGGCGGCGGCACCCGGTCGGCCGGCCAGCGCGCGGAGACCACCGTCGACTCGCCGGGTGCGAGGTCGAAGCCGGTCACGGCCGCCACGCAGGGGAGGAAGTCGACGGGGTAGGTGAACTCGGTCCCGGCGTACTCCTTGACCGCGAAGGTCACCACGAAGTGTCGGGCCGTGCCGCCGCCCGCGTCGTTGCGCACGCGGGCGTGGAACCAGTTGTCCTGGCCGTGCTCGGGCGCCTGGTGGGCCTCGACGCCGTCGTCGTGGTGGCGGACCCACAGGTCGGGCGAGTCCCAGAACGGGCCGCTCCAGGCGTCCGCGCCGGTGTGGCCGGGCGCGTCCTGCATCCACACGCGCGGAGCCGGGGCGGGGTCGGCGTAGCCGAAGACGAACCGGTGGAAGGCGTCGACCAGGCCCGGCTCTCCCGTACGCGCCACGAGCTCGGCCTCGAGCGTCCCGGTCGAGACCGGCTGGCCGCGACGCGCGGAGTAGACGCCCCGCATCGCCGCGTTGAGACCGGCCACCCCCACGAGCGAGGCGGCGCCGCGGAAGAACCGGCTGCCTGCCGAGTAGCTCGCGCCGGGAGTGCGGCGTTGGAACGGCTGCCGCGAGCACAGCGTGACCGGCGGGTCGAGGAAGTCGAACGGCTCGGTGTCGTCCGCGCCGGCGTCGTGCCAGACCGTGAAGCCCTCGTCCCACCAGCCGTCGGCCTGCGACGCCGGGGAGATGCCGCGTGCGAACCAGGAGTGGAAGACCTCGTGGGCCAGCGCGCCCGGCGACGTCGTGGTGGCGCCGGCGTACTCCATCCCGCCCGAGCCGCCGTTGAAGAACAGCACGAAGCGGTTGCCGAGGAAGCGGCCGTAGCCGGCCTCGTTGTCGACCAGCAGCTGCCCCAGATGGGTGAGGCGGGTGGGGAGGTCGTCCGGACCGCCGGTGAGCTTCCACGCCTCGAGGGAGCAGGTCGTGCCCGAGGCCGGCAGCGTCACGGTCGCGGTGGCTGACTCGACCGTGCTGCTCGGACGCAGCTCGAGCAGCGGTGACAACGAGGAGTGCCAGGCGGGGAAGGCGACCAGCCAGTGACCCGTGCCCAGGTCGGTCACCGCACCGTTGGTGACGAGGGAGTGCGCGGCCACGGTGCCGGTGACCCGGAGGTCGAGCGAGAGGGGGAACTGGTCGAACTGCAGGTTGGCGGGGAGCCACGCCTCGAGGTAGCGCCCCGCATAGAGGTCGGACATGCCCCACGACCACTGCACCCGGGGGCCCGCCGACCAGACCAGCGCCGGGGGATAGGACCCGCCCAGCTCGGACTGCGGGGTCGACAGCGCGTACGTCAGGCGCAGGGTGTGTGCGGTGCCCGCGAGCTGGTGGTGGGCGATCACGCGGACCGAGCCGAAGGCGCCCGCACCGACGTCGTGGGCGGCGACCTCAGAGGGATCGATCGCGACCCCGTCGAGCCAGCACTGGTCCACCGGCTGCCGCAGGTCGAAGAACGGATGACCGTCGTGGGGGCCGACGGTGTACGAGAGCGTCGCGTCGACCGTCGCCGTGCTGGTGGCGCCGTCCAGGACCACGGCGGCCGCCAGCGAGGTCACGTCGACGGGCACGGCGACGAGGCCGTCGACCGCGGTCGGCGGGGGTGCGTCCCTCCAGCTGATCACCATGTCGTCCCGTGGCCTCCCCCGCGCGTGCCGTCCCGGGCCCTGACCTGTCGGGCCGGTCGATCGTCGCCCGATCCTCGCCCCGGCGGCGTGACCCCAGCGTGACGGGAGCCGCGCTGGACCAGACCACCAGCGGCCGAGTCACGCTGGAGTCACGGAGGCGTCGCTAGTCATGGAGACGACAATGGAACCCATGCTGTACGAGGGGGAGGGCATGCCGTCGTCGTCACATCCGGAGGCAGGGGCGTTGGTCGGCCGGTGGGTGCGGGAGTCCACCGACGAGTGCGCCGAGCGCTATCCGGCCGAGGTGACGTTCAACCCGGGCACGACGTACCTCGGCACCCGCGGAGCCGACCAGGGAATGGTCGTCTGGGACGCCGGGATCTATCGGCTCGAGGACGACGACCGGACGCTGGTGATGAGCACGTCGAGCGACGAGCTCGTGTCCTACCCGGTCCGGGTCGAGGACGACGCCGTGTCGATCGTCGACGCCGACGGGTGCGCGGTGACCTATCGCCGGGCCGACACCTCCTCCTGACCGCGTGGGGTCGCCCTCACCACCAGGAGACCCATCATGTGTGACTGCGGAACCGAGCACCGTGCGGTGCCCGACGAGATGAACCCGGTCGTCTTCGAGCCCAGCGGGGTTCCCCTCGCCCGGCCGATCGCCACCGACGCGTACGACGACGCCGACCTGCCGGCCGGTGGCCCACTGCCCGGCCCCATGCCCGGGCCCATGCCCGGGCCGCTGCCCGGGCCGCTGCCCGGCCCCGTCCCCGGCCTGCCGGACCCGATCCCCGAGCTGCCGACGTTCCCGCCGCCGCAGCTGCCGCCCTACCCGCAGATCAAGCTGTGCCGGCTCGACTTCCGCGACGGCTGCTACGAGGTCACGATCCGGCGCAACCGCTCGCTGTGGCCGCAGGTCGGCACGCTCCGCGTGGACCGGCAGGCGCCCGACGCCGGGCCGGACGGGGTGATCGTCAGCGGCGACCTCTACCACCAGCGGCTCTGGCCGTGGCCCGTCGGAACCCTCGGAACGGTCGTGACGGAGGTGAAGGGCACCGGGGACGCCGACGACGCCGGTGACGCCCCGTCGCCGCTCACGTCGGTCGCCGTCGCCGCCGCCAGCCGGGGCGTCCTCTTCCCGTGGTGGCGCCGGCGGATCCCGATCTTCCCGCGCAACCGCTACCACTCCTACCTCCAGGGGACGCGGCTGTCGGCGCCGTTCTTCACCATCGGCACCCGCCCCTGCCAGGTCACCCTCGACTTCGACCAGTTCGACTACACCCATCCCGCGGCGGGGTCGTTCAAGGGCTCCTTCCCCTCCTCGCCCAGCCGCAGCGTGCGGTGGGTGCTCAACCGGGTCCCCGGGCCGGCGCTCCCGTGGCTCGGCGGCCCGTCGTTCGAGGGCCGGTTCTACGAGGGTGGCGTCGACCAGGGGTCCGTGCACCTCACCTGGGTGTCGTCGTTCCTCCGCCGCGCGGTGCTCGAGATCGACACGCTCGAGGGAGCGGTCGCGCCGGACCCGGTCCCCAACGCCGCCGGCACCGGCAACGAGTACTTCGACACGATCTTCGCCGGCGCCCGGTGGCAGCTCAGCGTGGAGGTCGACCAGGTCGACGTGCCGGTGCCGGCGGGGGTCACCCCCGACCAGTGCTGGAGCAGCGCCAACCTGCACAGCCTGATGGCGTCGGTGCGCAAGGCGTCGACCAACCTCGACACCGAGTGGCGCACCCACCTGGTCGTGGTGCCGGCCCGGCTCGGCTGCGCGCGCGGTGTGATGTACGACCAGATCGACGTGCCGCGTGAGGGGTCGGCCAGCTTCTCCGACGACGGCTACCCCGACTCCGACTCGAGCAACTTCGGGGCCGCGGAGAACCAGATGCAGCGCGACGTGCCGCGGGCCTTCCTCCGGTCGGCGACCCACGAGGTCACGCACGCCTTCAACCAGATCCACCAGGAGAGCGAGACCCAGTCGGACAACTCGATCATGAGCACGACGCCGACGGTGGCCAACGTCCTCGCCGGGCCGTTCACGGGCGATCCGGGCGTGTTCCCCGACCAGATCAACCTCGCCTTCAACGCCACCGTGCGCAACCACCTCGCCCACATGCCCGACCCGGTGATCCGCCCCGGCGGGTGGCCGTTCGCCAGCTGGTTCCCGTCCGGGGCGCCCCAGGCCGCGGACCACCACCTCTTCGACGCCTCGGAGGTGACGCTGGAGGTGACGGCGGACACGGACCGGGCAGCACTCGGTGCCCCCGTCGTGGTCACGTGGACGCTGACCAACCACACCGGCACGGACCTGATGGTGCCCAACGACCTCCGGCTCGAGGCGCTCTACGCGACGATGTCGGTGGCCGACGAGAGCGGGACGGAGCGGCCGTTCCGGCCGTTCGTGATCACCTGCGAGCGGACCAGCCTGGCCCCGCTCGGCCCCGGCGAGCAGCTGTCCGCCGAGCACCGCGTCTTCTGGAGCTCGGACGGCTTCGCCCTGGAGCGGCCGGGCCGGCACGTCGTCACCGTGGCCGTCACCTGGTCGGCGGGCGGGGTCCCGGTGGGGGCCGTCGGAAGCGCCGAGCTCTGGGTCGACGCGCCCGTGACCGACGGCGAGAACCGCGATGCGGCGCTCGTCCTCAACGAGCAGGTCGGCAAGTGGGTGGCCCTCGGCGGCCAGGCCGACCACCTCACCGACGCCGTCGACCGGCTCACGGAGCTCGGCTCCGCCGACAAGGACGGTGGTGCGTCGAGGGTCTCCGATGCGTTCGGCGACCTGATGCCCTCGGCGCGGCCGAAGAAGTCGGCGTCCAGGAAGGCGGCGTCCAAGAAGGCGGCGCCGAAGAAGAAGAGCCGCTGACGGCCGTACGCAGCGAGGCCCCGACCGGGTTCGGTCGGGGCCTCGTCGCGTGTGGGGTGGTCAGCTGCCGCCGGCCTGATCCTGGCGGGGCAGGCGTGTGATCCGCTGTAAGCGGGCTGTAAGCGGCGTCCCGCAACCTCGTACTCATTCCCCACCACTTCACGAGGAGACCCCCGATGAACACCACCACCGCTCCCGCCGACCAGCACCCGACCCAGCCCCGCCAGGAGGTCGACCAGCCCACGCCGCGCCGCCGGCGGGCCCTGCGCCACGCCCTTCTGGTCGCTCTCTCCGGGGTGTTCGTCATGCTCGGCATGACCGCCACCGCAACGCCCGCCGAGGCCGCCACCAGCGTCAGCTACTGCTTCGTCAACAACTACGGCCAGCCGCTAGACCGGGAGACGACCACGGTGTGGGTCTGGTACAACGGCGGCTGGACCCAGGTGGGCACGGACCGGACGGGCACCAACGGCTGCAGCTCCGTCAACACCTACTGGTACGCCGGCTACTACATCAGGGTCTCGCCTGGCACCTTCACGAGCAGGCTCCGAGGCGAGCTGCCGTTGATCGCCCGCCCCGGCAGCGGGCACGTCCACCTCGGCACGGGTGTCGCCCACCTCTCGTGGATCTAGGCCCCAGTCGAAGCCCCGGAGCGGACCGCCACGCGGTCCTCTCCGGGGCTCTCGTCGTCGCGTCCGAGGAGCACCTCGATCGTCCGGCCCGGGTCGCTGGCCCCGAGGGCGCTGAGCGTGTCGTAGCGCTCGGGTGCGAGGCTCTCGCGCAGGCGGCCGTGGATGCGGCGCAGCGGCTCCGGCAGCCGGTCCTCCGCGGCGACACCGTGCTCGGCGTAGAGCGCGGCGGCGGCGCCGTACAGCCGGCAGGCCTCCGTGACGTCGAGGTTGAGCGCCGTTCAGCTGGCGAGGGCGAAGAGGCAGTCGCCGTAGGCCAGTTGGTCAGGTCGCCGCTCCTGCATGATGCGCAGGGCCTGGATCAAGTTGCCGCGTGCGGCCGGAACGCGTTCCGATGCCACCAAGATGAAGCCCCGCATCAGCAGCACCGACCCGAGCATCGGACCGGCGTCGAAGTTCGCGGAGAGGTCGAACGCCTCGTCCGAGTAGGCCAGCGCCTCGTCGGCGCGGCCGAGGTTGAGCAGGTCCTCGGCGATGTCGGTGAGCAGGTTGATGGAGTCGTAGGTGTCGCCGGCCGCGCGCACCGCCGCGAGGCCCCCGAGGTTGGCGGCGAGCGCACGCTCGAAGTCGCCGACGTAGGCAGCGACGTGGCCCTCGATGTCGCGCGCGAGCCCGACCAGCGCTGAGTCGCCGGAGAGCTCCGCGAGGGCCGTGGCCCTGCGTGTCGCCTCGTCCGCGGTCGCGGCATCGTCGTGGTGGGCCGCGAACGCTGCGAG
>Ga0172375_10008841_pt1 | contig 13433 bp, 14 predicted proteins | sample LakKiv1m_FD_114537 | JGI IMG/M metagenome (GOLD analysis project Ga0172375, IMG submission 114537) | Freshwater microbial communities from Kabuno Bay, South-Kivu, Congo - kab_092012_11.1m | ecosystem: Environmental > Aquatic > Freshwater > Lake | place: Democratic Republic of the Congo...
AAGAGAAACGGAGAAACTACAAGATGGTTTGAAAAAAGCGAACTTGTTTTTAAACTGGCCGCGTGAAAAACATGAACCTTAACCGCACAGGTCGAGATTTTTTGAGGTATAATGAGGTATAATTATACAAGTATGATTGATGGTGTTGTAGACATAAAAAAATACTTCTGGGATGCGGATCCTGAGGCTCTTGATTATAATCGCCATTATTTCTGGATTATTGAAAGACTGCTGGAATTTGGAGGCAACAGAGAAGTTGCATTTCTTTTTAATCGGTATAGTCTGGAAAAAATAAAAGAGGTTATTAAAAAAAGTCGAGTTCTTAGCCCAAAGAGTGTAAATTACTGGTGTCTTATTTTAAATATCAAGAGAGAGGATACATTTTGTTTCTCCAGGCAATACCAGCCTCTGTGGCAGCCCTATTAAAAAGGGTCAAGGATATTCCTATCCCTGATGATACCTTTCTGGCAGGCGGAACTGCCGCTGCACTTTATTTAGGTCACAGAGAGTCTATCGACATAGACCTCTTTACCAATGAATCTTTTGATGTCCTTAATCTCGAATATTTCTTGAAAAGCACATTTAATTACGAGGTTCTTACAGAAAAGCAGGATACTCTATTGTGCTATCTCGATGGGGTCAAATTCAGCCTGTTTAAATATCCCTATAGAAATCTTGAACCTACACTTTATGAAGACCATTTCCAGATAAAGATAGCCTCTCCGCTTGATATTGTCTTGATGAAGATAATTGCTATCCATCAGCGTGGAGAGGCAAAGGATTTTATCGATGTGAAGTTTCTAATGGAGGGATACAATTATAGTTTCCCTTTATTGACAGAAAAATTATTTGTGAAATACATGATAGACCCCAATGTTCTATATCAGATAAAGAGAAGTATTGTCTATTTTGATGATGCAGAAAGAAACAGGGATACGGTAGTCCTTCTAAGGAATGGTAAAAGGATGCCCTTATCCGAAGACGAATGGAATAAGGTCAAGAAATTCTTCGAGCAGATTATAAGAAGTTAAAATCAAAAATCTATAAGCTACCCAGCCTAAAAACAATATGGAAAAACTTCAACCAAAGGTCAGCATAATCACAGTCTGCTTAAACAGCGAGAAATTCCTCGAGGATACTATAAGAAGCGTTCGAGAACAGACCTATAAAAATATTGAATATATTGTAATTGATGGCGGCTCTACGGACAGAACAACCGAACTAATAAAAAGATATAAAGAGGATATCGATTATTGGATCAGTGAACCGGACAAAGGGATATATGATGCGTTTAACAAAGGAGTAACGGCTTCTACCGGAGAAATAATTGGTTTTCTTAATTCTCAGGATTATTATCTCAACAGCAATGTGATACAGAAAGTAGTTAATGTATTTATTAATAATCAGGAAGCAAAAATAATCTATGGAAAGACATATTATGTCCCAATAGATTCATCAGAGATTGTCGGGGTTATGGGGGAGGAATTTACAGAAGAGAAAATGAGAAAAAGGAACATTATGCCGCATCAGTCTGTATTTGCGAAAAGAAAGGTCTTTGAACGATTTGGACTGTTCCAGTCAAATTATAAATTTGTAATGGACTATGAATACCTTCTAAGGGCAACAAAAGTTTATCCTCCCTTTTTTTTAGATGAGGGGCTTGCAGTTATGAGGCTTGGAGGAATTAGTGATATTAACAAATTTGCTGTATGTACAGAATTGTTTAAGGCTCAAATTGCCAATGGAGTGCCTTTCATAAGTTCTCTCAGAACGCTTTTATATCATTACGTAACATCCACTGCATCGAAGCTGTTACGATTATTCAACATCTATACCTTGTATCACCTGTATGTAAAGCTGGGTTTGAAGAGTGGAAAAAAGTCAGCTTAAGATCTTACAGGTAGTCCCCTATTTTTATCCGGCATGGGCATATGGGGGGATACCGAGGGTTGTCTATGAACTGTCTAAGGAGCTGGGCAAGAAAGGGCACGATGTTACCGTGTGTACTACCGATGTGCTTGATCAGGATTCAAGATGTGATCAGAGCGGCAAAGAAGTTGTTGTTGACGGGATTAAGGTTCATTATCTCAAAAACCTGAGTAATACTCTTGCCTATAATTACCAGGTCTTTTTGCCGGTAGGTCTTGGCAGTTTTATACACCGAAATATTTCTAAATTTGATATTATTCACCTCCATGGACACCGTCACCTTTTAAATAATATTGTCCATTATTATGCGATAAAAAATAAAAAGCCTTATATTCTCTCTGGCCACGGTACTGTCTCAAGGATTGAAAGAAGGGTGTGGGCAAAGGTAATCTTTGACAGGATTTTTGGGCAGCAGATATTGAAGGACGCTGCCCATTTTGTGGCTGTATCGGATAATGAGGTCAGGCAATATGAGGAAATGGGTGTGGAGAAAGAAAAGGTAAATGTTATCTATAACGGTATTGACATCTTTCAATATGATGCCTTGCCACAAAAGAATGCCTTTAGGCAAAAGTATAGTTTAATGGATAAAAAGGTGATACTATACCTTGGCAAGATTACTCCAAGGAAAGGTGTAGACTTTTTAGTGAAGGCATTTTCTGAATTAAAAATGGACGATTCGGTACTTGTTATTGCTGGAAACGATATGGGTTTTAAAAGCAAGGTTGAAATGATAATAAAGGAAGGGTCACTTGGCGGTAGGGTTATATTCACAGGTTTGCTTGTTGGGGAAGAAAAACTATCTGCATATCAGGATGCAGATGTACTTGTATATCCTGCTATCCATGAAATATTCGGCCTTGTCCCTTTTGAATCAATAATGTGTGGTACACCGCTTATTGTTACAGACGATTGTGGCTGTGGAGAGATTATAAGTAGAGAAGGAATAGGTTATATAGTGAGATATAACGACATATACGGTCTTAGAGATAAAATCAAAGAGGTTCTTGACGATAAGAATACTGCTCAGGAGATAGTTAGAAGTGGAAGGGAGTTTATTGTAAACAATCTTAATTGGGAGTTAATCGGAAATAAATTCGTAGACGTTTATAGAAAGGTTGTTCAATGAAGGTCTGTTTTATTGACCCGAAGGGCATGCACTTTGGATTAAACACAGGTCTTGGCTACATAGCCTCTTATCTGAAAAATATCTACGGTCTGGACGATATAAAGGTCTTTGATTTTAACAATAACAACAAGGATATCGATTCAAGGATTAAGGAAATAATAGGCTATGACATTATAGGTTTTTCCATCAAGTCTTTTACAAGGGATTCCGCATTAGAAATAGCATATAAGGTAAAGAAAGAAAAAAATGTATTATTTGCAGGCGGTCCTCATATAACCCTTGACGGCATTAATTTCCTAAAGGAACATGAAATATTTGATGTAGGGGTGATAGGTGAAGGTGAAATAACTACGACTGCTTTTTTAAAGGCGCTGGATGCAAAAACATCTTTTGATGAGATCAAGGGGTTGATTTACAGAAAAGGGAATGAAGTTATTTCTACAGGGCATGGCGACAGGATATCGGAACTCGATGCAATCCCATACCCTGACTACAGTATTTTCGACAGTATTTTCGACGGGAAGATATATAACTACCCATTAGTTACCAGCAGGGGATGCCCCTATCTCTGTATTTATTGCTGTGTTAAGGGAGTAATGGGAAGAAAATGGATTGCCCGAACAATCGATGATGTTATCGGTGAGCTTGCGAAGGCAAAGGAATCTTACAGCATAAGCTGCTTTAATATACAGGACGATAATTTTTCACTGAACATGAAGAGGGCAAAGGTATTTTGTGATTCTTTAATCAAGCAAAACCTTATTATGAAATGGTCATGTCCGAATGGAATAAGAGCGGATAAAGTAGATGATGAGCTTATGGGAAAGATGAAACAGTCAGGGTGTTTTGCTATTGCAATGGGCATAGAAAGTGGGGCCGAGGAAGAATTCAGGTCTATTAAAAAAGGGGAAGAGCTTTCTGATATAATAAAGGCGGTGGATCTGGCAAAGCGTAATAATATCTGGGTTTTTGGTAACTTCATTATAGGTCTTCCAAACTCTACCCTGAAATCAATTCGCAAATCAGTTGTGTTTGCAAAAAAGTTAAAGCTGGAGTCGTGTATTTTCAATCTTTTCGTTCCATTCCCCGGTACAGAGGCATGGGATTGGGTGAAAAAAAACGGCCGGATGTTAATGGACTGGAAAGGCGGTTTTACCCAGGGCAAAAATCCTAAGATAGTCTTTGAAACTGAAAATTTCCCAAGAGAAGACAGGCTAAGAGCTTATTATGAGGCAAATATCAGGTGCAAAAACTATTTTGCATTTATGGACGAGCATGACGGATTAATAGGCAATATATTTAATGTTCTGAAAAATATAATAAAATATGACGCCGCTAATATATTTGGACACATATTCTGGTGTGTCAGGCATTTTAAACGAATCGTAGCGAGAATAGTTGAAAAAAATACATAAGTTATGATTGAAGATCGTGGTTTTTGAAAGATTCTTTCCTCACCCCTATAATTTCATCCATAGATAGACGGAACTTCCAGATTAATTTAAACATATCAATATTTCTAAGGCGGCGCTTTTTACGGAATGACCGTCGTTTTGCAAACATAGCGGGCAGTTTTTGAAACATATTGATATATGCTTTCAGATAAGTCGAAGCTATTATTAGCAAATTATTGCTTTCCGTAAATTTGTTGAGTTCACTGATACCCCTCAAAACAAAATATCCCTGTACCAGGTAACGCCAACTGGTAACGAGCGGAAGAATAATCAAAAGAAACCAGGGAAAGTTTTTTATCGCCAACCATAGATGGTTCCTTTCTACCCAATAGATTTTTCGTAGAGAGAACTTCCCCCCGGTCATGGAATAAAAATGATGAATATAAGCGCCTGGGGCAACAACTATTTTCCAACCTGACCAGCGCAAACGGAGTCCCAGGTCTGTATCTTCGCAATAGGCAAAAAAATCCTCATCAAAAAGGCCGACCTCTTTTAACGCCTCCATTCTCAATAAGCAAGCACATCCGCTAAATGTTAGGACTTCTTTCGGTTTGGTCAGATTGGGCACAGGCATACCTCGCATCGCCTGCCGGGACATACCGTCAAGTGCAATACCAACTCCACATGAATCCAGAACTTCCGGTCGGTTTCCGTCAATAATAATAGAAGCTGTAGCCCCGATTCTTGGATCAGACTCAGCAGTTGTAACCAAAGAACTTATCCATTGAGGTGCAGCAACGGCATCATTGTTGATTAACGCTATATATTTACCTTGCGCTATTTCAATACCCCTGTTGTTTCCTCCTGCAAAGCCGTAATTCTTATTCAGCCTGACCATGCGAACCTCTGGAAATTCCTCTGCTAACATACCTCGTATATTTTCCTCTGAACCATTATCAATGACAATAATTTCTATAGCCCCGTAATCCTGGGCGTAAAGGCTGTCCAAACAGTTTCTGAGTAAATTCAAATTGTTTATGGTAACCACTATAACTGTTACCAATGGCAGTGGCTGCTCCATTTTTCAATACCCTACCCTGCAACAAGAAATACTGCGTTTATTCCAATCTTCAAGATGTAATCTCCTTCAAAAATGCTGTAAGTCCCCTAAAATAAAAGGGAAGACTGCCGGGATTCTCTGTTATCCTTTTCATGTAATTGAGCACAATTCTGGGTCTGAGATAGAACCTTCTGAGCATCTCTTTTGAGTATCTTTTGAGGTCATCCTTTGTCAAACCTTTTGGAACAAATACCACATCCAATTCATTCATTTTCTTCCAATTATCCTCAAATTCTCCATACTGTGAGGCAATATCATGTAGCTTACTTCCAGGAAATGGGGTCATCATGCTTACACTTATGTCATCGAGGGGTATTCTCAAGGCAAAATCAATAGTTTTTTTAATTGTATCATGAGTGTCGATCGGGTGGCCCATAATAAAAAAACCTTTTGAAAGGATACCAGCTTTTTTGGTTAACCTGACAGCCTGTTCAATTTTATCAAGTGTGATATTCTTCCCTATAAACTTCATTACTTCTTCATCCCCGGTCTCGATGCCATAACTTATGCTCCAGCAGCCTGCCTTTTTCATCAAACTTAGAATCTCAGGTGTTATCGCATCTGCTCTTCCCAGACAGGACCAGCTTATCTTTATATCACGATTAATTATACCCTCACATATTTTGATGAGCCTGCTTTTGAAGGTTACAAAGGTGTCATCTTCAAACAATATCTCCTTTATACCAAATCTATTGTAAAGATATTTTATCAGTTCAAGTATATATTCAGCGCTGTGTCCACGACATTTATTGCCAAATACAGAACGGTCACAGAAGATACATTTATATGGACAACCGCGGGTTGTGACTATATAAACTGCAGGAAGTTTCTTGAAACGAAATGGTGGAGGATGATATTTATTCGGGAAATCTGCAAGAAGATCCCAAGCAGGGAAGGGAAGTTTGTCGAGGTCATCTAAAAATACCCTTGGATCAGTCCTCACAATACTGTCTCCGTGACGAAAAACGATACCAGAGACATCTGAGATTTTCCTTCCCTGCCCGAGGAAATTTATCAACTCCCTCATGGTTTCTTCACCCTCGCCTATAACTCCTATATCAAAGGATCTGAAAAGCTTCAAAGTTTCTTCAGGGGCGGCTGTAATATGAGGTCCTCCAACGATGATCTTTAACTTGTTGTCTATTTTTTTTATTTCTCCGGCAAGCGCTGAGGCATTAAATATAGAAAGAGTAGTGGCAGATATTCCTATGTAGTTTGGCTTTTTTTTGATTATCTCTTCTATCAATTCTTTTATGGAAAGACCTAAAGAAGATGCCTCTATAACAGAAACCGAATATCCCTCTTTTCTGAGTACTGCAGCGAGGTAAAGTATGCCAAGTGACGGAAGTGTATTGGCTGCCCCTGATAGCTTGCCGTATCTTTCTTTAAGTGTAACAGGTGGTGTTATAAGAACAATTTTAACCATTGAGGCTCTTGCAAAAGTCTTAAAATTAAAATGTAGCCGCAAACTTTAGTTTGCGTATTTTCTTTGTTTTCAATATGTTACAAAACGCAGGCTAAAGCCTGCGGCTACCAGCATTGGACTTTTGCAAGAAGCTCAACAGGCTAAATAAATTTATCTTAAAAACTCTTCTGCCTTTTTGAGGTATCTTTCGACAATATTGAGTCCTCTTGACCTTAAATACTGGATATTTTTCCAGTTAATGTTCATATATTCATGGATAGTCTCGTTTCTCAGTTTTGCGAGGGGCGCTGCCTTAAGCGCTATATCGCCAAGAAGCTCTCTTGTTGTAAGAATAATCTCCCTGTAAGTATTTGGGACACGCCTTCCTGCTTTTCTCAAACATTCGCCTGCAAGGTCAACTATTGCTAAAACTATTTCGTTTAAGGTGGCATTAAGTATTTTTCTCAGGTCTTTATCAGACGTAAATCTATCAAAGGAGATTCCTTTAGATTTTTCCTTGAAATACGAGATCTCTTCTTTCAGGAAGGCAATGATTTCATACGTCTGGCTTTTTCTCATGCAACCTTTCTCAGCCTGTTAAGAAGCCTTCTTGTCTCTTCTGCCTTATGGATTATGGAAAGTGTGAACCTGTTAAGGAAATCCTCATCATTGATAACTACAGAAATGCCATTTAGAGCCTCGAGTTTTATTAGAGGCGATATATATTCATCTTCGAGTCTCAGGACATTGACCTGCTCGGCAAAAAGTAAAGATATTTGATGCTCAACCTTTGTTTTTTCAGATTCACGCATATTTCTGAAGAATATTGCAATATCAATATCTGAAAGCGGTGTCTGCTTGCCATCGGCCCATGAGCCAAAGAGGAATGCGAATGGAATTTTATCTCCATAGTTATCTAAATTTGATTTTATATTGTTTATTCTTTTGTCTGTAAATTTAGTCTTTTTCATAGAAATTCCTTTTCGTCCCTTTGTGTTAGATATAATAGGTTTTAAAGTTTTATCCTGTCAAGACATGAAACTATGAGCCACGAGATAATATATGTGCAGTATCTGCGGGAAGATAAGTCTTAATAACGGGCTAATCCATCCAGCTTAAGCTTAGAAGTATTGAATCTTTTTATGCTATTAGGTATAATACCTTGAGGTATAATGAAAAACCCATTTATATACGGCCAGATAGTTAGCGGAGATGACTTTGCTGACAGGGAAGATGAATTAAAGCTTCTCCATCGAAAGCTTTTTAATGCTGAAAAGGTATTCCTTATATCGCCGAGGAGATACGGAAAGAGCTCTCTTATAGAGAATACGCTCAGACTTGTAAAAAAGGATGGCTTTTATACTGCGTATATTGATCTTTACAGGGCATCTTCTTTTAAGGAGTTTATTGAGCTTTATGCCCTTTCTGTCTTCTCTGCTGCTGAAACACATCTTGAGAAAATCGCTCGACTTATCAGAACATCACTGCCTAAATTAAGGCCGAGGTTTGTGGTTGAGCCGGATGGGAAGCCGGGTATATCAATCGATGTATCAAAAGAGGCGGACCTCTTTAATATGGCAGAGGAGGTCTATAACGCTCCACAAAGGATAGCCGAAAAAAAAGGCCGCAACTTTGCTGTAGTCTTTGACGAGTTTCAGGAAATCAGAAATTTTGATGGAGAAAGGGTAGAGAAATCAATGCGTGCTTTTTTCCAGATGCACCGAAATGTTGGTTATGTATTCGCCGGTTCAAAAAGGCATATTCTCTATGATATGTCCGAAAAGTCTGCAAGCGCATTTTATAAAATAGGGCCTGTTATTACACTTCAGAAGATACCCAGAGAGATCTTCAGGGAATTTCTAAGAAAAAAGTTTGAGGCTACAGACTATACCGTTGAAGAAGGAGTTGTTAATAAGATACTCGATACAGTAGAAGATTATCCCTATAATGCGCAGTACCTCTGCCATGAGATATGGGAAGAGAAAACTGATATAAAAACTATTAAGATGGAAGATGTGGGTAATGTGCTTCTGATAGTTCTAACAAGGAACAGCCCTGTATACCTATCCATGATGGATAATCTCACCCTGTTTCAGAGGAGGGTGCTCAGGGCTATAGCAAAGCACGGCGGGGAGAATGTTTTTTCTGATAAATACATAAGAAGTAATGAGCTTGTGTCAGCTTCGATGCTTCAGAAGTCACTCAGGCTTCTGCAGAGTAAAGACCTCCTTGACAGAGAGGCAGGAACATATTTTATCCCTGATGTGTTTCTAAAATTATGGTTGAAAAGCTGGTAAGTCTTGTCTTCGTACAGTCTACGAGCTATGAGCTAATATATGTGTGGAATCTGCGGAAAGATAAATTTTAATAATGAACCTGTTGACGAGATCTTCAGTTATCTCAAAAATTTTATGCCTTCTTGAGGTATCTTTCGACAATATTGAGTCTTCATATAACCTCTCTTATGCTTTGCGGTATAAATGCCTTATCATAGAAAATATTTAATACGAGAAAAATATAATTTGACTTTTAAAAATCTCGGGCTAAAATATAATAATGATTAAAAGAAGGCTTTTAAATGACCTAAAAGAGCATCTCCAAAAAAAAGAGATGAGTTTGATCATCGGACCGAGACAGGCAGGGAAAACCACCTTGATGTTATTTCTCCAGGATGAACTTAATAGGAGAGAAAAGACCTTATTTTTAAATCTTGATATTGAAGAAGACAAGGAATTTTTTTCATCTCAGGCTAAACTGCTTTCAAAGATACGCTTAGAGATTGGGACGAAAAAAGGGTATATCTTTATTGATGAGATTCAAAGAAAGCAGGATGCTGGACTTTTTTTAAAAGGTATCTATGACCGCAACTTACCCTATAAATTTATTGTCTCCGGGTCTGGTAGTATAGAACTCAAAGAAAGAATTCATGAATCACTCGTTGGAAGAAAACAGGTCTTTGAATTGAATACCCTTTCTTTTGAAGAGTTTGTTGATTTTAAGACCGATTATCGCTATGAAGACCGCCTTTCCAAATTTTTTGAGATAGAAAAAGATAGGACATTTTCTCTTCTCGATGAATATCTGAACTTTGGTGGTTATCCCAGGGTGGTGTTAGAAAACGAGTTGAAAGATAAGAGAAGGGTTATTGATGATATTTTTAGAAGTTATCTTGAGAGAGATATATCCTCTTTTTTAAAGGTCGAAAAATTAGAGAGCTATTATCATTTAATGCGCCTTATGGCAAATCAAATTGGCAATCTGGTAAATTATCAGGAACTATCAGCTACACTTGGAATTTCTCTTCCCACCCTGAAGAACTATCTCTGGTATGCTGAAAAGACCTTTGTGTTGCATAGAATTACTCCTTATTTTACCAATCTAAGAAAAGAGATTACAAAATCACCTGTATGCTACTTTTATGATTTAGGTTTGCGAAATTATGCATTAGGTGTTTTTGGTCAACTTAAAATCCCTTATGATTTCGGGTTTCTTTTTCAGAATTTTATCCTCAATATTCTTAGAGGAAAGTTACGGTTTAGTGGTGCAAAGATTCATTTCTGGCGTACCAAAGACGGCGCTGAGGTGGATTTTATCGTTGATTCTGGCAAAAAGCAGATTCCCATTGAAGTGAAATATCAGAGGTTTAAAAAACCGGATGTTTCACGCTCACTTGCAAGCTTTATCAAAAAATACCAGCCTCATAAAGCCTTTGTGATAAATCTGAGCATGGATGGAATTCGTCGCCTGGATAAAACCATGATTTACTTTTTACCTTTTTCTAAGTTTATTTACAGCCCAATCTATGAACTATGAGCTAAAAATTATTCCCTGGGAGAGAACTCTTCTTTGATAAATAATCGGTTTTAGATTATGATAATTAAAAATCGATGAATTCTTTTATAGATATAAAATGAGCTATGAGCTACGAACTAATAATTTTGCTATTATAATCCCGGCCTACAACGAGGCTGTCAGGATTGGCTCCACAATTGCCGGAATCAGAAAATTCAGTAATGCGGATATCATTGTTGTTAGTGACGGCTCAAAAGACAATACAGTCAGCGAGGCAAAAGCAGCAGGTGCAGATGTGATCGAGCTTCCATTCAATCTCGGTTATGGAGCAGCTCTTCAGACCGGCTTTAAGTATGCATTGAGAAAAGGTTATGAATTTGCAATCCAGATGGATGCTGACGGACAGCATGATCCATCAGCAATACAGTCACTAATTAAACCTGTTCTCGACGGCGAGATTGATATCTCTGTAGGCTCGAGATTCTTAGGACGAAGTAATTACAAGGCTCCGTTTATCAGGAGAGTCGGGATGTTGTTCTTCTCATTCATCGCATCCATTTTTACCGGTAAAAGGGTAACCGACCCTACATCCGGATTTCAAGCCCTGAACAGGAAAGCAATGGAATTTTATGCGAGCGATGCATATCCGGTTGATTACCCTGATGCTGATGTAATAATAATGCTGCACAGGAGAGGTATTAAGTTCAGAGAGGTTCCGGTAACAATGAAAATGGCTGTTGGGAAAGTATCAATGCATAACGGGTTTAAGCCTATTTATTACACATTCAAGATGCTTCTTTCAATACTTGTTACACTTTTAAGAAACAAAGGAGAGGAGAGGATATGACGTTCCATCAGAGAATATTTGCGCTATCTATAGGTATAGGCATTTTCTTTGCGATAATAGAGATGGTAAAAAGGAGAAGGCTTGGAGAGGAGTATTCTTTTCTATGGCTGATAATAGGGCTTGGTATAATTGTGCTTGTTCTGTGGCAGAGCCTTCTTGAAAGGCTGACAGAGCTTATAGGCGCAATGACTCAGACAACAACGATATTTATCTTCGGGTTTGTGATTTTGATCCTGATTAATCTCCATTTCTCTGTAAGAATTACGAACTTGAACAGGCAAGTTAAAGAGCTTGCACAGCAGATTGCTATATTAAAAAGGTAAGTGAAACATTCATGTCTCAAAGAGACTCATAAGGATGATGAAAATTAGTAATCCCCCTTGCCCCCCTTTAGAAAAGGGGGGATTTGAGGTATTTTCAGAGCAAATTTAGTAATCCCCTCCATCCCCCTCTTTCATAAAGAGGGGGATGGGGAGATTACTTAGAGTCTGTTTATAAACTCACTTTTGACAGGGTGAAAATTGAAGATTGACTTAATCAATTTATTTAGGTTAATTTATTTGTCATTGGTAGTAGCCAATGACAGGTGAAACATGAGAAATCCAAAAACATATCTTTTTATTATTATTATTTTTTTTGGAGCTATTTCTGTTTTTTTAATTCCTGGTAACTCTTTTTCTCAACAGTTCCCTGATTGCATGAAATGTCACAAGATAAAGGCCGCAGGGAAGTATGTTCATCCTGTAAGTTGTGTTAAATGCCATACTTACGCCCACATAACAGGAACAAAGGAAAAGTTTCCGAAATATTTATTTGCAAGCGGAATCGAACTTTGCTGGGGTTGTCATAATAAATCCAAGTTCTCAAAAAAGGTAGGCCATCCTCCTGTAGCAAAGGGTGAATGTTTATCATGCCATAATGTTCATACATCTGATACTAAGGCATTGCTTCTTGCCCCTATGCCTGATGAATGTTTTATATGCCACAAGGATGCAGATTTTATAAAAAAATCTAAACATCCTCCTGTAGCAGAAGGGAAATGTATGGGATGTCACGATGCGCATAGCAGCGAGACAAGGAAGCTTCTTTTGGCAGATGTGCCGGATGAATGTTTTCTCTGCCATAAGAAAGACAAGTATATTTCAAAGGAAAAGAAGAGACACCATTCCCCTGTGGCAACTGGATTGTGCCTGAACTGCCATGAACCGCATTCCTCAGTTGCAGAGAAATTGCTTTTAAAAGCCTCTCCTGACGTATGTTTTATGTGCCATGATGGTTCTGACTTTAAGAAGGAATATAGTCATTCCCCTGTTGCAGCAGGTATGTGTATGAGCTGCCATGAACCACATCAGGGTGACGTAAAAAAACTCCTTCTTGATAAGTCTCCTGAACTCTGTTTTATCTGCCATGATAGAGCAGGTTTTTACAAGCAGGACCAGCACCCTCCTGTATCAGCAGGCATGTGTTCAGTATGCCACGAACCTCATGCCTCAAAAGATGCAGCTTTACTATACTATCCAATAACTGATGGCTGTCTTATGTGCCATCCAAGGATTGATAAAACACCACATGCAGCAGGCGCTTTTTCTCAAGTAGGCCATGCGCTTAAAGACAGAAAAGACCCGAGGTCTAAATATGGAGAGCTTTCATGTGCAAGCTGTCATGATCCACACAGTTCTGATTATATAAATCTCTTCAGATATAAGGCAAGAACAGCTTTAGAGCTTTGCTCTGCCTGCCATAAATATGGTAAGAAAAGCAAGAAAAAATAAGAACCTAACCCCTCTGTGTCCCTCCTTAAGGGGGGAATGAAGGGG
>Ga0172375_10008842_pt1 | contig 13433 bp, 10 predicted proteins | sample LakKiv1m_FD_114537 | JGI IMG/M metagenome (GOLD analysis project Ga0172375, IMG submission 114537) | Freshwater microbial communities from Kabuno Bay, South-Kivu, Congo - kab_092012_11.1m | ecosystem: Environmental > Aquatic > Freshwater > Lake | place: Democratic Republic of the Congo...
CCGGCCGCCGAGTCTGAACCGGCCGTCGGGATCACGGCGGAGCAGGCCATGGCGCTCCAAGGCAACGGCGACGCGATACGTAGTAGCTCGCGCGAGACCTGTCGCCTCCACCAGCTCGGCCAGGTTGGCCCGGCCCGTCTCGGCCACCGCTGCCAGCACGGCTACAGATCGGTCGAGAGTCTGCACGCCCGTAACACCGCGGGCGCCCGTCGCGCCCTCGTCCGAATCGGTCGCGACCGCACGCGCCTTGCCGCGAACCGGAGCACCTCGTAGACTGTCCATAGTTCGATACTACCGTCTCACTATATGAGATGCTCTCTCCGAATTGAACCGCCGATTCGGACCACCCGAGCCACCGCAGCTGACACAACGGAGCAGCCATGCCGAGCACCCTGTCGGAGAAGGTGTGGGAGCGCCACGTGGTGCGACGCGCCGCCGGCGAGCCGGACCTTCTCTACATCGACCTGCACCTGGTCCACGAGGTCACCTCACCCCAGGCATTCGACGGTCTCCGGATCACCGGTCGAGAGGTGCGACGCCCCGATCTCACGATCTCGACCATGGATCACAACGTGCCGACCGCCGACCTCGATCGCCCGGTGGCCGATCCCGTCTCCGCGAAGCAGATGGAGGCACTGGCCCGCAACTGCGCCGAATTCGGAGTCCGCTGCTACGCGATGGGCGACCCGGGACAGGGCATCGTCCACGTCATCGGCCCCGAACAGGGCTTGACGCAGCCAGGCATGACGATCGTCTGTGGCGACAGCCACACGTCAACCCACGGCGCATTCGGCGCCCTCGCGTTCGGGATCGGCACCAGCGAAGTCGAGCACGTTCTCGCAACCCAGACTCTGCCGCAGACGCGCCCGGGGACGATGTCGATCGCCGTAGAGGGTGCGCTTCCAGAGGGCGTGACCGCGAAAGACGTCGCTCTCTCGATAATCGCCCGCATAGGCACGAGTGGCGGCATCGGCAAGGTGGTCGAGTACCGCGGCTCGGCGATCCGCTCGCTCTCCATCGAGGGTCGGCTGACGCTCTGCAACATGTCGATCGAGGGCGGGGCGCGCGCCGGCCTCGTCGCACCCGACGACACCACGTTCGCCTATCTCGAACGCCGCCCCTTTGCACCGAAGGGCGCCGAGTGGGAGTCGGCTCTCGACGATTGGCGAACCTTGGTTACCGACGACGACGCGACGTTCGACGAAGACGTCGTGCTCGACGCCGCAGCCCTGCGGCCGTCGGTGTCGTGGGGCACCAACCCGGGCCAGACCGCGACGATCGACGACGCCGTGCCAGACCCCGACTCATTCGCCACGCCTGGACAGCGGGAGGCCGCACGCCGCGCACTCGTGTACATGGGCATCACTGCGGGGACGCTGATCCGTGACATCCCCGTGGACACCGTCTTCATCGGATCATGCACGAACTCGCGCATCGAGGACCTGCGCGCAGCAGCACACGTCGCAGCCGGACGACGTGTGAAGTCGGGCATGCGCACGCTCGTCGTGCCGGGATCGGCCGCGGTGAAGCTTCAAGCGGAGGCCGAGGGACTCGACCGCGTGTTCCGCGACGCAGGCTTCGACTGGCGGGAGCCCGGCTGCTCGATGTGCTTGGCGATGAACCCCGACAAGCTCTCTCCGGGCGAGCGCAGCGCGTCGACATCCAACCGCAACTTCGAGGGACGCCAGGGGCGAGGAGGCCGCACCCACCTCGTCTCCCCGGCCGTCGCCGCAGCAACCGCCATCGCCGGTCACTTCGCCGCCCCGGCCGACCTCGACTGACCCGCCGCCTCACGCAGGCGACTCCGAGCAGGAGGCAACCCATGAAGGCTGTTCGCGTGATCACGGGGCGGGGCGTTCCGTTGGTGCGCTCCGACGTCGACACGGACCAGATAATCCCGAGCGACTGGCTGAAGCGGGTCGAACGCACCGGGTTCGGAGCAGGCTTGTTCTCGGAGTGGCGGGAGAGCAGCGACTTCGTGCTCAATCAGGAGCGCTACGCCGGTGCGAATGTGCTCGTCGCCGGACCGAGCTTCGGGACTGGATCGTCGCGCGAGCACGCGGTTTGGGCGCTGCAGGACTACGGCTTCGACGCGGTGCTGTCATCTCGTTTCGCCGACATCTTCCGAAACAACTCGTTCAAGATCGGTCTACTCACCGTCGAGCTTCCCCAAGACGTGATCGAGCGGATCCAGCAAGCGCTCGACGACGACCCCGCGACCGAGATCGTCATCGACGTCGAACAGCGGCGCGTCGCCGTTCCCTCCTTAGGCGTCGACGTGGCGTTCGAGCTTGACGACTTCACGCAGAACCGTCTGCTCAACGGCCTGGACGACATCGCACTGACGCTGCAGCACGAGCCCGAGATCGCAGCGTATGAGGCCTCGCGCCGAGCTTGGATGCCAGTCGTCACGCAGACCTGATCATCGGCTCGGAACGGGCCGTCGTGATCCAGCATCTTGCCACTCGACGCGAGGAGCTCCACGTGGCGCGCCGCTGCCGGCGAGGCGACCCGCTCACGGGCCTACGGTCGTGTCGCGGATCGCTGCCGCTTCTCCGCGTTCCCTGACGCGGACGATCTTGTTCACCGCGTTGAGATACGCGCGGGCCGACGCTTCGACCACGTCTGTGGCGATGCCACGACCCGACACCTTCACGCCGTCGGCCTCGAGCTGCACCACTACCGCCCCGAGGGCGTCCGACCCGCCGGTCACCGACGCGACGCGGAAGTCCTCGAGCTTCCCGGTGATGCCACTCGCCTCGGCGATCGCGGCGATGGCAGCGTCGATCATCCCGTCGCCCGTCCCCGTCGCCTCGCTCTTCCCATCGGCGTGCGCGAGCACGACCCGTGCACTCGGGCGCGCTGTAGTGCCGCCGTGCAGCTCCAGCTCGGCGATCGCGAATCGATGCACGATCTCGGTGCCGAGCTCCTCTGCCGCGATTGCCTCCAGGTCGGCCTCGGCGATGTCCATCTTCAAGTCGGAGAGCTCCTTGAAGCGCGTGAACGCCCGGTTCAGAGCATCTCCCTGGAGCTTCAAGCCCATCTTCGCGAGCGTGTCGGCAAATGCGTGACGCCCGGAGTGCTTGCCGAGCACGATCTGCGCGGCCTCTTGGCCGACGGTCGCTGCGTCGATCACCTCGTACGTCTCGCGGTCGGAGAGCACGCCGTGCTGGTGGATGCCGGCTTCGTGGGCGAACGCGTTCCGGCCCACGATCGCCTTGTTGAACTGCACGTGGTACCCGGTGAGGCGAGCCGCCAGCCGTGAGGTGCGGGAGAGCTCCTCCGTGCGGACCCGCGTCCGCACCGAGCTGAAGTAGTCGCCACGCGTCTTGATCGCCATGACAACCTCTTCGAGAGCGGCGTTGCCGGCCCGCTCACCTAGGCCGTTCATCGCGCACTCGACCTGCCGGGCTCCGCGCGCCACTCCGGCCAGCGAGTTTGCAACCGCTAGACCCAGGTCGTTGTGACAGTGGGTGGATACGACGTAGTCGCCTTTCACATTGTCGATCACATGAGCAATCAGCGCGCCGTACTCCTCGGGGACCGCGTACCCGACAGTGTCGGGGATGTTCAATGTCGTCGCCCCGTTGTCTACGGCGATCTGGCAGACCTCGCACATGAAGTCGGGATCGGAGCGGTAGCCGTCCTCGGGCGAGAATTCGACGTCGGACGTGTAGCCCTTGGCACGCGCTACACCCGCGGCCGCTTCGGCCTTCACCTGCTCCGGGGTCATGCGTAGCTTCTTCTCCATGTGGATCTTCGACGTCGCTATGAACACATGGATGCGCGGCTTGTCGCTATGGCGCACAGCCTCCCAGGCCCGGTCTACATCCTGGAATCCTGTGCGCGACAGCCCCGCTATCACGGGGCCTCGCACCGACTTGGCGATCGCTTCCACCGACTCGAAGTCGCCCTGGCTCGCAATCGGGAACCCGGCCTCGATGATGTCGACTCCGAGACGGCCGAGCTGCTCGGCGATCTCGAGCTTCTCGGCGACGTCGAGCGAGATGCCGGGAGACTGCTCGCCGTCCCTCAGCGTCGTGTCGAAGATCTTCACCTGGTCCATCTCGCCCTCCCGGGTCGTCGTGGTCTGTCCGGCGCTCGTACGCCGGTCTCATCCGGATCGTGCGTCTCGTCCGATCGGTCGGCATGCTGCGAGCAAGGTCTTCCGGGCAACGAAAAACCCCCCGGCCGCTAGGGCACGGAGGGCGTCCGCGAGCACCGGAGGGGTGCCCGCAGCTACGTAAGGAGGAGGCTCTGGGTCCGCAGTTCCTTCATCATGGGTGGGATGACTGTGACACTACGGCGAGGCGAAGTCAAACCATCCGACACGAATCGTGGAAGAATCCGGTGGTGGGCAGCAGATCGAAGTGCATGTTGAAGCGGACCTGCAAGGCCGGTCTCGCATCGGTCGTGGCGTACGCGGCTTGGCGTCTATACCAGTCGAAGAGGCGCGCCCCCGAGAACCCGGGCGGATGGCAACCGCAGCCATTTCCCTACCCTCCCGTCCCCCGCGCGAGCAGCGACGGTGACGCGCACCTCCGTCCTCACGTACCGGTGGACATGACCCCGGGCGGCGGCCCGGAGATCGACGACGAAGGCGTGTCGGTGGTTCCGTGGATGGAACCTGTCGGTGGCGGCTGCCCCGCATCGCACCCGGTGAAGGCGAAGCTGGCCAGCGGCATCTACCACGAGCCCGGAGGTGCGAGCTACGAGCGCACGCAGCCCGACCGCTGTTACCTAGACGCGGAGTCGGCGCAGGCCGACGGGCTGAGGCCCTCGAAGAGGTAGCCGAAGGCCCGGTGCCGGCGTAGCGGATTCGTCGGCGCTACGAGCTACGAAACTACCCGAGCTCGATGGCACGAGCGTCGACCACTCCCGAGTTGGAGCAGATGAGCCGCACCACCTCTGCCGGAACCGGCTCGGCCGTAGCGATCGCCATCAGCGCCGCCTCGCCGGTCGCGCTGCGCCCGACGTCCATGTCGGCGATGTTGACTCCTGCCTCACCGAGAATCGACCCTACCGCACCGATCATCCCGGGCACGTCGGCGTTGCGCACGATGAGCATGTGGCTCGACGGCGGGAGGTCGACGATGTGCTCCTGGATGCCGACGATGCGCGGAGCATCCCTCTTGCCGTAGAGCGTGCCGGCGACATGTGCGGCGCGACCGTCAGGTCCGGTGCCGCGCACGGTCACGAGATTGACGTAGTCGCGCGCTGCCGATGAGGTCGTCTCACGCACCACGATGCCGTGCTGCTCCGCGAGCTGCGGGGCGTTCACGAACGTCACCGGCTCGTCTACCACGGGACCGAGCACCCCACGCAGGATCGAGAGGGTCAGCACCCGGCAGTCGTAGTCGGCGATCGACCCCTCGTAAGACACTTCGAGCAGGTCCGACGCGCCGCCCGCGAGGCCCGTGAAGAGCCGGCCGATCCGCTCTGCAAGGGGCACGAAGGGGCGCACCGTCTCCGAAGCCTCCGACGCTGCCACGTTGACGGCGAACGGCACGAAGTCACCTCGCAACGCGAGGATGACCTGCTCGGCGATGGTGACACCGGCCTTGTCCTGGGCCTCGGCCGTGGAAGCACCGAGGTGCGGGGTCACCACCACCGAGTCGATGTCGAACAGAGGTGACTCAGTGGTCGGCTCCTTGGCGAAGACGTCGAGAGCCGCCCCGGCAAGTGCGCCCGAACGCACCGCCTCGGCGAGAGCGGTCTCGTCGACGATGCCTCCGCGCGCCACATTGATGAGCCGCATCCCCGGCTTCGCGCCGGAGAGCACCTCGCTGCCGATGAGGCCGATCGTCTCGGGAGTCTTGGGAAGGTGGATCGTCAGGAAGTCGGACTCGGCGACTATCTCGGCAACCGTGCGCACGAGCATCACGCCTAGCTGGCGCGCCCGGTCGGCGCTCACGAACGGGTCGTACGCGAGAAGCCTCATCCCGAACGACAGGGCCCGCTGCGCCACGAGCACGCCGACACGGCCCAGACCCACGATCCCGAGGGTCTTGCCGTGCAGCTCGACACCCTGCCAGCGTGAGCGGTTCCACTTCCCGGCCTTCAGGTCGGCGTGCGCCTGAGGCACGTTGCGCGCCTGAGCAAGCAGCATCGCCATGGTGTGTTCCGCTGCCGAGAGCACGTTCGACTGGGGCGCGTTGACCACCATCACCCCGCGCCTCGTCGCCTCGGCGACATCGACGTTGTCGAGGCCGATTCCCGCCCTGCCGACTACGACGAGGTCGGAGCCTGCTGCGAGCACATCTGCGTTCACCTGCGTCGCACTGCGGATCACGATCGCTGCTGCGCCGCGCACAGCGCCCAAGAGGTCGTCCGGAGCCAAGCCCACTCTCACATCGACTTCGAGGCCGGCCTCTCGCATGGCTTCGAGGCCACGTTCGGCCAGGGTTTCGCTCACCAGTACACGCCGAGTCACGGCGGCGAGATTAGACCGGCGAGACCGTCAGCGGCCGAACCGGTCGCCCGACACCGCTCGAGAGTGATGACGATCGAACGAGACGGGGCCGCAGGCTCCGAGCACTGCGCAGTGCGCCGTCGCCTCACCCGTTGAGCAGGTCCGCGATGCGTGCGACTCCCTCGGCGAGGTCGTCGTCACCGAGAGCGAATGACAGGCGGGCGTATCCCGGCGCGCCGAAAGCCTCGCCTGGAACCACAGCCACCTTCGCCTCGTCGAGGAGCACCTCGCACAGATCGAGCGACGTCTCGATACGCCTCCCCGCGACCTCACGTCCGAGCAGGCCCTCGAACGAAGGGAAGCAGTAGAACGCGCCCTGGGGCTCGAGGCAGGTGACTCCCCGAATCTCCGACAGCATGGCGTGCATCACACGACCCCGCCGCTCGAACGCCCTCCGCATCTCGACCACGGCCTCGAGGTCGCCCGACACCGCTGCGAGCGCCGCCCGCTGGGCGACGTTCGAGACGTTGGAGGTCGAGTGCGACTGCAGGTTCGTAGCTGCGCCGACTACATCGTCGGGTGCGATCATCCAGCCGACGCGCCATCCCGTCATCGCGTAGGTCTTCGCGACGCCGTTGAGGACTACGCACCTGCTCGCGAGCTCCGGCACGAGCGCCGGCATCGATGAGAATCGGTGCACTCCGTAGGTGAGATGCTCGTAGATCTCGTCGGTCACCACCCACACGCCGCGCTCGAGCGCCCACCTGCCGATCGCCTCGACCTCCTCGGCCGGGTAGACGGCGCCGGTGGGGTTGCTCGGCGAGACGAAGAGCAGCACCTTCGTGCGGTCGGTCAGTGCCGCGTCGAGCTGGTCGATCGAGACCCTGAACCCACCGGCTGCTGATGTCCGAAGCGGAACCACGACCCCACCAGGTAGAGCGATGCACTCCGGGTACGAGGTCCAGTACGGAGCCGGGCAGAGCACCTCGTCACCCGGGTCGAGCAGCGCCTGAAAGGTGTTGTACACGGCGTGCTTGCCACCGTTGGTCACCAGCACGTGGTCCGCCGTGCAGTCGAACCCGGAATCCCGCTTGGTCTTGTCGGCGATCGCCGAGCGAAGCTCGGGGAGACCGGCCGTAGGCGTGTAGCGGTGGTTGCGCGGGTCGCTGCATGCATCGATAGCGGCCCGCACGATGTGGGGCGGCGTCGGGAAGTCGGGCTCACCCGCGCCGAACCCGATCACCGCCTCGCCCGCAGCCTTGAGGGCCTTTGCCTTCGCGTCGACCGCAAGCGTCGCAGACTCGCGGATCGCTCCTATACGCCGAGAGATGCGTGCCACCCCGTCAGTCTCCCACGCGGGCCCCGATGATCACGCTTCTATTCACAGCGCCGTCGACTGCTTCTGGCTCATTCTCGGAGCGCCGTCCGGCGTGCTGCGCCGCCTAGCCTGGAGAACATCATGGTTCGCAGTCGCGCCTCGGCCGCGCTCGCCGTCGTCCTGGTTGCCGTCCCGCTGCTCGCAGCCGCGACCGCGGCACCTGCTGCGGCGGCCCCCGCATCCCCCGAGCCGGCAGCGTGGATCGTCGTCGACGCCGACACCGGCAAGGTTCTCTCGTCCAAGGCCCCGCACGACCCCGTCCCGCCGGCGAGCACCGCGAAGATAATGACCGCGCTCACCGCCGTCGAGCGGCTGCCTGCCGACGCTCTCGTGACGATAAGCGAGCTCGCCGCAGCCCAGCCGGCCAGCAAGATGACCATGCTCCCCGGGGAGCAGTGGCCGCTCGACCAGGCGCTTGCGAGCCTCCTCATGGTCTCGGCGAACGACGCTGCGTATGCGATCGCCGAGGCCACGTCGGGCAGTCTCGAGCGTTTCGCCGATGCCCTCACCTCCACGGCCGACCGCTACGGCATGAAGGACAGCACGCTCTCCGACCCTGCAGGCTTCGACGATGCCACATCATTCCGCGGGGGGCCGCGCATGAGCGCGTACGACATCGCCATTGCAACGCGCAACGCACTCGCGGTCCCGCAGCTCGCTGCTCTCTCTGCCCTGCCGGCGCTTGATTTCACAGATCCTTCGGGCAACGCGCGAAACCTCGTCAACCACAACAAGCTCCTACCGGGAGGGGCAGCCGCCTACGCGGGCGCCACCGGGTTCAAGACCGGATACACCGAGCAGGCCGGGCACACGCTCGTGGCCACCGCCACACGCGACGGTCGCACGATGATCGCCGTGGTCTTGAACACCTACGACACGTACGGCTGGGCCTGGCAGCTCCTCGATCAGGGATTCGCGACTCCCGCCGATGATGCCGGCACCGGCGAGAAGGTTCCCGGGGTGCGGGTGAGCCCGTACGCCGCGCGGAGCGCTGACCAGCTCGCGTTCCTGAGGCTCACCAGAGGCGACGCTGCCGCTACTGCTGCCGGTGCGACGACGAGCGTCACACCGGGTGCCACGGCGGCCAGTGAGGGTACGGTTCCCTCCGGCAGCGCTTCGACAACGGCGGCGACGGTCACCTCGGTTTCGACGAGCCCGGCGAAGCCCGCGGTTGCGACTGCCGGCGGCAGCGCATCGAACCGCGGCAAGGATCCGCCCGGCGGAACGTTTTTCACGTTGCGCAATGTAGGTGTGATCCTCATCCTGCTGCTCGCCGCGCTCTTCGTGCTCCGCCGGCGTGCTGTCAGGCGACAGCGCGCCCGCCGGATCGCTCGCAGGAGGGAGACCGCCGAGATGATGCGCCGAGGCGGACTCCCCGTGGTCGACGGTAGGTATCGGACCGGGACCCGCACCGGGCCACCGATTCACTCGAACGTGCGAGTCCACCGAGCGGATTCGCGGCCAGGCAGCGCACCTCGTGCGCGCACCGACCTCCGAGGAGGAGCATGACCGAGCAAGCGAGCTCAGCCGAACATGAGTGCCTCTACAGCGTAAGTGGAGGCATCGCAACGATCACCCTCAACCGACCGCACCGCCGCAATGCGATCTCTATCGGCATGCTGAGAGAGCTCAACGGGCACCTCCTCGCCGCCGAGGGAGACCCGGCGGTTCGCGTGGTGGTGCTCACCGGGGCAGGTAAGGGTTTCTGCTCCGGGCTCGACATCAAAGACGCCATAGCCGGTACCGGCATCGGGGGCGGAGGGGAGGTGAACCCCGGGGGCGACAGCGCGATCATCATGAACACGCGCGACCTGCCGACTGTTCTGCTTCACGAGATGGACACACCGGTGATCGCCGCTATCAACGGTGCGGCGGCGGGCTATGGCCTCGATCTCGCGCTCGGCTGCGACATGCGGATCATGGCGGCATCGGCACGGCTGCTACCCGGCTTCGCGAAGCGCGGAATCGTCCCGGAGAGCGGCGGTACCTGGTACCTGCCTCGCCTCGTCGGCTGGGCGCGCGCGGCTGAGATCTCCTACCTGGGTCGTGACCTGGATGCGGCCGAGTCGGAGCGCCTCGGGCTCGTCAATCGTGTCGTACCCGATGGCGGAGCATTGCAGGTGGCACGCGAGTGGGCCGAGGAGATCGCGGCAAATGCGCCACTGGCCATCCGGACGATGAAACGCCTCTTCCGTTTCGGGCTCTCCGAGAGCTTCCAGGCACACTCCGACCACGTGCTCGCCGCCCTCAAGGAGCTCATGGCGACCAGCGACTTCCAGGAAGGACTGCTCTCGTTCATCGAGCAACGGCCTCCGAAGTTCGAAGGTCGGTGAACCAGACCATCGGTCCACCATGCGTTCGATCCGAATCCCCACGCGTCAACCGACGATCGCAGCGCCTTCAGGCGTTCGCGGCCTCTGACGCTGGATCCCAAGACGCCAGGTCGGCGAGACGAGGATCGTTCGAGAAGATCTCCACCATCGGCTGCTGCACTCCGATGCGTCGCATCAGCATTCGCACCGTGTTCTCCTGATCCCACATCATCAGGGTCACCGCCACACCCGTCTCTCCCGCGCGGGCCGTGCGACCCGAGCGGTGAAGGTAGGCCTTGTGGTCATCGGCGGGGTCGTAGTGCACCACGACGTCGATGCCCTCGACATCGAGCCCACGCGCGGCTACGTCGGTCGCGACGAGCGCAGCGATCCTTCCCTCGGTGAAGTCCTTCAGCGCTTTCTCCCTCGCCGATTGCCTCAAGTCGCCGTGGATCGCGGCGCACGAGACGCGCTCCTTCTGCAGCTCGTGCACCACCCGATCGGCGCCGCGCTTGGTGCGCACGAAGATGAGTGTCCGCTCGACTCCGGCAATGATCGCCGCGGCGACGCGGACTTTGTCCATGTGGTGCACGAGAAGGAAACGATGCTCCATCTCGTCGACTGTGATCTCGTCGGAAGCAACCTCGTGGAAGACGGGGTCTGTCATGTAGCGGCGCACGAGCTGGTTGACTGCGCCGTCGAGGGTCGCCGAGAAGAGCATCGTCTGATGCTCGATCTCGATCCGGTAGAGGATCTTCTGCACCTGTGGCATGAAGCCCATGTCGGCCATGCGGTCGGCCTCGTCGAGAACGAGCACCTCGACGCCCTGCACGGAGAGCTCCTGGCGCTCCATGAGGTCGATGATGCGACCCGGCGTACCGACGACCACATCGACGCCCTTTCGCAGAGCGTTGACCTGCTTGTCTATCGGGACCCCCCCGTAGACAGCGCGGACCTTGCGCTTGCGAACCTTGCCAAGGGGCTTCAGCACCTCGGTCACCTGATTCGCGAGCTCTCGCGTCGGCACGAGCACGAGGGCACGGGGCCGACCCGGTTGGGCCTTGCCGACGCGCTCCAGCAGCGGCAGGCCGAATGCGAGCGTCTTTCCGGACCCGGTCTTCGCCTTTCCGCACACGTCGCGCCCCGCGAGAGCATCGGCGATCGCAAGCATCTGAATGGCGAAGGGTTCGGTGATCCCGGAGACAGCGAGCGCCTCTACGAGATCCTGTGAGACGCCGAGCGCCCCAAAGCTGGTGGTCACGTCGTGGTCACGGTGCTTTCGGAACCATCGTTCCGTCGTCGGTATGCGCAGTGGAAAAGGCGCCGCTTGCAGCCTACCCGGCGCGGTGGCCCTTCCTGAGATCCCGCTGAGGGCGCACGGTGCACCCCGTCCGCTTCGCGCAACAATGGACTGTCCGCTTCGCGCAACAATGGACGGCAGATGCGCGTACTGCTGGTAGAGGACGAGGTAGCGCTCGCCGAGGCCATCGCTCGCGGCCTCACAGCCGAGGGCTTCGACGTCGACATGGTCCACGACGGCCTCGACGGGCTGTGGCGCGCCCGCGAGGGGGGATACACCGCGATCGTGCTCGACATCCTGCTACCCGGGATGAACGGATTCAAAGTGTGCGCGACCTTGCGCGAGGAAGGCGTGTGGACCCCGATCCTGATGCTCACGGCGAAGGACGGCGAGTGGGACGAGGCCGAATCTCTCGACACGGGTGCCGACGACTTCCTCTCCAAGCCGTTCTCTTTCGTAGTGCTCGCGGCCAGGCTGCGCGCCCTCGCGCGCCGCACGCAGCAGCCGCGTCCTGCCACCCTCACTGCAGGGACTCTCGTTCTCGACCCTGCGACACGCCTCTGCTCTCGCGGCGACGCCCCGGTCGAGCTGACCGCACGCGAGTTCTCGCTACTCGACGCGCTCCTTAGGCGCAACGGAGACATCGCGCCGAAGCCCGCACTCCTCGACGAGGTCTGGGGTCACGACTTCGCCGGCGACCCGAACATCATCGAGGTCTACGTCGGCTACCTGCGGCGCAAGATCGACGAACCCTTCGGCCTCAAGACTCTCCTCACAGTTCGCGGGGCCGGTTACCGACTGGTCGCCGATGAGTGACCGCCGCCTCGCCTCGCTCACGCGCGTGTTTCACTCGGTTCGCTTCCGCATCGCGCTGGCGGCCACGATCGCGTTCGGACTCGCGTTCGGACTCGCAGCGCTCGGTCTGGTGCGCACCGTAAAGACCACTGTAGAAGGCCGGATCCGCAGCGAGGGCGACCAGGCGATGCGCGACGTGGCCGCCAGGCTCGAAGCTGGGGAGGCGCCCGAGGGACTCCAGCTCGAAGAACATCCGCCTGTCGCCGTCGTGGTGCTGGGATCCGACGGCGAGGTCCTCTTCACGAGCCCCGGCTACTTCGGACCCAATCCGCCCACCGGCGAGCTGCCGGAGCGAACGACCATGGTGCACCAATCCACTCCTTACGGAGAGCGTCTGCTCTTCTACAGGCATGTGGCTGCCCCGAACGGCCGCTACACGGTCGCGGTTGCGAGCCCGCTCGACGGGGTGCGGCGCAGCGTCGACGCCCTCAGCGGGGTCCTCTGGATCGGAACCCCTCTTCTCATCGCTCTGGTCGGCATGCTCGCATGGGTTCTCGTCGGGCGTGCCCTGCAGCCCGTCGAGGCGATCCGGGCCGAGGTCGACGAGATCAAGCACACGACCATGCACAGGCGTGTTCCCGTGCCTGGCACCGGCGACGAGGTTGCACGCCTGGCCTCGACGATGAATGACATGCTCGACCGTCTTCAGCGCGCAGCGGATCGGCAGCGGCAGTTCGTCTCCGACGCGTCACACGAGCTGCGAAGCCCCGTCACGACGATCCGCACCGACGTCGAAGTAGCGCTCGCGCATCCCGATGCGACCGACTGGCCTCAGCTCGCCGACCGCGTGCTCGGCGAGACCGGGCGCCTCGGCCACCTCGTCGACGATCTCCTCGAGCTCGCACGCATCGACGAGGGCCGTGCACGCCGCCACGGCGAAGTCGACCTCGATGAGGTCGTACTCGTCGAGGCGGCCCGTCTCAACGGCGGGTTGACGGTGCGCACTGCGGGAGTCTCCGCCGGTCGCGTGCGCGGCGATGAACATCAACTAGCTCAGGCTGTCCGCAACCTTCTCGACAACGCCGCCAGGTACGCCGAGTCGACCATCACCATCGCTCTAGGCGAGGCGGACGGGAAGGTCGTGCTCACGATCGACGACGACGGCCCCGGTATACCCGCGGAAGATCGAGAACGCGTCTTCGAGCGGTTCACACGGCTCGACGAAGCCCGCGACCG
>Ga0172375_10008843_pt1 | contig 13432 bp, 21 predicted proteins | sample LakKiv1m_FD_114537 | JGI IMG/M metagenome (GOLD analysis project Ga0172375, IMG submission 114537) | Freshwater microbial communities from Kabuno Bay, South-Kivu, Congo - kab_092012_11.1m | ecosystem: Environmental > Aquatic > Freshwater > Lake | place: Democratic Republic of the Congo...
AGAGGCCTCCGTCCATACTTGTCCTATATCGTCTTCCGGGCTGTCTGGCCCGGAGAATATGGCGTATGCCCCGTCGCATTCTTCCCAATCCCACGGCCTCGGAGACGCCTTTTTCAACAATTCTTTACCCATCGCATCCCTCCCGCACCGTGCAGTAGTTTCCCCAACCCATCGTCCAAGATCCTGGTACCAGCCGCCAGTAGGTGACGCAAAAATTAAAAGCCCCAGGAGATGTTGGCGCGCCCCCACCACAAGGGCTATCCTGAACCGAACCTCCTGAATTGGATTTCTCCTGGGGCATCCGGATTACCTCACGTCCTTCTTCTTCTGGTCGTAGATCCCTTGCAGGGTCGCCTTGTCCTTGCCCGGGATCCGCTTGTCCTTCACGATCTCGGACCACACGGCGTCCAGGATCGCCTTGGTGCCGGAATTCCGAAGAAGCAGAGTCCTACCCTCCACCAGTTCCCTTACCGGGTCAGCGGGGGCCCTTGTAGGCGCCGGGGGAGGGGTTCCCTTCTTTGGCTCCGGATCCGGGAAAGGCACGTCCTCCTGCTCGTCTGCTCCTGGCTCCCGCTCGATCTCCGGGGGCTCCTGGTACGGGGGCTTCTCGGGCTCCAGGAAGGGGACATCCCCCTCGGCCGGAGGCGTCGATTTCGTCAGGTCCGGAGCAGGTGCGGGAGCGGTCGTCGTCTCGATGACCTCTCCCGTCGCCTCGTCGACCACGGGTCCGTCGACGTCGCCTGGTCCGTCGTCGTCGACCACGTGGGGAGGGAGAGCGTCCGGGACCGTTCCTCCCTGGATGGAGATCCAGTCCATCGTCCGGAGGGCCGCGGCGTCCTTCGCGTTCCCCTTGAATTCGAGGGATACGAGGGCCTTGGTGGTGGTCCCGTCCGGAGTCTGGATCTTCTGAGGCGTTCTCTTGAGGACGAGGGGCACCCAGGCCACTCTCCCGAGGAAGGATTCGATCCATTTCAGGGTGCTGTTGATGTTGATGATGTTGTTCATGGAGCCCGTATCGACCTGATACGCGCCTCCCATCGACACTTCGGGCAGGATGAGCATGAGAGACGCCCGCGGTGTGCAGGGCCCCTTCGGGTTCGTGATCGAGTCCCGCAGTTGTTCGCAGGGGCATTTCATCTCGAACATGGATCCCGTTTTTTCGCCGATCCTTGTCGCCGTCTCTCCGTTCCCCTTGCAGACCAGACGGGCCCCCTTGTACCACTTGAGCGCCTGTGGGAAGTAGAGGGCGGGATCCGACGTGGGGATCATCACCGGGATCTCCGTGGGTTTCTCCCCGTGGACGGCCTGGACCTCGGGCGGGCAAACGAAGTAATCCACGTCCTTGGGGTACTCCACGCCTTTCGCGTTCTTCACCTTGATGCCGAGCCGGATCTTGCCGAGGCGCGGCATCCGGAGGGTGGACGATACGCCGATGATCGACGTATAGGACGGTTTCGGTCGGAAACGATCAGGGAGCGCCATTTTCTACCTCCTTCTCGGCCGGCGCTTGCGGGAGGGCCATTTGGTGAGCGTTGATTCCCAATTCGCACCAGGACCAGACGGGGCAGAAGCCGGGACAGCGGCGCCCCGGTGTCGTGTCGTCTGTTACACCTTCATCGGCCCATCGTTCTTTCGGTGAGCATGGTGGTGGTAGAGTGCCGGTTGCCAGGGCATCAAGAAGCGCGGTTTGCTTATCAATATAGAAAGGGATGACGATCTCCCGCGGTAAAATCTCCACGGGGACGAGGTAAATCTGACGGTCGAGCCCGTATTGCCTTGCACTTTGAGAATTGAAGTCCCTCGCGGTCGCCTGGATCATGGCGCGTTCGACCTCGAATCCCGCATCCCGGAGCATCCATGCATACCGGGAGAGTTGCATTTGCCATTCCCACAAGTCGGGTTCTCCCATTCCCCACTCGACAACCTTCCTGGTCTTTTCCTGCCCCTTTTTCGGGCCCACCTTGTAGAATTCCCCTGTGGGCTCGTCATGCTCAAACTTCTTTTTCCCGAGGGCTTTGTTGATCTTGTAGCATCCCGTCGTTTTCGTATCGTAGAGCGTCTTTTCCTCGTCGTCGTAGAAGTCGAACATCCCCGTCCCGGCCTCGTCCTCCATCCATTCCTCTTGCAGGGCATTCGGGATGTTCATCTTCTGATACCGAAGATGGTGGAACGTACCAAGGAGCGCGAACGCCCGTGTCCAGGGTTTTTCCGAGTATCCGTTGGTGATTTTCAGGTACTCGATGCGCGTCCCGTTTAACGCTTGCGTTGCGCTGATCTTCCCTTTCCATTCGCGCCGTCCCTTGGCGAACATGGTGAGGGTTGCCTTCATCATGCAACGGGCTCCCATGCGGCAGGAGGATAGGCAATCCTCGATCAGGATCGTTTCGTTATCTGGACATTGGAAGTGAGTCCACATGGTCCCTCCTCTTCTCGTTGTAGTTCCTGCTGTGATCGCTGTAAGTCAGAACGAGCGGGAGGCATCATGCCTCCTTCGGCGCCGGCCGCTTGCGGGGCCCGCGGGGCTTCTGGAACATGGAGAGGACGGCGTTCCCGATCTTCTTGGGATCCTTCCCCTCGACGATGATTTCCTTGTCCTTCGCCTCGGGGTCCGGGAACTCCCCGATGAGGACGAACCCGTTTTCCTTCTTCTCGATGAACACTCTTTCGAACATTTTCTTCCCCCTTTCAGTCGTCCGGATAGTTGTAATCGTCCGAGTCATCATACTCGACCGTGGAGACGGAGCCCGTCCCCTTACATCTTCGGCACCGGCCTGTGCCGGGGGGGGAGAGTAGTCCCTCCCCCGAGCCGTCACATTCCGGGCAGATTGCTTCTTCGTCGTCGATCTCCGGCCTCACCTCACTTCACTCCCCAGATCAGGAACACGATAAGTCCTGACGCGATGGCTACGAGGATGAGCGTTGCGGCGTTCTGCGCCTTGTTCATGATCGTGTCGGCGTCTTTCAGGACGATGGGATCCCGGGAGAGGTTCCCACGCTTGTAGAAGGAGAGATCAAGCATGGTCTACCCCCTCGCTTTCGGATCATTGGCGATCTTAACGAGCGCCGTGGCCACGGACAGGGCCTCATCCGTGGTGAGCCCGCCGAGTTTGCCGATTACGATCTCTCCGTTGGAACGCCTCGACGCCCGGTTGACGCGGATCTTCCTGGGCCCGTGATTGTAGGAGAAGATCCCTATGAGGATCCGGGAGTCTCCCTCCCCGTGGATGGGCTCCGCTTCAGCGATCTTCACGTCGAGTGTTGGGTCATACGCCATTTGCGATTCTCCTTTCCTGGGTGGATGAGGGTTTCGGGATGTAGAGGTAATGCCGCGTGACGATGTTCTTGAACATGAGGTAATGGTCGTTCATGGAGACCCCCATGAACATGAAATCCCCGCACTTCACGCCGCCCACGTTCTCCAAGGCAGTAAACGCCTGGTCGGGATCCCACGGGTACGGGGGAAACTCGGAGTTTCTGCCGATCTTACCGATCTGCTTCCAGAGGGCTTTCGTCGAGTCCATGTCAATGCTCCCTTCTGACGGGGGAGGGGTTGGAGGAACCTCCCCCGTCTGGTAGGCGGTTATTCCGCGGGTTCCCCTGCGAGGCCGCAGTAGCCAACCTCGAAATACTCGTCTCCGACCTCCTTCATGGTTTCCCCGTCCTTCTCATGACGCGGCGTCCTCGATCTCCTGGCAAACTTCGCACCGGATCTCGACCGTGCAACCGTCCGGGTGAGCCGTCAGCACGACCTTTTCCCTATGATGCAGATCCTTCCCGCAATCCTCGCAAATCAGGCACTCGTCCTCGGTCAGTTTGTAAACTGCGGTAGCGGCGCTCATGACGTCCCTCCTTCTTCGGGGATATGGATCTCGGGTCCCAGGACGGTTAACTGGACTGAGAAGAACGCACCGGCCGCCTCGCGCCAACCGCGGCGGGCCTTCTTGTAGGCGCCGTTGAGGGCTTGTGCGGCCGCGGCCTTGACGGATCCGGCCTTGACCATGTGCGTGTCGGTGAGGGAGTATCCGGTGCCCTTGACCTGCCAGGTGGTCTTGACGACGTAGGTTTTCATGACTTCGCCTCCCCGAGCCGGTAGGCGTCGATGATCGTCTGCACGTTTTCGTGGAGGGTGGTCATCTGCTCACCCCCTCGACCTGGAGGATGAGGAACTGCTCGGAATCGAAGATCTCCTGGTAACGCTTGGCGCCTGGGCCGGAGGTGGTGATCCACATGAACCCGCGCCGATGGTCCCACATCCATCGGTTACACCAATCGCCGCTCGGAGCGTTGACCGTCACTACCAGGTATCCGCTTCCGTTGCGCCATGAGAACGGTTTTGGGGATTGACAGGTGCCGGGACTCTGCGTGGTGGACTGGACCTTGCTTGGCATAGGGTCCTCCCTTCGGGGGTTTGGTATGTCTGTGGGAAATCATACCCCGGGAAGAAATACGATGTCAAGTATTTTTTACGGTGGGAGTAAATTTATGGTTGACAGGCCGCGTAAGATGTTTTATGGTGCCCTCGGAGGTGACCATTATGCCGGTACGATTCACAGATGACCAGAAGCGATGGCTCATAAAAGAATACCCTGATTGCACCCGTCAGCATATTTTCTCCTGGGAGAACGGGACATTCCCGGGGCCGAAATGGATGCCGATCGTGTTGAAGGTCACGGGGATGACTTACGAGGAAATCCACGCCATGTACCCGGAGCAGAAAACCGCGACGGGTAATGGCGTGGCATGATCCCTTTCCCACGGTAGAAATACAGTTTACAAAGAATATATTAAAAAAGGGAGATGGGAGGGGAAGGTGCCTGGGGAAAAAGGATCCTATCGTTCCGTTTTTTCTTCCATCTGGGATGACCCTGAATTCCAATCGTTCGAGCCAATCACCATCGCGGTTTTCTTCTGCCTCCGGACCTCAAGGGACTGTAACTTCGCTTGCATCTTCCCCCACTATCGAAGCACCCTGTACGAGAGGATCCCGACCGCCACCCCCATCCAGATTGATGCGGGCATGGATGCCCTCATCAATGCCGGGTGGGTGAGGTATGAAAGGCCTGTTTTGTGGATCGTCAAGGGCTTGAAGAACGATCCGGCCTTTGTCAGGAACAATTCCAAACAAACACTCGGCATCATCAACGCCCTCAAAGCCCTCCCGAAACTTAAAATCGTAGAAGAATTCGCAAGTTACTACGAGATCCCCTTCACTACGCACGATACCCCCTCCCATGCGGGCATCCATACCCCCTCCCATACAGGCATAGATGAGGGTATCGGGGGGGCTCCCAAGCATGGAACTGGAACTGGAACTGGAAAAGGAAAGAAAAAAGATCTTAGATCTACCCCCAAAACCTCGCCTGTGGATAACTCAAGCCCTGTGGATAACTCGACCGGGACAAACGGGGAGGATCGGGCTCCTACGGGCCCATCCTCCCCTGTCCCTCGAACTGTGGATCCAGAAATTCAACGACTCAGGGAAGTAATCGAACAGAGACGAGCAGAATTGGGATTGGTGAAATGAATAATCCCTCCCAACCGTGTGCCTGTTGCTACCGAGTCGTCGACCTCGATCAAATCGAGCCCACCGGCATCTGTATGGGAAAACTCGTCCAATTCGAGTGCCCCTGCGGCAATACCCGCATGGCCCATATCAACATCGTCCACCCAAAGGTCATCGAAAAAGCCCACCAGGTTATGAAACGAAAAGGGAGGAAACTATGTGGTGCAACGTAATGGGACGTATACGCCCGTGGGCGGGAGGGCGCCTATGATCTCGGAACGCCTCATCCAGGCGAACATCCTGCGATACCTGCGCATAATGCACGTCTTCTGTTGGAGGAACAATACCGGCCGACGCGGCGGGGTATCCTACGGCAGGATCGGGTCTGCCGACATATTGGGCATTCTGAAACCGTCAGGGCGCCTCCTTGCCATCGAAGTGAAAAAACCGGGGGGGAAACCGACCGAGGACCAACTGGCCTTCCTGTGGGCCGTCAGGGACGCAGGAGGGGTCGCCATCGTCGCAACCGACGTCGACGACGTGCGAAAGGTCCTCTACCCGCCCCAGGTACCACGCACTATGCCGTAGCAGGTTATGGTTTCTCTTGACATAGTTTTTTGAATCCGTGCATAATTGCATCATTATGGTGCGGGAGCGACAACCTGACGTCCTCCAACCCGACGATACCACCATCCTCCCCACTCCCAAAGAAGCACGATTCCTTGAAATGTATTTCGAACACGGAGACGTCTCCCGCGCGGCCAGGGAGTCCGGAGTCTACAAACCCAAGGGGAAAGGATACCGATCCCATGCCTGTGCGGCCGGATCCCGCACCTTGGAGAAGTTCAAGCCCGAAGTGAAGCGCATGATGGAGCGCCAGGGGCTATCGTTCGTCCAACTCCTGCAAAAACTCAACGACGGACTCAATGCGGATCACTCCTACGCCACCGGCCCGCCCCAGGACCGCCACATCGAGACAGTCCCAGATCATCGTTCCCGATCGAAGTACCTCGAAATGGCCTTCAAGATCATGAGCGCCTTCCCTGCCATGCCAGCCGTCGTCAAGATCAGCGGAGAGAATAACGCCGCGCCCATCGCCATTCAGCACTTCGAAAGCATCAAGGCCCTGCCCCTGGAGGAACGGAAGCGCCGCCTCGACGAGATGGTCGAGTCCGTCAAGCGGGCTCCGTTGCGGATCGCACGATGACGCCCGAAGAACGACAGTCCCGCGCCGAGGATCGGTTCCTGCTCCTGAATACCAAGACTGCGGCAAGGAACTTCGAACTGTCCCTGTGCGCCGAGGATCCCGCCTATTGGCTCTGGAACGATCAACACTACGTCTGGACCAGGGACGAATACGATCCCGTCAACCCCGTCAAGCCCTTCCCGGACGAGCCCGCCCTTCGAGAAGTCCTCCGGGAGATCCATGAGGGGAATCAGCAAGTGACCTGCGTGGGCAAGTCCCGGCAACTCTCCGTAACCTGGCTCATCGTCGCCTACTTCGTCTGGTGGGCCCGATTCGTCCCGAATCAACTCCTGTTCATCCAGTCGAAGAAGGAGGAGGACGCCGCCAACCTCGTTTTCAACAAAGAGGCCGGCATGGGGCGCGCCTCGTTCATCGAGGGGAACCTCCCCGCCTGGATGAAGGCGAACGTCTCCCCGTCGTATGGGATCCTTCTCTATCCCAACGGAAGCAAACTCTGGGGGATACCCCAGGGCGGCGACATTATCCGATCGTACACGGGCTCCGGCCTGTTCTCGGACGAAGCCGCCTTCCAACCTTTCGCCCGCGAGGCGTACCGGGCCGCAAAGGCGTGTTGCCGGAAGATCGTCATGGTGTCGTCGGCAGAGGGAGGGTCCTTCTTCGGACAACTCTCCGGGTTCGAGATCGACCAGACCGGGACCTTCGGAGGCGCCGAGTGACGAAGGGGATCCAGAACTGGACGACCGCAACCGGCATCCGGACCATCCGGCTCCACTACTCGGCCTTCCCCAAGCGGGATCCCGACACGCCCGAGGGGCGCGCATGGCTGACGAAGGCCCTCGAAGGGTACATCGGGGGAGAGGAGAACGCCGCCTGGAAGATGGAGCAGGAGATCGACTTCTCGATCCGTACCGGAGTGCCGATCTACAAGATCTTCCTTGAAAAGCACCACGTCGCATCGTCGCCGCTGAAGGCCCTCCGGAACGTGCCGATCATCCGAGGGTGGGACTACGGACTCACACCGGCCGTCGCCCTGGCGCAACTCACCCCGCGGCCGCACCTGAACGTCTTTCCGTCGATCTTCACGCCGCAATCGGACTCCATCGGCATCAAGCGGTTCACCGAACGCGTCATCGAATACTGCAACGTCACCTATCCAGGCTTCACGTTCATCGACTACGGCGATCCGGCCGGAGATCAGCGCGCGCAGACCGACGAGAGGACCTGCTTCGACATTCAGAGGGACTTCAAGGCGCCTGACGGACGCCCCCTGGTGCAGGTCGAGGCGGGGGAGATCACATGGACCGGCCGGCACCGAGCGATGGAGGAAGCCCTCCGCAGGATCGAGGACGACGGAGTGCCTTTCGTGCAGATCGACCCGCGGGAGAGGTTCCTCATCGACGCCTTCAAGGGCGGGTACAGGAAGAAGAAGATCGCCAACAAGGAACTCTACCTCGACGAGCCCGAGAAGAACGAATACTCGCACCTGATGAACGCGCTTGAGTACCTCGTCTCCCGAATCCAGTACGGCCGACCAGTCGTCCGGAAGAAGGCCGTGGGGGACGATGCAACCGCCAACACCTACGCCACATGATACGGAGGACGCCGTGAGAAAAGCCCTGTCGTACCTGATCCTCGCTTTCGCCGTCCTGATGCTCCTGACCGCTCCGTTGTGGGCGCCGTGGGTCGACGCCGAGCCCCGCCACTCGGATGCGGAAGTCATGGAGATATGACCCGTGGAGAAACATGAATTCCTGGCACGACAGCCCAAGAGTCTGCTCTTGGGTACGCCCTGGCAGAAGAATCCCTCCGAGTGCAAGCACACCATCATGCAGTTCAGGGGAACGGCTTTCATCGACGGATTCCACTCCCATTCGATCATGCAAATCTTCCAATGTCAGGATTGCGGCTTCGTCCATAAGGTCCATCGTACTGTGAAAGAGGCAGGGGTGAGCGGCTCCGTCGACGTCGACGATCCCCGGGTGAAACGCACCCTGGAACTCACTCCCTCTGCATCGAAACGCCTGTTCCCTGAATTCAAGGACGGCCGCGGGGGCACGAAGGAAGGCTTGGAGATCTTCCAGGTTCCGAGATCCTACGGAGGCCAATGGTGACAAACGCCGAACTCGTACTGTTCCTCAACGCTTGTAAGAAGGAGTGCGAGGACACCTGGCGCGACAAGCGGAAGGTCATGCAGGAGTGCTACGACCGCTACCTGTCGTACCGGGACCACTCCAAGAAGAAATCCTGGCAACACAAGATCGTCGTTCCATCCGTCTATCCCGCGATCAAGGGGGCCTCGGGGCTCATCCGAAGGATCTTGCTCAAATCCGACGAATTCTTCAAGTTCGTGCCGGAACGCAGGGACAACGCCCCGCAGAACGCCGTGCCGGCCCCAGGGATGATGCCTACGGGGATGCCGATGGGCGCGCTACCTGGAGGATCGCCCGCGGGAATGCCCGGAGCGGTCCCGATGGGGGCTCCTATGGGAACTCCCGTCGAGGACAATATGGACAACATGGCCCGGGCCTTCACCCGCAAGGTCCGGTTCCACGTCGACGAGTGCGATTTCATCGACAAATTCGCGGAAGCCGTCGAATCGGCGTTCGTCATGTTCTACGGTTGCCTGAAATTCACGCCGGTACGATGCGAGGACACCCGGATCGTATGGGAACTCAACACCAAGGCCGTCGACAAGACGACCGGCCTCCCCTCTCCCAGGTACGAATTCCTCCGGGAGATCAGCGAACGCGGTAAACTCCGGTGCGAAGTCGTCAACCCGCTCCTGCTCTACTTCCCCGTCGACCGCTCCTACATCATCGAGGAATCCCGGGTCCAGTTGGCCGACCTGCTCATCAACGAAGAAGGGATCAAGTACGACAAGAAGGAACTGAACCGCCTGAAACGCGAGGATTACACCAACGCCGATCAGTCCGAGGCCGAACAGGCCCGCCGCATCATGCTCCGGATCTCCAGGGAGAACGCGAACATCTACCGGAAGGAAGTCGTACTCCATACCTTCTTCGGGACGATCACCAACCAGGACGGGACGATCGTTCAGCGGGACGCCCGGTTCATCGTTGCCAACCAGAAATACGTCCTCCTGAAACCCGAGCCCTCCCCGTACTGGCTCCGGAATCACCCGTATGTGTTCATCACGCCCTTAAAAACCCTGTTCTCCGTCATGGGCGCGGGGATGGTCGACGGCATCCGTCCGATCATCAACGCCCTGGACAACATCATCAACATGGCCGGCGACAAGGCCCTGTTCTCCCTCCTGGCGCCCACCGAGATCAACGTCGACGCCCTGAAAGACCCCGAACAGGCCGAAGGAGGACTCACCCCGGGGAAACTCTACAAGACAAAGGGCCCCCTCGGTCAAGCCATGCACCAGATCCCGCAGGGAGACATCCCGCAGGGGTCCTTCACTCTGGCAGAATTGTTCCGGTCGTTCATCCAGAACTTCACCGGATGGACGGATTTCATCCAGGGGATGCCCACCACCAAGGGAGATGTAACTGCTACCGAAGTCAACCGCAAAACCGAGGCGTCGACCATTCAGTTCGAGAACATCGCCTCGTCGATCGAGAAAGGGGGGATCATCGAGTCGATCGAAGCCGTCCGGGATTTAACCTTGCAGTATTTCATGGACCCCGCGTTCAACCCCGAAACAAACGACATCTTCGAACAGGAGGGCGTACCACTCGACGCCCTGCCGGAAGCCGAGCGGTTCGCGTTCGTCAACAAGCGATACCCGATCCGGGTGAAGGGACTGTCGGCGTTCTTCGACGCGGAGCGCAAGCGAAAGGACATGGTGGACCTGTTCGGGCTCCTGTCGAAGGTCCCGGCGATCGCCATGCGCCTCAACATCGAGGAATTCCTGTCCCGGGTCCTGAACACCTACGACGAACCTAACCCGGAGGACTTGATCCTCAAGATCCCCCCGGCCGCCCCGGGGGCGCAGATTGATCCCAAAACGGGGATGCCGATCGCCGCGCCGCCGCAACCACTCGACGCCGCAACGATGATGCGAATGCTCTCCGGAATGAACACGCAACCCGGGAACCCCGCGGCCGCTAACCCCGCAGAAGCCCCGGGAATAATGCCGCAGTAACCCAGGGGAGGGTGAATGGATCAGGAAGCGAAATGGGAGGAATCCCAGGAGTTCAAGAACAGGAAGGCAAAGAAGGAGCGCGGCGTCCGTATCGCGTCGTTCCTCACGTCCGACGTGTACGAACTGGACTTCAAACCCTATATCGACAAGGTGAAGAAGGCGTCGATGGCACAAGCCATGAACTCCGTCAACGATCACGGCGCCATGGCGTTCGCCCTCGGATTCGAACGCGGGACGGACGCCTTCGAGGCGGCCCTGATCGAGACGGCCAAGGACGCGAATCTCGACCTGTCGGAACCCAAGGAGTCAGAGGAACCCAACATCCAACCGTAGGGATTCGCCCGGGATCCCCCGGACCCCCTCGATGGAGGTAGCAAATGGAACAAGATGCAAACCTTCGATTCCACCAGGCCGAGCCCGGTGCCGAAGGAGGAAGCGGCGGGGGAGGGTCGAAACCCGCTCCCGAGTCAGGATTACCACCGTTGCCGAGCGCATCATCCCGCGAAAAGATCTACGACCGCGCGGACGCCGCACCGGCACCAGACAGCCCCACGGACGCAGGAGAACCCGCAAAGAAGGAGGCCCCCCCGGCAGGTAAGCCGGATTCGGCGGCGCCGGAAGGCGGGAAGGAAGCGGCCAAGAAAGGCGAAGAAGGAAAGTCCGTCGATCCGGAAAAGCGGATGAAAGACACCCAGGCCGCCTACCACAAGTCCCGGGAGGAACTCGCATCGGAAAAGGCCAAGAACGAGGAACTCTCCAAGAAAGTCGCCCTGTACGAGAAGTACGTCGACCCGGAGAAGTTGGCCGAACACGACAAGGCGCAGGAGGAAGCCGAACTCGACAAACCCTTGACGAAGCGGGAACTCCGGGACAAGGAGGAAGCGGAGAAAAAGGCCAAGTCGCAAGCCGAGGAAGCGGAGCGGATCCAGAAGTTCACGGACCAGTTCGTGAAGGACAACCCGCACGTCGCACCCTACCTCGAAAGCGGCGAGGCCAAGGGAGTCTACGAGAAGGCCGCGATGAAAATCTGGGACGAAAACCCGTCGATCTCGCAAGTAGACCTCATGGAGGCGGCCGGGAAAGTCGTCGCGGAGCATTTCCGGAAAACCGACGAGGCCAAGAGGGCCCAAGTGGCACAGGAGTTAACCACCAGACGCGAATCACTCTCGCAGGGACGCACACCCCCGTCCGGGGGACAGCCGGGAAGCGGATCGGACGATGCAGACCCCGGAGACGATCCCGGAGCCGAAATCGCACGGCGACACGCGATCCGATCGAGAGTCTTTCGCCCAACTCTCTGAAAGGGAGGTAGCAGAAACCGTCAATGGGAGTCGCCTCGAACTGGGTTAGCCAGGGATCCTACCTGGCCAACGCCAAACTCAGCCGTACCACCCGCCACGCGGCGCAAGCGGAGATGGTGTTCCGTCAGTACGCCGACGTGCAGGAGGAATTCGGCAAAGGCAAGGGCGACACGGTGAACTTCGATAAGTGGGGCAACATCAGCACGGCCGGCGGGACCCTCGTGGAAACCGCCACCATGCCGAGACGCTCCCACACCCCGTACAAGGGCACGTTGACCGTGACGGAATACGGCAACGGCCATGCGTACACCGGGAAGGTCGAAGCCCTGTCGCAGTTCGACGAGAGCCAGAAGATCAACCGCATCCTGAAGAACGACATGGTAGAGACGATGGACACCGCCGTCGAAGCGGAATTCGCATCGACGAAGATCGTCTACGTCGCGTCCACGGCCTCATCGTACAACCTCTACACGGACGGAACCCCCGTCCAGACCGCCTCGGTGACGTTCGATGACTACCACGCCAAGAACATCGTCGATTACCTCTACTCGACGATGAAGGCGCAGAAGTTCTCGGGCGGGTTCTTCCACGGCATCCTCTCCACCCAGGCGGCCAGGGGGCTCCACGACAAACTCCAGTCCATCTGGCAGTACACGAAGTACCCGGTGAACGGAGAGATCGGGGCGTATTATCGGACCCGGTACTCCATGAGCAACAACGCCATCTCCAACGCCGTGGGAGTCTCCGCGGCGTTCGGCGAGGCGTACATCTTCGGCGCCGATACGGTGATGGAAGCGATCGCCATTCCCGAGGAAATCCGTTACGAAGTCAAGGACGTGGGCCGCGATAAGATGATCGCGTGGTACGCGCTCCTGGGCTTCAAGATCTTCTGGGCGAGCGATCCGGACAACTCCATCGTCAAATTCGGCTCGGCCGGATAAGGGGGCCAAACCATGAGCGATACACAGGGACGGTCCTACTCGGCCTTCGGGCAACAGCAACTTCTGGTCCTCAAGGGAGACGCCACGTTCGGCGGCACCAACGCCTCCACGACCGGCATCACGGGAGCCATCTTCAAGGTCCCCTCGACCTGGAACGGGGTCCTGAAATCCTTGTCGGCGTACATCAAGACGGGCGGCACGGTCGCTTCGGCGGGCGTCGTCGCGCTCGTCGAGCGGTCCCTCGCGGGCACGGGCGCCTACGCAACCATCGGTTCGATCGCGTTCCTCGGAACGTATGCCGATGCCACGGTTCAGGCCGGTGGGGTGGATTCCACCGTTCAGATCCTCGGCGGCGACATTCTCCGGCTC
>Ga0172375_10008844_pt1 | contig 13430 bp, 13 predicted proteins | sample LakKiv1m_FD_114537 | JGI IMG/M metagenome (GOLD analysis project Ga0172375, IMG submission 114537) | Freshwater microbial communities from Kabuno Bay, South-Kivu, Congo - kab_092012_11.1m | ecosystem: Environmental > Aquatic > Freshwater > Lake | place: Democratic Republic of the Congo...
ATGGAACCCAAGATCGAAGCCGCGAGGGCGCGCTTGGCGCATATTGCGGCAGAATATAAGGACCGTAAGTTAGGGGAGATTCATCTGAATCAGATCTTTAATGGCCTGCGCGGTATGAATATCCTGCTCAGTGATGTCTCCTTTGTTGATCCGCATGAAGGTGTGCATTACCGCGGGTACAAGATCAAGGATGTTCTACAGCTGCTGCCCAAGGCAGATGGAAGTGAATATCCGCTGGCAGGTGGTTTGTACTACCTGCTTCTGGTGGGGGAAATTCCTACCCGGCAGGATGCGTTGGATATTGAAGAGGAATGGCGCCGCCGAGGGGATCTTCCATACCATGTGGCGGATATGCTGCGCGCCATGCCCAAAGATACTCATCCCATGACCATGCTGTCGCAGGCGATCCTGGCGCTTCAATCGCGCTCGGAATTCGCTTTGAATTACCGGAACGGCCTTCAGAAAGAAAAATTCTGGCGTCCGATGCTTACCGACAGCCTTAGCCTGACCGCCAAAGCCCCCGCCATTGCGGCAGCGATTTACAACATTAAATATCATAATCGCGGACTAATCCCGCCCAGCCAATCGTCTGACTGGAGTGCCAATTTTGCTTACATGATCGATAAGGACTGGGATGACCAGTACAAGAATCTCAGCCGCCTGTTCTTTATTATCCACTCTGACCAGGGTGTCGGCAATGTTAGTGCGCATTCTGGGCTGTTGGTCAACTCTGCGCTCTCCGATGTATTTTTCTCCTGCTCCGCTGCAATTAACGGTTTGGCGGGGCCACTGCACGGGCGGGCCAACCAGGACTGCCTGGAGTGGCTGCTAGCAGTGCGCGACAAATTTGGCAAATGCCCAACAGAAGAGGAACTCGAGAGCTATATCTGGGATACATTAAAGCGCGGCAAACTCATTCCCGGTTACGGCCACCCGATCTTGCGCAATATCGATCCGCGTTTCCAGGTGCAGTACGAATTTGGAAAAAAATATTTTGCAGATGATGAGCTCTTTCAGCTGGCTGAAGAGGTCTATCATGTGGCACCACGGGTGCTTAAAGAACAGGGCAAGGTAAAGAATCCCTGGCCGAATATCGACGCGATATCCGGCACCTTGCAGTATCACTGCGGGATAAAGGAATATGATTTCTATACTGTACTGTTTGGGGTTGGCAGGGTGCTTGGCCTGACGGCGAACCTGGTCTGGGCACGTGCGCTTTATTCACCGCTGGAACGCCCGCAGTCGATCACCATGGATATGCTTGAGAAGGCGATCGAGCAATCTGCCTGACAAAAGAAAAATTGGAAATTGATCCCCCGTTTCGGGGGATTTTTATTAGAATAAGGCTATCACTTTTTTCAAGGATCATTGATGAAAGTCTTTTGTACGGAGTGCGGTAAAAACACTATTTTTGATGCACACCAGTTCTGCTGTGAATGCGGTGGTCCATGGGAACCCGAAGAGAACGGTTCTTTTGATAGATCTTTGATCGATATTTCAAAGCCTGGGCTTTGGCGCTACCAGGATATTTTTTCACTGGATACGATCAAACAACCGTTTACGCTTGGGGCCGGTTGGACACCCCTGGTGAATGCAGATCTTGAGGGAAGGAATACATTCTTTAAACTTGAATTCATGGCGCCTACCGGTTCCTTTAAAGATCGCGGTACTGAGGTTGAGATCAATTTTCTGAAAGCGGATGGAATACATGATGTCGTTGAGGATTCATCCGGTAATGCCGGCGCTTCAATGGCGGCTTATGCTGCACGTGCCGGGCTAAAAGCATCGATCTATGCACCGCAAAGCGCTTCACCAGCCAAATTGGCACAGATCGCTTTCTTCGGGGCAGACCTCCACAAGATCCCGGGCCCGCGATCCGAGACCACAAAAGCCGCAATCGAAGCAGTGGCGCAAGGTGCAGTTTATGCGTCTCATGCCTATAATCCCGTTTATTTGTTGGGCCAGCAGAGCTTTGCCTGGGAGGTCTGGGAACAATTCGGCACTGACGTGCCAGATGCGGTGGTCATCCCGACCGGGCAGGGAGGGCTGTTGATGGGCGCCTGGCTGGGTTTCAGGCGGCTGATGCAGGCAGGTCTGATAAAAGCGCTTCCAAAGCTGTTCGCAGTGCAGCCTGATCTGCTTTCGCCGATCCATTCTGCCTGGATTGCTGGTTTAAATGAGATTCCTGAAATTACTCCCAAGGGCGTCAGCCAGGCGGAAGGGCTTGCCATTGTCAGACCTGTACGCGGCAGGCGCATTTTACAGGCGCTGCGCGAAAGCAGCGGCGGAGCACTCACAGTAAGTGAAGATGAGATTTCGGCTGCCTGGCATACCCTCGGCAATGTTGGACTTTTCGCCGAACCCACCAGTGCCGCGGCTGCCGCTGCTTTACCCCAAGTCTATAACAAGGTCGGTAAGAATGCTAAGGTTTTGGTCGCGCTGACCGGCAGTGGATTAAAATCGCCCCCGAAAGGTTAATGCATGGAAAAAACGATCGCTTTTATCCGCGGTATCCCGCCTGTTGAAAGTTTTCCAAAGGAAAAGCTGGTTGAATGCGCCAGGAGGGCGATCCTGGATCACGGTGACCTGATCCTGCAATATGCGGGATCTTCGGGGTATGACCCGCTCCGGCAGTGGATCGCAGACAAACATAATAGTGGCCTCGAGCATGTGATCCTGGGACAGGGATCACTGCAGCTCCTGGATTTCTACATCCATTCATGCTTAAAGCCCGGCGACCTGGTTTTTGTTGAACAGCCGACCTATGACCGTACTTTGACCCTTTTTAAAAGGGCAGGGATGAGATTAAAAGGATTCGATCTGACAAAGGGTGTTATTGATCTTGGAGAAGTTGAACGATCCTTGAAGGATGGGTCAATTCCCAAAGCGTTCTATGTGATCGCGGATTTTCAAAATCCAAGCGGAGCGCTTATGCCTTTGAGCCATCGGCAAAAATTGCTTGAATTGGCGGATCAGTATGGATTTCTGATCATCGAAGATGGACCTTATCGCCATTTGCGCTATGCAGGTGACGCTGTACCAACCTTTCAAGAACTGGATTACCGATATGTCCTGCATATGTCTTCCTTCAGCAAAATGATCAGCCCGGGAATTCGCGTTGGGTATATGGTTGGGTCTGCAAAAGTGATACCGCCGATTCGCCAGTATGCGGAAGATTCCTGCATTAATTCCAGCCACCTCAACCAGGCCATGGTGTTTGAATTTATCCGCAATGGCTGGTTGGAAGGTCATGTTGAGTCCCTGATTACACTTTACCGCAGCCGGTTGAATACCATGCTCGATTCTCTGCAGACTTTTATCGGAGATAAAGGCGAATGGCTTGAGCCGCAGGGTGGTTTTTTTGCCGGGTTGACCCTCAATGAAAACATTATTTTTCCAGATGCTCAAACTTGCCAGGCAGCCGGACTTGCACTGAGCAACAGCCAGGGATTCTTTTTGAATGACGGGGAAAGGTTTTTACGCCTGCCTTTCTGTGCGCTCACGCCTGAAGAGATTCGAACGGGTATCCAGCGCCTGGCAGGCTTGTTATAAAAAAAATGCCCCGGAAATCCGGGGCATTTGCCTGTGTTTAATAACGTGAGTATCCGCCGCCGCCACCCCCGCCACTGCCATCTCTGCGGTTGCGGTTATCGCGGAACTGCGGGCGCCGGTCTTCCTTCGGGCGAGCCACATTGACCTTGATCGGGCGATCTTTAAAGGTATAGGTTTCGAACATCTTTAAGGCATTCTGCATGCCTTCCTGGTTTGCCATCTCAACAAATCCAAAACCCTTGGATTGGCCGGAGAATTTGTCGCTTATGAGCGTTACCGACTTTACTTCCCCTGCCTGGGCAAAAAGAGTGTTAAGTTCTTCTTCAGTTGTGTTGAAGGGCAGATTACCGACATACAATTTTGTTTCCATTTTTTCCTTTTCTATTTTTAAAAAAACACCACCGATCCATTTGATCTGGTGGTTTGCGCCAACGATAAAGATCGAAATTTGTAAAGAGATTATATCATTCGGGAAGGGTAAAAATGAATTTGCTGCCCTGGTCCTTCCCCCGGCTTTCCGCCCGGATCCTGCCGCCATGCGCTTCAACCAAGGTTTTTGAAATTGTCAATCCAATGCCGCTGCCGCCGCCGTTAGCCCTCGAACGTGATGGATCAACCCGGTAAAAGCGCTCGAAGATATGGTCCAGATGCCTGGCTTCGATCCCGGCGCCGGTGTCACTGACCGAGATTTCAACACCGGTATCAGATCTGATGATGTCAATTACCACCTTTCCGCCGGAAGGTGTAAATTGAAGGGCGTTGCCCAGCAGGTTCTGCATCACCTGAAGGATGCGGTCTCGATCCGCTTTAACCTTGGGCAGATTCTTTTCAGATTGCATGATCAAGTCCACTTTCTTTTTGGAGAAAGCGCTTTCCATGCTTGCCACTGCTGATGAAACTATCTCTTTAATGGAAACATTCTTTCGAATAAGTTTGAATTGGCCAGCTTCGACACGGCTTAATTCCTGCAGATCTTCCACCAATCGCTGCAGTCGATCGGCTTCCTGGTAGATCTGGTTGAAGGTTGACTGATCTTTGGGAAGGACACCATCCATTAAGCCTTCCATCGAGCCTTTAATAGCGGTCAGCGGCGTGCGCAGTTCATGGCTGATATCGCCAATGAGCTGGCGCCGCATGGTTTCAGTCTGTTCCAATCTTTCAGCCATATGGTTGAAGTTGACCGCCAGCTGTCCCAGCTCATCCACGGGGATTTCCTCGTTTGGAATGCGATATTCATATTCGCCTCTGGCGATGCTCTGGCTGGCTTTAGTTAACGAGTCAACTGGCCGGGTGATCAGTCGGCTGATGAGCAGGCTGGCTGCGATCGCTATCAGGAAAGCAACAGCAAATGACGTGAGCAGTGATTCATTCACAGCCGCGCGGAAACTCCCGTAAAGATTGACCCCGCGCGCACCGCCCATCATGGTCTGCATCCCTTCGCCCATCCTTCCGAGATGCCTGTCAAAGGCAGACTGGATCGAGAGGTTCATGACGGCAGTATTAATGATGCCTGTCAGAACAATAATTAAAAGAAAAGCAACCAATATCTTGGCTGCCCAACGGCTCTGAATGGCTTTAAACATTTTTTTCCTCTTTATCCTCAAAGCGGTAACCTGTCCCGCGGACGGTTTCGATGAACTTTTCTCCAAGTTTCTGCCGAAGGTGGCCGATATGGACATCTACAACACGCAAATCGCCAAAATAGTCATATCCCCAAACTTTTTCCAGGAGCTGCTGGCGTGTCAAAACCAGCCCATGATGTTCAGCAAGTGTAACCAGCAGGTCAAATTCCAGCGAAGTCAGGTCTATCTCGCGACCATCCACGCTGATCTTCCGGCTGCCGGAATCAATGCGCACTTGATCAAAGGTGTAAATTTTTCTTTCCACATCTGCAGTGGGTTTCTGGTAGCGGCGTAAAGCGGCTTTGACGCGCGCCATTAGTTCCCGCGGACTGAAGGGTTTGGTCAGGTAATCGTCCGCGCCAACTGTCAAGCCGACCAGCTTGTCTGTTTCTTCGGATCGGGCGGTCAGCATAATCACATAGGCGTTGGATTCGCGGCGCAACTGGCTGAGGACTTCCATGCCATCCATGCCAGGCAGCATCACATCCAGGATGATCAAGTCGGGTTGGTAGGTATGGATCGTTTTTAATCCTTCATTGCCATCGCTGGCTGTGCGAAAGTCGTACCCTTCAGATCGCAGATATGCGGTGACAACATTCAGGATACCTGGTTCATCATCAATTACCACGATCTTTGCTTTTTCCATTTGATGTCCCTGACCACTTTCAATCGAATAGAGGAGGATAATTCCTCCTCTATTAGTATAAAGCGTACTTCAATTGAAGGTGCAGCTTATTCGAGTTCCCATTCTTCTACAAACTGCCCATGCCAGGTGTGCGGCCAAACCTGTGAACTGAAACCATTGACACTGAGCATGCCGGCAACTTTTCCGTCCATACTGTAATCAAAAGTGTAATACCCATAGAAGGCCATGCCCTCGTCTGAGGCAGTCGCACCGGGTTCGTTGGCATCCAGGTAAGCCTGCACAGCGGCCTTGGCTTCAGTTTCAGTTACGGTCATTTCAGTTAAGGATGCTGAATCTTGATTAACGTTGCGGCCCATGCGGCAGCCAAAAGCACCATTCCGCCCGCCAGCCATCATGCCGTATTTCAGATTCCACATATGGTTCGGTCCGATCTCGGGATAAACATCGCCCGAGGCATAATCCATGAGTAGTTCCATGGCGCCTTTTCCGGTGCTCTTTTCGGTCACAACTGCGTAGGCATTTTGATCAAAGATCATGATCTCATGCAATTCGAGGTCATCGTCACCAAGGTCTGTAATGTAAGCGTTGAAGGCTGTCCGGGTATCTTCAACGCTCGCCGGCTCTCCAGTGTAGGTACCACTGAAAAACCCGCGCCCCATCATTCCCTGCCCTTGCCGATAAGGGATCTGATCTTCGCTGCCTTGACCAAAGAATCCGCGCCCCATCATGCCTGGACCTTGCCGATAAGAACCCTGGTTGTCATTCCTTTGTCCGAAAAACCCCTGTCCCATCATACCAGGACCCATCCCGAATGCCTGGCGGGAATCATTGAAGCGGAAATTTGCAGCGTTTCTGAAGCTGAGAACCCGCCCCAGCACCACGCCTCCGGTAACAAGCATCGCAGCTCCAAACAGGACAGCGACGGCTATTAAAGTGATTTTTAATGTTTTGCTCATTTTTTTTCCTCATTTCTGATTTGCCGCAACTATAAATCCTGTACAAGAAGGGGATATAAAGCGAATATGAAGATTTTGTAAAAATATGATCACCCATTATTGGAATATTTCCTGTAAAAAATTTGTCAGATCGGACTGTCTGGTTCTATTCTTTGCCCACTTTTACCGAATCCATAAATGTGCAATAATAATTTCAGATCATGAGGTGGTTTTATGAATAAGTGGATGGATTCGATCAATACGCGGGCGATCGAATGGCTGCTCGAAGCGGATAAGGTAAACGCATCAGTCAGGTTTTTGACGCTGAGGGATATTTTTGACAGGCAAAACGGCGATCCGGAACTTGAATCTGCCCGCAGCGCGGCTATGGAAACAGGGCTAATTCCGGCAATATTGGCCAAGCAGCACCCGGAAGGTTACTGGGAAAATGACCAGGGAATTTACGGGCCTAAGTATTATTCGTCGATCTGGCAGATGGTTATGCTGGCGCAGATAGGCGCAGATGCCAGCCACCCCCAGATCCAAAAAGCCTGCGAATTCCTGCTTCAAAAAGGCATCCAGAAATTCGGCAGATTCAGCATTTTTTCCGGCCAAACTGGTGCAGTTCACTGTGTTCAGGGGAATATTTCAGCTGCGCTATTGGATTTTGGCTTTCGGGATGATCCTCGCCTTGTGAAAGCGTTGGACTGGATGACACGCAGTGTGACCGGTGATGGCTTTGATCCTGTCGGTATGAATTCGAAGGGCGATCATTATATTCTCAGCGGTATCAGTGCACCAGGTTTTCCATGCGGAGCAAATGATCACCAACCATGCGCGTGGGGAGCTGTGAAAATTGCTTTGGCATTATCCAAAGTTCCACTGGAAAGGCGCACACCCGCCGAAAAAAAGGCGATCGACCAGTGCATCAATTTTTTGCTCAGCGTCGATCCGGCAACCGCGGAATATCCGCATCCTTATGCCAAGGCTGCTTCGAGTTCCTGGTTCAAATTTGGCTTCCCGGTCTTTTATGTTACTGACTTGCTGCAGAATTTTGAAGCACTGGTAAGCCTGGGATTAAAAGGGGATCAGCGGCTGCAAAATGCATTGATCCTTATCCTTCAAAAGCAGGACAAGGAAGGGCGCTGGATTATGGAATACACCTATAACGGCAAGATGTGGGTGGATGTTGAAGAAAAGGGGACGCCCAGCAAGTGGGTGACTCTGCGCGCTCTGCGGGCGATCAAACGATTTTATGATTAGGATCCTGCATATATATGTTTAGCCAATTTGGGGTCTTGAAAACCAATACGATTATTGCCCCATAGGCAATAAATATTTCTCTAATATTTAATTATACAAATAAGAGAATAATTACCGTATAATTTATTTTTGTACCGATAACCCAAGACCTTTTATTTTTTTGCGGTTTTAAAAAACCTTACTGTTCATCGAAGAGAATACTAATGAAAATTGCACTAGTAACTGATAGCACCGCCGACCTGCCAAAGGAAGTCATTGAAAAATATGATATCGGAGTTATTCCCCTGTATATAAATATCGGAGAAAAGGGGTATCTGGATGGGGTGGATATGTCCCGCGAGGAATTCTATACAGGCCTTCCTACCTTTAAACCTCACCCGACCACAGCGGTGCCAGGAATTGATGCCTTTTTGGACGTGTTTAAAAAAGCGATTGACAAGGGAGCTGAAGCGATCATTTCCCTGCATATCGGCAGGGCTCTCAGCAACACAGTCGATGTGGCTCGTCTGGCAGCGGAAAAAATCAAGGTGGTACCGGTTCATGTTTTTGATCCCGGCAACCTCTCTCTTGGAACTGGCTTGCTGGTCCGTGAAGCAGCAATAATGGCTGAAGCAGGAGAAAAGGTAAAAGAAATATTGGTTGCCATCGCAGATAAGGCAAAACGCACCTATACCTTTGCAGTGCTTTCAACTCTGGAATTCTTACGACGGAGCGGCAGGCTTTCGAATTTCATGTATGGATTAGGCAGCCTGCTGATCCTGAAACCCATCTTGAAAATGAACGACGGCGTTACTGATATGGAACGCACCCGCACACTGAACGGTTCGCATAAACGCCTTTTGGAAATGGTTGAAGAATTGGGCAAACTGGAGCAGCTGGCCTTTGTTCACACGCATGCCCCAGAGAAATTAGCATCACTTCAGGAAAAAGCCGCTTATCTCGTACCTGAAGGGATTATTCCGCTTGTCGGTGAGGTCACACCGGTGATTGGCTCGCACATTGGTCCGGGAGCGGTCGGATTTTCGGTCATCAAAGCTGCTTAAAGGAGGGAACTTTGTCATTCGTTAGTATTTATATGATAACGGGAAGTGCGATCCTGGGGTTTATGGCGCTGCTCTGGCTGATAAGCCTTGCTCTAAGAAATTCCAGCATTGTGGATATTTTTTGGGGAGCCGGATTTGTCCTTTCAGGATGGATCTATTATGCGCTAACTCCAGAAGGGTCGCCAACGCGCAAATTACTTTTAATGATCCTTGTAACCATCTGGGGCCTGCGTTTATCTTTTTATATCCTATACCGTAATTGGCGTAAGCCCGAAGATTTCCGCTATCAAAAATGGCGAGAAGAAGCAGGCCTAAACTGGTGGTGGCGCAGCTTTTTCAAGGTTTTCCTGCTTCAGGGTTTCTTCATGTGGGTCATATCCATTCCCCTTCTGGCTGCTCAATATCCGTCGTTTCCTGCAGCTTTGGGATTCCTGGATTATCTAGGCGTAGCAGTGTGGGCATTTGGTTTCTTCTTTGAAGCATTGGGCGATCTTCAGCTGGTAATTTTCAAATCCAACCCCTCAAATAAAGGCAAGTTATTGGATAGGGGTGTTTGGCGGTATACCCGGCACCCCAATTATTTTGGAGATGCTGCACAATGGTGGGGGTACTTCTTGATCGCGCTTTCAGCCGGCGGGTGGTGGTCAATCTACAGCCCGATATTCATGACTTACCTGCTTGTGAAAGTTTCAGGCGTTGCACTGCTTGAAAAAACACTCAAAAATGCCAAACCCGGATATCAGGAATACGTTCGGCGGACAAGCGCCTTCATTCCACTGCCGCCAAAAAAATAAATTGAAATGTTGAGGTGAAAATGAAATTAGCGAAATTTGTGGCATTATTAGGCGCACTAGCCCAGGGCGGTATTTTAATCTATGGATTCACGCAGGGGGACTTTGCAGCAGCAGGACAGTTCTTCTTTAAAGATCCCTGGGGCATAGTCTCGCTAGTGGATGTGTATGTTGGCTTTATGTTCTTTTCGGCCTGGGTCATTTTCCGTGAAAAGAATCTGCTGGTGGCGCTCCTTTGGGTTGTGTCCATCATCATTCTGGGCAATTTCCCGGCTGGCGTTTATGCGTATCTGGCGCTGCAGGGCAGCGGCAATTCCTGGAAGCGATTCTGGATGGGAGAGAGAACGGATAATAGAGTGGAGGCGTAAATGAAGAACCGGTTCGTTCTGATAAATATTCTGACTTTCATTATTACCCTGACCGTCAATTTTCTTGCAACCAGCCTTCCGTTGAACGGTCTCACCACCAAAGAGATCTCTGACAGCTTTAATATTTTATTTGTCCCGGCTGGTTATGTGTTTTCGATCTGGGGAGTGATCTACCTGGGTTTGATTGCGTTTATTATCTTCCAATTCCTGCCGAAGAATCGTGAAAATGAGCACATCTCAAAGATCGGAATTTGGTTCGCGGTTAGTAATATGGCCAACGCCTTGTGGCTGATCTGCTTCCATTACCAGCAATTTGCCTTCGCTATGGGTTTTATGCTGATCCTACTGGTTTCCTTGATCGCAATATTTCTCAGGCTGGATATTGGCAGGACTAAGGTATCCCGTTCTGAAAAATGGCTTGTGAATGTACCTTTCAGTTTATATATCGGCTGGATAACGGTTGCCACGATCGCAAATGCCACTCAGTTGCTTTACTCTCTAAAATGGGATGGTTTCGGAATTTCACCCGAGATCTGGTTGGTAATCATGCTTGCTGCGGCGGTGATCATTTCGGCTATTCTGAGCCTGACGCGCCGCAACCTTCCTTTCGTGCTGGTTTTGGTTTGGGCTTTCACTGGCATCGCTGCCAAATTCCCAAATATGCCGCTGGTCAACATCGCTTCGTGGGCTGCTGTCGGGGCAGTGATCCTGACCCTGGTTTTCGCATTGCTATCGAAGCCATCGGCTTTAAAAGAATAAGCAAAATAAATAGCGCGGGTTTTTGATACCGCGCTTTTTTCTTAATAAAGCAACCGCCAGGGTTGCTCCAGGAAAAGCGCCAGATGCTGCATAAAGCGGGCAGCTTCAGCCCCATCTGTAATGCGATGGTCGGCTGACAAGGTGGCTTTGACCCGCCAGCCAACCGACAAACTTCCATTAATGGCTACTGGCATTTGTATGGCACTGCCGAATGCGAGAATGGCTGCTTCGGGGGGATTGATGATGGCTGTAAAATCTTCTACTTCGAACATCCCAAGGTTGCTGATGGTAAAGGTGGATCCTTCAATATCATCATTACGAACTTTGCCATCACGAACTCTGGCTGCCATATCCTTCATTTCCTTGGAGACTTCAGGCAGCGTTTTTTGATCCGCGTTTTTCACTACAATGGTTAATAGTCCATTTTCAACGGCTACTGCCACACCAATATTGATCGACCCATGGCGGGTGATCTGGCTCCCGGTAATGGATGCATTCAAATTGGGGAAATCGATAAGCGTCAGCGCTGCCGCCCGGATGAAAAAATCATTTACCGAGATCTTTAATTCATCTGCAGCACCCTCATTCAACTCCTTGCGCAGGTTGATCAACGCCTCAGCGTTATAGCTGTGCGTGAGTGTGAAATAAGGGATGGATTGATGTGATTCAAGCATGCGTTTGCCAATAGCAGCACGCAGCCGGCTGATTTCAATGACCTCATCCTTTCCGCTCACTTTGGTAAGTGAAATATCTGTCTTGACCTTTGGTTGAGCCCTGGGTGTAATATCAGCTGCCTGTGCTTTTTCCAGATCGCGCTTGACAATCCGTTCACCAGGGCCAGAACCAGAAACTTTTGAAAGGTCTATTCCCTTTTCCCTTGCTATGCGTTTTGCAAGCGGAGAAGCTTTGACCATACCGTTGGATTTTTGATCTTCAACAGGTCGTTCATTTTCAACCTCAGCCGTCACCTGAGGTTCAACTTGGCTTGCTTTCTCCTGTTTTGCATCAATCTGGCTGGTTTCCTCATCCTTCAGAGGAGCCTGGTCTGATGCCACTGCCTTGGGTGATCCTGTATTATTGGAGGGTAATGCGTTCTGGTCAAAGGTTTCACCTTCAGCGGTGATGACTGCAATTGGTGAGCCTACCGGGATAACAGAGTTTTCCCCTACCAGGTGTTTGGCAACAACGCCGCCGAAAGGGGATTCCACTTCAACGGTTGCCTTATCAGTTTCGATTTCGGCCAGGACGTCCCCTTTTTCAATTTTCTCATTCTCGGCTTTTATCCATTTGACCAACTTTCCTTCGGCCATGTCAAATCCGAGTTTGGGCATTTCAACTGTATTTGCCATTATTTCAGCACCTCCCTGACCGCATTCACTATATCTTCCACCTGCGGTAAAGCAAGCTGCTCAAGGCGGCGGTTATAGGGAAGGGGAACTTCCTTCTGCGCCACCCGTTTTATCGGCGCGTCCAGATAATCAAAGGCTTCTTCATAAATGCGTGCGGCAATTTCCGCGCCAACGCCATAGGATTTCCAGCCTTCTTCTGCGATAACAGCATGATTGGTTTTTTTGAAGGATGTTAAGACAGGATCCATATCCAGCGGGCGGAGCGTCCGCAGGTCAACGATCTCAACATCGATGCCTTCCTTTTCAAGCTGTGCGGCTGCCTGTAAAGAGTAGCTGACCATTTTGGAATACGTGACCAAGGTGACATCTTTGCCTTCACGCTGCACTTTGGATTTTCCGATCGGAATTGTGAAATCGCCTTCCGGAACTTCGCCGCGCTGCTGGTAAACCGTCGCGTTCTCAATAAAGAGAACGGGATTTTCGCTTCGGATCGCAGATTTTAACAATCCTTTGGCGTCTGCTGGTGTACCGGGAGCAACGACGGTTAAACCGGGGAAATGTGCGAATATGGCATCCGGAGTTTGAGAATGTGTTGCCGCCAATTGACGTCCTCCACCGCCGGGTGTCCTGATCACCAGCGGGAGGAGAAATTGCCCGTTGAACATATAATGTAATTTGGCTGCCTCGTTGACGATATGGTCCATCGCAACGAACGCGAAGTTGATGGTCATTAATTCCGCGATCGGCCGCAAGCCATTCAAAGCAGATCCGATCGCAGCCCCAATAATCGCTGCTTCCGAGATAGGTGTGTCGCGCACGCGTTCAGGACCAAAATGGTCAAGAAACCCCTTGGTTACTGCATAAGTGCCGCCCCAAACCCCAACTTCTTCGCCCAGAATGAACACTTTGGGATCGCGTTCCATTTCCTCCCACAGCGCCTGGGAAATGGCTTCTCGCATGGTTATGATCGCCATAATTACCCTCGCTCCACATCTTCAACATAGATATTTTCAAACAATGCTTCATCAGATGGTTCGGGGCTTTCGCGTGCGAATTTGACCCCATCTTCAACTTCAGCCGCAGCCTGTTCTTCAATCGCAAC
>Ga0172375_10008845_pt1 | contig 13429 bp, 15 predicted proteins | sample LakKiv1m_FD_114537 | JGI IMG/M metagenome (GOLD analysis project Ga0172375, IMG submission 114537) | Freshwater microbial communities from Kabuno Bay, South-Kivu, Congo - kab_092012_11.1m | ecosystem: Environmental > Aquatic > Freshwater > Lake | place: Democratic Republic of the Congo...
TGAGCCGTACGGTATGATTCTCATCACGGGTCCGACGGGATCGGGGAAATCGACAACGCTCTATTCAGTGCTCAAAATTCTCAATCGCGAAGGTGTCAATATCATCACATTGGAAGACCCGGTTGAATATGCGATTGAAGGCATCAATCAAAGCCAAGTCAAGCCGGAAATCGGCTATTCGTTCGCTTCGGGACTCAGATCCATTCTGCGGCAGGATCCGGATATCATCATGGTCGGAGAAATTCGGGACAAAGAAACGGCGGAACTCGCAGTCCATGCGGCGCTCACGGGACACGTGGTTCTTTCCACTCTTCATACAAACGATTCCTTGGGAGCTATTCCAAGACTCATCGATATGCAAGTGGAGCCGTTTTTGGTGGCGTCCTCGCTTCGAGCGGTTGTCGCGCAAAGACTCGTCAGAAAAATATGTTCCGAATGTCGTGAGGAAGTCAAAATGAATGAGGCAGTAAAGCAAGAGATAGAAAGAATTCTCGAGCAAATTCCTGAAGCGGAGAGGAAACTGCACAATATTGGAGGAGAAATAAAAATTTATAAAGGCAAAGGCTGCGCCAAATGCGCCGAATCGGGGATGAAGGGGAGAGTCGGAATCTATGAAGTTTTTTATATGGATGAAGAGGTCAATGATCTCTTGGGATCAAAATTCGATGAAGAAAAGTTGCGCCAAATCGCCCAAAAACAAGGGATGATTTCAATGAAACAGGACGGGATACTCAAAGTTCTGGAGGGTCTCACAACCCTTGAAGAAGTGGAAAGAGTGACAGAGGAGGGATTTTTGGAAATGGATTGATAATTCGTAAAATATATTAATGGAAAAGAAAAAAATTCTAATCGTGGAGGATGACAATTTTGTAGCCGAAGTGTATTTTGCCAAGCTTTCGGAAATGGGCTATGAGCCAATTTTGGCTCAGAACGGGGAAGAAGGGTTGGTCGCACTGAAAAAAAACAAAATTGAAATGATCTTGCTGGATATTTTGATGCCAGTCATGAGCGGAATGGAAATGCTCGAAGAAATCAAAAAAAACAAAGAGTGGGAAAATATTCCGGTTATTCTTCTCACGAATGTCGGCGAAAAAGAGAGTATCCAGAAAGTTCGAGACATGGGCGTGAAAAATTATCTCATCAAATCGCATTTCACTCCGGCGGAAGTGGTTGAAAAAATCGAATCAGTGTTTAAAAACAAAGAACCACTATGAATCGCACCCAAGCGGAAATCAAAATAAACGGATTTCTTCAAATGGTCGCTCAGCAAGGCGGGTCAGATTTGCATTTGAGCGTGGGACGGCCGCCCATCATCCGCATCGACGGAAAACTATATCCTATCAATGGAGAAGGGAAGATGACAGCGGAGGCAGTCGAAGAATCGGCGAAGGCGGTGCTCAATGACGAGCAATGGGAGAGGCTGAAAAGGGAAAGGCAAATCGATTTTTCCATCGATCTTGGAGAAAAAGCGCGTTTTCGCTCGAATCTGTATTTTCAAAAAGGGAATATCGGCGCGGCCTTCCGGATGATTCCGACCAAAATAAAGACATTGGAAGAATTGAATTTGCCACCTGCTCTCTATGAATTCACGAAACCATCACAGGGATTCGTGCTGGTGACAGGGCCTTGCGGGCACGGAAAATCCACAACGCTGGCGGCACTGATTGACTATATCAACCGCAGCCGCCAAGATCATATCATCACAATTGAGGATCCGATTGAATATCTTTTTGACCCGGATATGTGTATCATCGATCAGCGGGAGATTCTGCAAGACGCTCTCAATTTCCCGTCGGCTCTCCGGGCGGTTTTCCGCGAGGACGCGGGTGTGGTGATGGTCGGTGAAATGCGCGACGTCGAAACAATCAGCACGGCGATCACGGCAGCCGAAACAGGCCATCTCATTTTCGCTACACTCCATACGAATGACGCGGCTCAGACAGTGGATCGTATTGTCGATGTTTTTCCGGCTCATCAGCAAAACCAGATTCGGATGCAGCTGGCTCAGTCCCTTCTCGGTATCGTTTCGCAAAGGCTGGTCAACCGGATCGGAGGCGGGCGCGTTCCTGCCGTGGAAATCCTCATCAACAACAACGCGACTGCCAACTTGATCCGGGAAGGGAAATCCCATCAGATCAATCTGGTGATTGAAACGTCGAAAGAGCAGGGAATGGTCTCCATCAACCATTCTTTGTCGGATCTCGTGAAACAAGGTATAATAGCCTTGGAAGAAGCAGAGATGTATTCGCCAAACAAAGACGAGTTGAGAATATTGTTAAGATAGCGCATGCTTGGAGCCCTAACATTCAATGTTGGGAGCTCCCAACATTGAATGTTAGGGAACCTTTTATGAAATACAAATACAAAGCGCGCAATCAAGCCGGAGCGTTGCAAGAGGGGACGGTGGAAGCCTCGACTATTTCCAACGCTTCCACTCTTCTGCAAAGGCACAATTTGATCGTCGTTGCTCTTGAACCGCAGAAGGAGAGCAATCCCCTGGAAGGACTCACCCGCCTTTGGGAAGGAGTGAGTGGAAAAGAGTTCGTGATTTTTTCGAGACAAATGGCCGTGATGGTGGAAGCCAAAGTGCCGCTCCTGTCGGCTCTCAAGGGAATTATCGAGCAAACGGAAAATCCATATTTTTCCGGTATTTTGTCGGCGGTCCTCGCCGATGTGGATGAAGGAAAATCTCTTTCAGACAGCTTGCGCCGGCATCCGGAAGTATTTACCGATCTTTATGTCAATATGGTCCAATCAGGAGAGCTCTCCGGAAATCTCCAACTGTCTCTTGAAAATCTGGCGGACAACATTGAAAAAAATTATGCCCTCACTCAAAAAATCAAAGGGGTGCTGTATTATCCGGCGTTCATTCTTTCCGCTTTTTTTCTGGTCGGATTTCTGATGATCACTTTCGTCATCCCGAAACTCACGGAAATGCTCAAAGAAACGGACGCCAAGCTGCCGATCACGACCCAGGCGCTCATGTGGATCGGGAGCTTCATGCAGCACTATTGGTGGGCAGTGCTGATCATCATCATCGCGGCGATCGCGGGACTGGTCTATTATGTCCGCACGGATGACGGAAAAAAAGAATTCGATGTGATCAAACTCAAGATTCCGCTGGTTGGAAAGGTTTTGAAATATGTCTATTTGGCCCGTTTTTCGGAAAATTTGAGCACACTTGTGCGGAGCGGGATCCCGATCGTGAGCGCGCTTCAGATTTCGGGACGGATCATTGGAAACATTGTCTATGAAAAGCATATTTCCGAAGCGGCGGACAAAGTGAAGACCGGCGGGACTATGAGTGAAGTTTTGGCGCAGAAAAAAGATTTCCCTTCGCTCATGACCCAGATGATCAAGGTGGGGGAGGAAACGGGAAAGCTCGATACGACGCTCGACACGATGGCGAAATTCTATACCCGCGAAGCCGATCAGATTGTTTCGAATCTTTCCGCGATCATCGAGCCGGTGCTGATTGTTATTTTGGGAGTCGGCGTCGGAGTGCTGGTTTTCTCAATTATCATTCCGATATATAATATAGCGCAGGGAATAAAATAGGAATTTTGAATTTTGAAATATTGAAAGTTAATAATAAAATTTACAAATTAAACTAGAGAGAGAGGTGTTAAAATGAAAAACAAAAAATATAGCAAAGGTTTCACCCTCGTTGAACTTTTGGTCGTGATCGCGATCATCGGAATTTTGGCGGCGGTGGTGTTGGTGAGCTTGAGTAGCCAGAGGAATAATGCCAAGAGGTCATCTGATTTACAAACGATAAAGAGCGGTATGCCAATAGCGATGGGCTGTAAGGGCCAAGGTTTTACCGTAAACGCTCCTGTTGCGAGTGGAAACATCTGCACTAGTGTGCCTGCAAATGTTTACCCCGGTACTTGGCCCGCAGCGTTGGCTGGTTGCACTTTTACTGGTGCGACTACTGTTGGTAACACAGTGACTGTCCCATGCGGCGGTATTAGCGCAGCAAGCATTGTTTGCAATCTAGATACTGGATCGTGTATATAGTTTTGGTGTCTATCACTAAGATCGAACCTTAGCGGGAAGATATTTTCTCAACAACCCCTCCTTTTGCACGCCCCCACACCAATTTTTATAAATAATACTTCCAGATCATGCATCTTGAAGCTATAAGAATTGGTGTGGGGGTAAAGGGCGGGGGAAGGTGGGAGAATAAACGAAAATTTTCAATGATCAATTTTTTCGCCAAAGGCGGATCAGCCTCGGGCTGACAATTTTCAAGTAATTTTGAATGATTGAACTATGAAATTTAGTTTATATTTAGAGCGAATATGAAAATCGAAGAAAAGAAGAAAAAAGTTAAAGAATATTTCAGGGGGACCGAGGTTGGTATGATGATCGAGGTTTTTCAGGATCAGCTTAAAATGGTGGCTGAAAATCTTTCCGGATTTCGGGATAAAGCCGAAGAAAATTTTGACTTGATTGACAAGAGGTTTGATAAAATCGATACCAGGCTTGATGGGTTCACGTTGGAAACAAGTGAAAATTTCGAAATTGTCAAAAAGTATCTTTCAAATGTCACTGATGATCTCGACAGAATATCAAACGAAATAAAAGAGGCGAAGACCGGATCAAAGAAAATTGATTCAAATCGCGTTTCCGAGCTGGAAAAAGAAGTGGAACGTTTGAAAAAAGAAATCAGCAAGCAGGGGAAATTGATTCAAATGAAACTTTGCGCGTAACGCATAGAAAATATTATGAAAAAATCGGCGAAAAAGCAAAAAACAAAGGATGCTTTCAAAGAGACTGAAACGGGGATTATGGTCAAGCATCTCGAAGAAGAGATAGGGAGAGATGTGAACCATATTAAGTGGCTTGAAGAAAATATATCGTCTTATAAAATAAGAATCGCTCAAAACAGGAAAATATTGAAAAAACTGAAAAATTAATTAAAAATTTATGAATTATAATTTGATTCAAAATTCAAAATTCAAAATTCTCCGCCAGAGGCGGATCAGCCTATGGCTGAAAAATTCCCGTTTAGGCTTTACTCTCATTGAAATCATGGTTGCGATTGCGATTGTGGGGATTTTGGCCGCAGTGGTACTAGTCCAATTTTCGAGCTATGGCAAAAAAGCGCGGGCGTCCCGGGCGATGGCTCAGGCTTCAAGTGCTATGCCGGCCATGGTGAGCTGCTGGGGGAATGGAGGCGATGTTCAGTCTGGAACAAATATATGCAGTTTAGGGGCAAATTATGGCACTTGGCCGATTTTGCCGGATAGCTATAGTTATAAAAACAATGCAATCACTAAGGCCGATAGCAGCAGTCCGTGGAGATTCTCTGTTGAGAGCGATGGTAGTCATGACAACATAACAATCTGCTGCAATTCCAAAATAAATAGCTGCGGACAGCCCGATTCATGCGATGTCAATTCAACTTGGTAACATTTTTTTTCACATAAAGCATATGAAAAAAACAAAAAAAGCATTTCTTTCCAGTCAGCAAGCTTTCACGCTGATTGAACTCATGGTTGCGATTGCGATTATCGGCATCTTGGCGGGAGTTGTAATCGTTTCTGTGAGCGGTTCAAGAGACAAAGCGAAATCGACGGCTGCTCTCAAGGTATTGCAAAGTATCATGCCTGCTGCGATAGAGTGTAATATGAGGGGGCAAACGTTGGGTGGATGGGGCAGCGCCACCGAAGGAGGAAATTATATCTGCAATGGGTCTGGTTTCTCTTGGCCGACACTCAATACGCCCAGTACGAGTGGCTGGAGCTGGTGGGGTTCGGATTGGTCAACTTATTATTATGCCTATAACTCCAGCACTGCGACTCATGTTTTGTGTCCAATAACCTATACCGGCTGGAAAGACTGGGGCGGAGCCAACTCTGTTTTGCCGGGTACTTGTGTAGTTAGGCAATAATTTCGAATTTCGATTGTTTCGATAAACAATAACAAAAATAAACTAGAAAGGCGGTGAAAAAATGAAAACAAACAAAAAAGGTTTTACATTGGTTGAACTTTTGGTTGTGATCGCAATCATTGGAATTTTGGCAGCCATCGTGATGGTGAGCCTCAACAGTGCCAAGAACAAAGCGAAACTGGCTTCGTTCAAAGCGACTTCGTCGAGCACTCAAGCGGCGGCAATCCAATGCGATGATGCCGGCGGAGTTCTCACGACTGGAGATTCAGGAGCGGCGATGTGCACAGGCGGCGATCCGGGTACTCTATGGCCGGCTGTGGCAGCCAATGTCTGTTCGGAAGATACGGCAACCGGAGTTCTGACCTATACCGTCACGGGTACTGGCGCTGGAACAGGAACGTTTGCTTATTCGGTGGATTGTACGATCAACAGCCTGTGTTATCAAACAACTTGCAATGAAACAAGTTGTGCAACATCGGCAGGAGCGGCGACTTGTCCATAATTCCGCAAATTTTTTTGCTATACCTCGCATTTTTGCAAGAAAGTGCGAGGAAATGCGAAAGAATGCTTTACGAATTACGAATCTATACGAATATACGAATGCACGGAATTCGTAATTAGTATATTCGTAGAGCGAAGCGTATTCGTAATTCGTAAAGAAAGTCATGATAATCATCTTTTTCATTTTCGGACTCATCATTGGTTCTTTTCTTGGTGCCGTGAATTATCGTCTCAAGATCGACGAAGATATTGTTTGGAAAAGATCCCATTGTCCGCTTTGCAAGCACGAGATCCGCTGGTACGACAATATTCCGCTTTTGAGTTTCATTCTTCTTTTCGGACGGTGCCGCGATTGCAAGAAATATATTTCTTGGGAATATCCGCTCATTGAACTCTCAACGGGGCTGTTGTTCGCGGGAGTGGCGCTCAAATTTTTCGGCGCGCCGCTTTTGGGGATTACCGGAGTTGTTTCCGGCGCAGTCAGTACGGCTGCAGTCATTGATATGAGCTTCTTGCTGTTTGCGGTCTGCTATCTTGTTCTCATCTTTTGGCACGACTATGACTATATGCTCATCCCCGACGCGGTTGTTTTTCCGGCGATCATCGTCACGTTTTTCTATCAAATCTGGAAATATGTTGAGAGTCCTTTCGGGATCGCGAGTTTCCGTTCGCCTCTCACAAGCGCGCTTCTGGCGGCTCTTGCCGCGGCTTTGTTTTTCTTTTTTTTGATCTGGATCTCGAAAGGGAAATGGATCGGAGGGGGGGACGTGAAGCTGGGATTTTTGGCGGGGCTCATCGTCGGCTGGCCGAAAATTCTGTTTGTCTTTTTTTTCACCTATCTCATCGGATCGGTGATCAGCCTGACCCTCATCGCGCTCAAGAAAAAAACCTGGAAGAGTCAGATTCCTTTCGGGCCTTTCATGGTGGCGGCGATTCTCATCGTTTTGTTTTTTTCGGATCAGATCCAATTTTGGGCGAACCGATATTTGGATATTAGTTATTAATTTTGAATTTCCAATTTCGAATTTCGATTGAATTTTGGATGACCAAATTTCGAAATTAAAAAATTCAAACATTGGAATTTGATTCAAAATTCAAAATTCAAAATTCAAAATTCAAGAAAAGGTTTCACCTTAATAGAACTTCTTGTTGTGATGGCGATCATCGGCATTTTGGCAGCTACGGCTCTTGTGAATTTCGGCAAAAACGAAGATCGCGACGTGCGGCAGGAGGCAGATCGCCTGACGAGTTTTTTGCGCGAGGTGCAGAACAAGGCTTTGACAGCGGAAAGGGCAGGGATATCTCCCAGTGGGAAAGTCTGCGGGTTTGGAGTCACATTTGAAGGAGGTATCAACAGCGCCAAAATTTTCTATGTTGAAACGAAGGATGAAGGGACAGTAAATAGCTTAGATATCAGCTGTGCAGATGTTTCGAAAATAAATGCTAGCGGAACAAATTCGAATGCGTCGATCTTTCCGAATGAGGAATTCAACTTCAGAAAAGACGTGAAGATCGAAGGAGATACTCCTAGGGATATCTTTTTTTTGGCTCCCAACGGAGAAGTTTATTCTGATGGAGCAAGTGCGACTGATCCCATCACTATAAACCTGACAAAAGAAGGTTTGGAGACTCCTGTTCCGGTGAATATCGATCCTTCAGGAAGAATTTATTGATATATTTTTGTCATTGCGAGCGAAGCGAAGCAATCCCGAGATTGCCGCGGTCGCTACGCTCCCTCGCAATGACAGGAAAAAGAAATAAAACAAAAAATTCCCGCAAGGGTTTTTCCCTCCTCGAGATGCTGGTGGTTGTTTTTGTGTTGGGCGTGGGGCTGATCGGAGCGCTTTCTTTTTTCAACATCAATCTCAACAATCAGTTTGAAGCAAAAAACGAGCTCATCGCGGCTGGGTTGGCGCAGGAAGGCGCGGATTTAGTGAGGAACATCAAGGATTATAACCAGTTGAACAGCCTCGCATGGAATAATAATTTGGATACAGGGATTGTCTGTTCAGAAATAGATTTTTATTCTTTGTCTAGTCATAGGTGTTCAAATGTGGGGACAGGGGATTTGTGTATTGACGCGAATTCACGTTATTACCAATGTGCGGGCGGCAGCACAGCGTTCAAAAGGAATATTTCAATAACAAACCAAAGCGATGGTTCAAAAAAGGTTGTCTGTACGGTGACTTGGAACGGACGAACAACAACTGCCACGGACATTTTGTATAACAACTCTTATTAATAATTTTGAATTTCTAATTTCGAATGAATTTTGAATGGCCGAATTTCGAAATTAAAAAATTCAAACATTAGAATTTGATTCAAAATTCAAAAATCCCTCCTCATCGGCGGGCAGGCAAAATTCAAAATTACCGTAAGGGTTTCACTCTCATCGAGCTGTTGGTCGCGATGTTTATTTTCATGATGGTGATGGGAGGGATGGTGGCGGTTTCGGTTGCGGGTTTCCGGTCATATAGAAAATCAAAAGAGATCAAAACGGTGACGGAAGATGTTGGTTTTGCCATCAATTCAATCACGAAGGATGTGAGAATGGGTAAGATTGAAAGCGCGAATGTCTTGATTGGGAGTTCGCCAAGCACCGAATTGTTTATAACGCGCAATAGCAGCCAGGAAAAAGTTTGCTATCTTATTTCAAGGGGAACGGATAACGATTATCTCGTTGTGAATAACAGCGTTTCTCCAACAGCTACAAGTTGTCCAGCATATTCAAGCGCATATAAGAAAATTGTTGATCTGAGTGGAACAGGAATGAAATTTGATTTGACTTCGGGTTTTCGAAATCAACAGACATTTCCAATTCCAGACCCTACCATTCGTGGTTGGGCGGAAATCAATTTGAATGTTGAAAGTCCGGGAATGGAAACGGATTCAATCCACGTGCAGACGACAGTCTCTTCGCGGGATTATGGCTGGGAGGAAACGAATTGACAGTGAACGGTGATCAACGAACAGTGATCAATATTTTTTGAGCGAGCGATTTATGAATTGCTTGTTTTTTTGATAAATACTTTATTGTCGAGCGAAGCGAGAGAAATTAAAACTTGTTTTAATTTCCAAGCAAGTAAAGACATCAAAGCGGCGTATGCCGCTTTATTTTTCCCTGTATATTTGCTAAAATGGCTTTATGAGCCCCGTTAGAAAGAGGGATGCAATTCTAGCGCGGGTATGTAACAAATAACTTTCTAACGGGGTGAAAAGCAAATCAGAAGCCAAGCAAAGAATTGAAAAACTGCGCAAGGAAATCGACCGCTTTCGCTATGAATATCATGTTTTGGACCGGCCGGAGGTGTCAGATGAGATATTTGATTCCCTGATGCGTGAGCTGCGCCATTTGGAAGAAAAATTCCCGGAATTTCGCAGCAGCGATTCGCCTTCACAGAGGATTGGCGGCGAGCCGCTCAAAAAATTTGAAAAAGTCCGGCATCTGCATCGGCAGTGGTCGCTCGATGACGCTTTTTCATTTTCGGAAGTGGAAAAATGGGAAGAGAAAATTTTGAGATTGCTTGCAAAGCGACAAGGTTCGACCTTTCCCTTGTCGGATAAATCCTCCAATTCCTCAAGGTCGAATCTTTCGCCCGAATATTGCGCGGAGATCAAAATTGACGGACTCAAAATTATTTTGACGTACAAAAAAGGAACCTTGATCCAGGCAGCCACAAGAGGGGATGGGGTGATCGGGGAAAATGTGACGAGTCAGGTGAAAACGATCCAGAGCGTGCCGCTCAAATTGAATGACCTGATCGATATCATTGTCGTCGGGGAAGCCTGGATGAAGAAAAGCGATTTGGAAAAAACGAACAAGGCGAGAGAGAAGGAAGGACTGCCTCCATTTGCCAATTCGCGAAACGCGGCGGCCGGATCGATTCGCCAACTGGATCCAAAAATAACGGCGAAGCGCAAATTGGATTCTTATATCTATGATATTGAAGAAATTGAGCCCAAAGCGCAAAGCGAAAAGCGAAAAAAAGCAACGCAAAACTCAAAACCTATCGAAACGCAGACAGAAGAATTGAGGTTGCTTGAAAAACTGGGGTTTAAGGTTAATAAACATTATAAGTTATGCAAGAAATTGGACGAAGTTCAAGATGTATTTGAATATTGGTCGGATAAAAAAGATAAGCAAGAGTATGGCATTGATGGACTAGTGATTAAAATCAATGACAACAATTTGCAAAAAGAACTTGGCTATACCGGAAAATCTCCCCGTTGGGCAGTGGCCTATAAATTCGTTCCCGAAAAAGTGACGACGGTTGTCGAGGATATCAAAGTGCAAGTGGGGCGGACAGGGGCGCTCACGCCGGTGGCGCATTTGCGGCCGGTTTTGGTGGCCGGATCGACGGTTTCGCGGGCGACTCTTCACAACGAAGATGAAATCAAGCGGCTGGACGTGCGGATTGGGGACACGGTTGTGATTCACAAAGCCGGGGATGTCATTCCGGAAGTCGTGGAGACGCTCAAAAATTTGCGGACGGGGAGAGAAAAAAAATTTCATATGCCGACGCGCTGTCCGATCTGCGGCGGGGGAGTGAAAAGAGAGGTGATAAAGACCGGAAAAAGGGGCGAGGAAAGTGCGGCGCATTATTGTCAGAACAAGAAGTGTTTTGCGATTGAAAAAGAGAATATTATTCATTTTGTTTCCCGAAAAGGATTTGATATTGAAGGATTGGGGGAAAAAATCGTGGAGCAGTTGATGAATGAAGGTTTGATTTCGAATTTCGCTGATATCTTTGAGCTGAAAACAGGTGATCTTGAACCATTGGAACGTTTTGCGGAAAAATCGGCGGATAATTTGGTAAAAGCGATTGAAAAATCAAAAAAAATTGAATTTCCGAAGTTTTTGTTTGCGCTGGGGATCCGGCACGTCGGGGAGGAGACGGCGGTGCTGGTAATTCGTAATTTGCAATTAGTAATTGAGAAATATAAGGTTAATAATTTTCAAGATGTTATCAAATATTTTCCAAATATAAGCGCTGAAGATTGGTTGAAAATCAAAGGGATTGGCGAGAAGTCAGCGAAGAGCCTTGTTGAATGGTTTAGTATCAAGGAGAATATAAAGCTACTTGAAAAGATGAAAGATTTGGGTGTTGAAGTGGAAATCCCGAAATACAAAATCTCAAGTTTGAAATTGCAAAATTTTTCATTTGTCCTGACCGGTGAATTGGAATCAATGAGTCGTGATGAGGCCAAAGAAAAAATCAGGGATTTGGGCGGGGACATTTCTTCATCCGTGAGCAAGAATACAAACTACGTTGTAGTTGGCAAAAACCCTGGTTCGAAGTATGATAAAGCAAGAAAACTGGGAGTGAAGATATTAGATGAAGAAGAGTTTAAGAAGATGATAAAGTAGGCTTGTCATCCCGCACTTGATGCGGGATCCAGTTGAAAATCGTCATACGTAAATTTCTGGATTCCCGCTGGAGTTTATCCTCGTGAAACGGGGGCGGGAATGACAAAAAAGAGAGTATGCTAAAAAAAGAGCAGATAAAAAAAATCGCGCAGCTCGCGCGGATCGAAATAAGCGAAGAAGAAGCCGGAAAGTATTCCCATGAGCTTTCGGATATCTTGGGTTTTGTGGAAAAACTGAACGAAGCGGATACGGAAGGCGTCGAGCCGATCGCGCACATCACTGGAGCAAAAAATGTCATTCGAGAAGACAAGATTGTCGAATACAGCGACGAGACAAAAGAAAAAATGATCAACAATTTTCCGGAAAAAAAAGATCGGTTTGATAAGGTTAAAGCCGTATTTTAGCTACTAAATACGAATCGAGTACGAATATACCAATTCACGCGAACAAATATTTGTATATTAGTATCCGATTAGTATTTAGTAGCCCAGTTTGCATGATTCGAGATCTGCACAAAAAAATCATCAATCAAGAAATAACTTCGGAAAAATTGACTGAAGAATATTTTGCGACGATCGAAGAAAAAGACCCGGAAATCAAAGCCTATCTCTCCTTCAACAGGGAATTCGCGCTCGCGAAGGCTGCGGCGGTGGACAAAAAAATCAAAAACGGCGAAAAAGTTGATCTTCTCGCGGGGATTCCGTGCGGCATAAAAGATAACATTTGCATCGAAGGATTGGTGACAACGGCGGCTTCAAAAATTTTGGAAAATTATGTCGCACCATATGATGCGACAGTCATTTCGAAATTGAAAGAATGCGATTCTGTGTTTCTTGGAAAAACGAATCTTGATGAATTTGCAATGGGCGCTTCCACGGAAAATAGCGCTTATCAAACAACAAAAAATCCTCACGACATCTCGCGTGTTCCGGGTGGAACATCCGGAGGATCAACAGCAGCAGTCGCGGCGGATGAGTGTGTTTGGGCTTTGGGATCAGATACAGGAGGATCTATCCGCCAGCCTTCTTCTTTTTGCGGGACAGTCGGTCTCAAGCCGACCTATGGTATGATATCCCGCTACGGCCTCATTGCGATGGCCTCAAGTTTTGACCAGATCGGGCCGGTCACAAAAACAGTTGAAGACGCGGCCATTGTGCTTTCAAGAATTGCGGGGAAAGACAGGAAAGATTCGACATCGATGCCGACGGCCGAAAAAAACTATGAAGATTTGTTGGGCGGAGCGAATATTGGCAATCTGAAGATTGGAGTGCCAAAAGAATTTTTTGCGACTGATGGATTGGACAAAAGAGTGAAAGAAAAGATAAAACAGGCGATCGAGAAATACGAAAAGCTTGGCGCGAAAATTGTTGGTATTAGTTTGCCGAATTTTGACCACGCCTTGGCGACCTACTATATCATTATGCCGTGTGAAGTGAGTTCGAATATGGCGCGCTTCGACGGGATCCGTTTTGGCCAGTCGGTTGGCGCGGAGAGTGAAAAAACGGGATCGGACTATACGCTTTGGGATATCTATTTCAAAACCCGGGCAAAATATTTGGGGAGAGAAGTGAAAAGGCGGATCATGCTCGGAACATACGCGCTTTCAGCCGGATACTATGACCAATATTATCTCAAAGCGCAAAAAGTTCGCGCACTTATCA
>Ga0172375_10008848_pt1 | contig 13426 bp, 25 predicted proteins | sample LakKiv1m_FD_114537 | JGI IMG/M metagenome (GOLD analysis project Ga0172375, IMG submission 114537) | Freshwater microbial communities from Kabuno Bay, South-Kivu, Congo - kab_092012_11.1m | ecosystem: Environmental > Aquatic > Freshwater > Lake | place: Democratic Republic of the Congo...
AATCGATTCGTACAAGCCTGGCGCGTGGATTGTCGACCAGAAAATCATGAAAGGCATGAAGCAGATCTGGAAGGATGGCGCTTACCAGAACTTCGTGGATGCGTGGGGATACTCAGATCAAATGGCTATATACCAGGCTGTTGAGGGCCACCGTCTGCCGACGATCCTGGCAGTGACTACCAAAGATGACTACCCGGACATTGCGCTGCTGGAGATTCCGCAGGAGGTTCTGGACGAAAGGCTGGCGATCATCGAGGACGAACTGCCGCGGATGGTTCTGGTCAAGCTGGGCTTGGAGGAGCCAACGCGGTGCGAGAGGTGCGATTACTGCCGGACGACAAAGGTACTAAAAGAGGTAATCGACTATCGGGAGGTGTCATATGAATAGCGGCGATATGATTGGCCAGGCATATGGACGACTAACCGTATTGTCGATTGCAAATCTTGGCGACGGGAAAAGACGAGTTGCGTGCAAGTGCGAGTGCGGTAAAGAGGTGATTGTTTTAGTCTCTTCGCTCAGGCAAGGCAGAACAAGAAGCTGCGGATGTTTGAGATCGGAATTAGTTTCGGCAAAATTCTCAAAACACAGAGAATCCAGACACCGCCTGTACAAAATATGGTTGGGAATGAAAGGTAGATGCGAAAACCCAAATATAAAATCCTTTCAAAACCATGGAGCCGCCGGGGTCGCAGTATGCGCGGAATGGCAAGACTATAATCTGTTTTCAACATGGGCACGGGATCATGGATACGACGATAGGTTGACCATAGAGAGAATAGATCCAGCTGGCATATATTGCCCGGATAATTGCACATGGATCCCGAAATCGCTGCAGGCCAGAAACACAAGGAAAACAACAAAATATACCATAAACGGACAAACAAAATCTCTGCTGATATGGTGCGAAGTATTCCAGGTTCCGTTGGACAGAGCACACAAGAGAATTTACAGCGGTCATGATCCGTTCACTGTTGGCGAAGTCTACCAAGCATTACGGAGGGAATAAAAATAATGAATAGTTTTGTTGGCATGGGGAGACTCGGGAAAGATCCGGAAATAAAACGCACTCAGTCGGATGTTGCTGTGTGCAAATTCTCGCTAGCAATTAACCGGCGATTTAAAAACAAGCAAACCAATGATTACGACACTGACTGGCTAAACTGCGTTGCTTTTCGGCAAACTGCCGAGTTTATATCTCGTTTTTTCCGCAAGGGCAATATGATCGGCGTGGTCGGCACGGTGCAGACACGTAAATGGGACGACCAGGACGGAAAGACCCATTATGCCACGGAGATCATAGTCGAGCAGGCGCACTTCTGCGGTAGCAAGCAGGACAGCATCAGCCGGCCGCCATGGCCAGGAGACGAACCACAGCCGGCTGTACCGGTTGACGCGACAGGGGCAGCTGCGCCGGCGAATGACACCGCGCTGCCCTTTGATATTTAATCATGAATGCAGAACTGATCAAATCTCAGTTATCTATGCGGACCGTGGTTGAGCGTTACGGGCTTCAGGTGAACCGTGGCGGATATATTCTTTGCCCATTCCACCAGGAGCGCACGCCGTCACTCAAGATCTATGACGAGCCAGGGCGCGGCTGGCATTGCTTCGGCTGCGGATCCGGCGGCTCCGTCATCGATTTCGTGGCCAGGCTCTATCAGATCAACTACCGGCAGGCGCTGCTGCGGATCGCCGCAGACTTCGGGTTCTCCGACGACCCGCCAGACCATGACGTCGAGTTGCGGTTTAAAGTCGCCCAGGCCAAGCGGCTGCAGGAGGAACGCCGCCGGCAGGCTGAGCTTAATGGCCTTGCTGCTGAACACTGCCGGCTACGGCGGACCATCGTCGACGGCGAGGACTGGGCCAGGTTCGTGATCAGTCTGGACCTGACTCCACCAGAAAACTGGTGCAGAGCGCTGGACCGCATTGGATATATCAACTACAAACTGGAGGCGGTGATTGAGTGTCAGAAATAGCCAGAACGTTCGACATAACGACGGCGACGAAAGAGGACTATTTCACCACAGCGCCATATGAGTATCTTTATCAATTTCGCAGCGAGCCATTCATTCATCAGCAAAAACTTGAGAAGCTGACGGATGCGGCCAAGCTGGTCGGGGTGCGCAACTTCAAGAAGATGTATCTGGAGTATGTCAAAACCATTCGCCAGGCGTCGGCCATCCCGGTAGGATCGGTCACAGAGTTCGAGGGACAGCCGCTGGAGCTACAGACCGGTAAATGGCGGGCCGATGAAGGCGGAGTGACGATCGAAGGCGACTACCAGACAGTGGAGGCCTGCAGCCACCCGATCATGCCGGTTGAGCGGCTGATCAATATCGATTCAGGCACCGAGAAGCTGAAAATTGCCTTCCGGTCCGGAAAGCGTTGGCGGGAGTATATGGCCGACAAGTCTACACTGGCCAGCACTCAAGCAATCATCAAGCTTGCGGACTACGGCATTTCGGTCACGTCTGAGTCGGCTAAATACCTGGTTAAATACTTTCAGGACATTGAGAACCTAAACTACACACAGATCCCAGAAAAGCGGTCCGTTGGCCGACTGGGCTGGATCAGGGACCATGAATTCAGCCCATTTGTGAAGGATATCGTATTCGACGGAGAAGCTAATTTCCGGACACTGTTCGAGGCGGTCCGGGCGCACGGATCAGAGGCCGAGTGGCTGAAAATCATCGCTGAAATCAGAGGCGGGTCGCTTACCGCCAGGATCGTTTTGGCTGCAGCATTTGCCTCCGTTCTGGTTGGACCGTGCGGATGCCTTCCGTTCTTCGTGCACCTGTGGGGGGCGGAGTCCGGCACTGGCAAGACGGTCGCCCTGATGGTTGCCGCTTCGGTCTGGGCCTGTCCGGCCGTTGGGCAGTACATCCAGACGTTCAGCTCGACGGTGGTCAGTCGGGAACGGATGGCGGCCTTCTTAAACTCGCTGCCAATGATGATCGACGAGCTGCAGTTGTCCAGGGACAATAAAGGCCGGCAGCAGTTCGACGTGTACCAGTTGGCAGAAGGTGTTGGCAAGGGCCGCGGAACCAAGCACGGCGGGATTGAGCGCCTGGCGACTTGGGAGAACTGTATCATAACAACCGGGGAGTCGCCAATTGTCCAGCCAGGGTCGGGAGCCGGCGCAGTGAATCGCGTTATAGATATTGAGTGCCAACTGGCAGATCCGGTCGTTGAGAATGGGCATAAAATATCCAACGCACTGAAACAGCACTACGGTTTCGCCGGCCGGAAATTCGTCGAGAATCTTGACAAGGACGGCCAGGACGAGGCAAGGCGGCTGTATCAGGTATATTTTGCCGAGTTGCTCAAGGGTGACACCACTGAGAAGCAGGCCATGGCCGCGGCGCTGATCGTGACAGCCGACCAGCTGGCAACAGACTGGATCTTCCAGGATGATTCAAACGTGACGGTTCAAGAGATTCGGCAGTTTCTGGCGACAAAGGCCCAGGTGAGCGCAACGATCCGCGGATATGAATATTTGTGCGACTGGGTGACGCAGAATCAGGCAAGGTTTATCAGCCAGCAAAGCGGCGAGACTTACGGAACCATCGAGAACAACACTGCGTATATCATAAGCACGGTATTTTATCGGGCATGCGAGGACGCTGGATTTTCGCCCACAGCGATGGTCAGTTGGTTGGAAAAAGAGAAGCTCATAGACAAGAAACGCGGTCGAAACACTGTGTTAAAGCGAATTTGCAGCATCCCTACCAGGTGTATTGCCATGAGGTTGCCAGACGATGGACAAATTGAATTGCCATACGACGCGTAACCACCGGTTACGGAGCGGTTACTGCAAAACCCTACAGCCGCAGGGGTGTAACCGGTGTAACCGGTGTAACCGCGATTTATGCATGCCAATACGCGTGAATATATACACTATCGCCAATCGATATACATGCCTCACGCGTAGGGAAATTAAAAACATGCGGTTACGCGGTTACGTTTCCCCGAAACACTACAGACACGGGCATTACAGCCGTAACCGCAATGGTTACAGATCGGTTACTGCGGTTACGGGAGGGACAAGCAGATGCTAACTCTTCGCGACTACCAGACGGACATAATTCACCGAACGCACCGGTCCATGATGACACATCGCCGGCCGTTGAAAGAGGTAGATAAATTATGACACTTAGGAACGAAAACAGAAATCTATATGAAGTATGGAAATCAATGCGGCAAAGATGCCTAAACAAAAAAAACAAAGACTACCAGATATATGGTGGAAAGGGTGTTTGCATATGCCCTGAATGGAATTCATTTGATGAGTTTTATGAATGGGCGATTTGTTCTGGTTATGAATCCGGTTTATCGATTGATCGAATTAATTATGATGGAAATTATTGTCCTGAAAATTGTAGATGGGCCAACAATTATGATCAAGCCAATAACAGAACAAATAATCATTATATTGATTTGCCTGACAGAAAGGCTACCGTAGCTGAAATATCACGGTTAACCGGCCTAAGTTATTCGACTGTCAGAACCAGAGTCAATCTTGGATGGGATGTTGACAGAATAATCTTCGATATCCCATTTGTGGGTAAAAATCAGTTTTCTAAAAGGGGCATATCATGATAGAGCTTCGCGACTACCAGATCGACATCAGGAACCGCATATACCAGTCCATGCTATCCGGACATCACCGGCCCCTTGTTGTTGCTCCGTGCGGTTCGGGCAAAACGGTTATTTTTTGCGACCTGGCAGCCAGAACCCAGGCGAAGGGAAAGCACATCGTTGTGCTGGTTCATCGCGTTGAGCTGATGGATCAGACTCTGAAAACATTTGCCAAGTCGGACGTTCAACTGAAGACCATCGATGTCCATATGGCGTTTACATATTCGCGGCACCTGGACAGGTATCCAAAACCGGATCTTATCATCACTGATGAGGCGCACTTTTCCGCGGCGAATACCTGGCAGCACATTTATCAGGCCTGGCCGGATGTCTATGTGATCGGTTTCAGCGCCACCCCCTGCAGGCTTGATGGCAAACCACTCGGCGACACATATGATGACCTGATCGAAACGGTTAATACATCCGACCTGATTGAACTGGGTTACCTGGCTCCATATCGATATTTCGCTCCTGCAGTAGCGGACCTGTCATCTCTGAAGCGCAAAGGTGCCGACTTCGACCAGGATCAGGCGGCGGACATCCTTATGCAGCGGGCAGTGTATGGTGACGTGATCAAAAACTACCAAGAGCTGGCAGATGGGAAGAAGGCCGTCATATACTGCACGACAGTCCGGCACAGTCAGGCAATGGCGGAGGAATTCAAGGCAGCAGGGTACCAGGCTGAGCATATCGATGGATCCACGCCGGCAACTGAGCGGGCCAGGATAGTCGAGAGGTACCGGACAGGCCAGACCAGGATCCTCTCCAATGTCGATATCGTTTCAGTCGGTTTTGACCTGCCGGACATCGAATGCTGTATCATGCTGCGGCCTACCGCTTCAACTGCCCTGCACATCCAGCAATCCGGCCGGGCACTACGTCCTCAACCAGGGAAAACGGCAATCATCCTGGACCATGTCGGGAACTACTCCAGACATGGCCTTCCTGACGATCCGCGGGAATGGAGCCTGACCGATACCATCCGGCCGAAGCTGGAGTATGGCGAGGACGGCCGCTTGACGGTTCGGGTCTGCCAGCAGTGCTTCGGTACGTTCAAGACCGGCCCGGCCGTGTGTCCATACTGCAACGCTCCAGTAGTATCTACCCGGGAAGAGATCAAGAACATTAAGGCGATCAGGCTCGAGGAAATCAAGCAAGGGCTGCGGGTTAAGGCTGATGAAGCAGTGAAATACAAGGATCTGAACCAGTGCAAGACGCTGATGGAACTGCAGGCATATGCGCGAGCCAGGGGATGGAAATCAGGCTGGGCATGGGGAGAAGCAAAACGAAGGGGGATGCGATGATAGACCGCGATCACATCGGAGTACTGCAGACACTTTACGCGGCCGGGAAAATAACGAAACAGGCCATGCATACGATCCGCGGCCAGGTCAAAAAGATGGACTGGAAAAACAGGGAAGAGTATCTGAAAAGGATCATCAAGCGAACAGCAAATCAGGAGGTAGCAAGAACGTGAAAATTTACATCGCAGGACCAATCACAGGGATCCAGAATTACAACCGCAAAGCGTTCCGAGACGTCGAGGTGCTGCTGACCGGCTGGGGTCATACGGTATTCAACCCATGCAAGCATATCCCGACGAAGAACCCCGATTCGATCAAGCACGAGGACTACATGAAGATCAGCATGGCCATGATCGACCTTTGCGATGCCGTCTGGATGCTACCCGGCTGGACGAAATCTAAAGGCGCTACGGCCGAGGCTGAGTATGCGATCGAGAACCATAAGCCGGTGTTTGATCTGATGGGGGTATCTGAATGAAGCAAACTGAACAGTACATCCAGGACAGCATCAGGATCGCATTGTCGGACTATGGCATTGTATTCCGGACCAATGCGGGGAGCTACTGGCAGGGCGTGATGATATTTGATCCCGGCAGGCAACAGAACATCCTTACCAGTCTGACCAGAATCAACGGACTGCCGGAAGGATTCAGCGATCTGTTATTCGTTGGCAAGGACGGCCGGGTCGCGTTTATTGAGGTGAAGTCGGCCAGAGGTACGGTCAGGCCAGAGCAGGAACGATTCCTAGCGATTATGCGGGAAATGGGGCACCGGGCAGGCGTAGCACGGTCAGTGACTGACGCGATGGATATTGTAAACTCATGATTCTATATGTCGCGAGTAAAGTGGCGAGAAGGAGAAGTCATGAACGTAGCAGTTATATGTGAGTTTTCTGGAACTGTGCGAGAAGCATTTGCCAAGCGCGGTCATAATGCAATTTCGTTTGACTTGCTACCGTCCGAACAACCGGGGAAACACATTCAGGATGATGTTATGACTTTTGCGAGAAGTTTTTGGGAACACTTTGATCTTGCGATATGTCATCCTCCTTGTACTCATCTTGCCGTATCTGGTGCCAGATGGTTCAAGGAAAAACAAACCGAACAGGAAATTGCGCTTGAATTTGTCAAACACCTGATGAATCTGCCAATAAACAAGATTGCCATTGAAAATCCAATCAGCATTATCAGCAGCAGGATTAGAAAGCCAGACCAGATTATTCAACCCTGGATGTTCGGACATGGCGAAACAAAGGCAACCCGTTTATGGCTGAAAAATCTTCCGCCATTGGTTCCAACAGACATAGTTGACGGAAGGATTGCAAGAGTGCATCACATGGCACCAGGACCGGACAGATGGAAAGAACGCAGCCGGACATTTCGGGGCATAGCAGAAGCAATGGCGCAACAGTGGGGGGGGGATTTAACCAAATGATTGACACAAGACCAGATTACAGCAAAATACGAATAACCATGAGCAAAGCAATACGCGAGAAATGCCTTGATTGCTCCTGCTGGCAACCAAGCGAAGTACGTGAGTGCCATATTGTGAAGTGTCCTTTGTGGCGTTTTAGAATGGGAAAAGAGCAAAGAGATGATCTTTATGTCAAAACCAATCGCGGATCAAATATAGACGGAATATTCCGTGGGAAAACAGCAAAGAACGGCATTGTCGAGTGATCTATATGTCGCGAGTAAAGCGGCGAGAAGGAGAGCGTATGAGCAAGGAAAAAGTACCGAATAAAAAATGGATGAAAGAACGTGCAGTTGACTGGGATCATAACTGGCTATGTGGTGATTGTGGAAACGTTAATCAAAATGGTGATGCTTGGTGTATTGCCTGTCATGATAAGACATGCAGAAAGCCAGAAGAGCAGACCATGAAAAGCCCATATGAACAAGGCAAGGCATATCCAGAGATAAAAGAGGGAAGCAAGTTTGTTGTAGTGTTGAACGATGACTTCTGCACAGCCAAGATTGGAGAGATTGTCACACTATACAGAAACGATGGCACACACAATCCTTGGTTCATGTTGCAGTCAAAAAACAGTGAAAATAATTATGTTATTTCGTGGCATTTGCTTGCCCCACTTACCAACACCTGTCCTACTTGCGGACAAGCCATGCCAAGGCATCGTTACACAGACGAACAGATACAGGAAGCGAAACAAATCTGCAAACGCCTTTTGTGCAAGGCATTTGATGATGGATTGAGCGTTGTGTTCTATGTTGGCAATACAACAAGTGCTTGCACAGACTACGGCAGTCCATTTAAAGTTAACACTAAATCTGCAAAATGTTCAGAAACAGATGAATACAACGAATGGATAGGTAGACTTGTTGCGCTCTGCAAACTATTGGGCGAAAGCTATCCGTCATGGGTGAGGTGAATTATGCCACTTGAAATAGTGCCGATGACATTAGAGGAAGCAAATGATTTTGTCAAACAATATCATCGGCATCATGGCAAGGTTGTCGGGCATAAGTTTTCAATCGGTTGTGCTGATGGTGATAAAGTTGTCGGAGTGGCAATCATCGGAAGGCCGGTAGCGCGATACATGGATAACGGATGGACACTTGAGGTCAACAGACTTTGCACAGATGGAACAAAAAATGCCTGTTCGATGTTATACGCAGCCGCATGGAGAGCGACAAGGGCAATGGGTTACAAAAAACTGATTACATATATTTTGAATACAGAACCAGGAACAAGCCTTGCAGCTGCTGGGTGGAAATGTATCGGTGAAACAAACGGAGGAAGTTGGAATTGTCAAGCAAGGCCAAGAGTTGACAAACATCCATTACAAAGCAAATTAAGATGGGAAATTGAGGGGTGAATTATGCCAACATACAAGTTTACTGTGGATAAGCCGATAACGGTATGCGGAGAGTGTCCGTGTAGTGGGTTTGAGCTCGAATACGGAGAATGGGCAGGGAATTGTTGCGATATAACCCATAAATCAGTAAACATCCATTCCCGTCCAGCCGATTGTCCATTACAGGAAGTGAGGGAATGAATATGACAAAAAAAGAATTATTTGTTGTTTTATTGATAATGGTTGGTGCCGTGATATTGTGCATCGGAATTATGTTGTTTTTTTCTTACACTTGCGAAATTCCATTCAGGCAAGTGGTCAAGGAAATGGGGCAATCGATGGTATTTGTCTTTTGGTTAATCTCCATGATTGGCAGTTGTTTGTATTTATTCAGGAAAAAGAAGTGAGGGAATGAATATGCTAAGCAAAGAACAGATAGATAAAATATCAAGAACCGCACAATCAGAAAGGTTGCTTCCCGTTTTTAATCAAGCTTTGCTCGCCATCGACCTTGCCATTCAAGATGAACGATTGAAAGCTGAAAATGAACGATTGAAAACAGAAGCAGACAGGCTGGAAGCGCAGATAGACAAGATAGAAAAGTGGGCAAATAGTACATCATATGGCGAAGCCAATATGAGTTATTGTAAGGCGCAACAAGCGATACAGCATATTTTGCGAGGTGAACAACAATGACAAGAGATCCAAAACATGGTGGCACCTATGCTGTCAAATCATTTAACGAAAATAAATGGCACATCATGTACTATGATGCTGGCGCAGAAGCATTTATGAGTGACGAAATAGAACACCTATGCTACGAACTGATTGAAGTTGAATCATACGTATATCTTGAGGGTGGCGAAGAAGAAATGGATGTTAATGAGGATGCCATGTCAGTAGAAGCAATAAAAGAAGCAAACAAGGCATTTGATTCACGATGTGAAAGGACGGGCATAAATTTGTTGGATTTTTGAATCATAGAAAGTTTCAACAAAGAAACACCAAAACCACAAAGGAAGGTGAAGGGGAATGAAAAAATGGTTAAGCAACACGATCTGGCTGTACCAGTTTATATTCACAAAAAAACTTAGATTCTGGCAGATAGTGATTGACATGATTTGGATACCGTTCCGTTCCATGAAGCACGAACCAAGCATAGATCATTTGCGAGAATTTGCCAGAGGAAGCGGCAAGCCATACAAGGAAGGTGAATAGCATGAAGATTGCGATTAATGGTGATTATGGTGGTTTTGGATTATCCCCGCTTGCTGAATCAGAACTAGCAAAGCGCAAGGGATTGCCCATAACATTTACAACCGGATTTGGGGAGAATGAGCGACAAATTACACTTCAAGAAGCAATCCACTTAAAATCATTGTTTGTTTTTTCGTCCTTGCCAAGAGATATCTCAAGAACCGATCCTGACTTAATCGCGGTCATAGAAGAACTTGGTGCAAAGGCAAATACTTCATGCTCTACATTGAAAATCATTGAGATACCGGATGATGTTGAATGGGAAATCGAAGAATATGACGGGGTTGAATGGGTATCTGAAAAGCACAGGACATGGAGGTGAATAGCATGGATGAACTAGAAACACTAAAAGAACTGCAAGAAAAAGTGAGCGGCGTAAAAGAGTATTGGATTGCTCTCGACTGGGCAATATCACAAATAGAACAGAAACAGGACAAGACAGATGAGCAAAAAGCGATTGAAATACTATCAGACCCAATGAGCCAAATTAGAGAACTTGATAATGGCGGCATAGAAATGATAGATGATTCTCTGGTTAAGGCTTGTGATTTGGCTATATCCGCACTGGCAAAGCAAGTTCCGATGCGACCAAAGATAGATAAGAGGCGCGGACTGTATTATTGTCCGACTTGTGAAACATATATTGCGGAAAACAAGTATTGTTCGGGGTGTGGGCAATTTATGGGGAAGGGCGACAGGATAGAGCAACCAACAGAAAGCGAGGCACAGCATGGAACGAAATGAAATCGAACGCCCGGCAGATGCGGATGTGCAGGATGCAATAGACGCATTAAAAAAACCTGCTTACACAATATCCATAAACGGTGATTTTGACAGAATAGTAATATCACAAGATACTGCCAACCTTGCCATTACCGCATTATGCCAGATGAAGCCGGTACAAGATGCGGAGATAGACAAATTATTCAAAAATGAGGAGGTTCAGAAAGCGATAGATGACTTGTCAATGGGGATGAAGTTTTGGCGTAAAGATCTACACTATACGCCTTGTCCACCAAGTGTTCATATTGCCATTACCGCATTACGCGCATATCGCAAGCCAGAACCGTGCGAATGGTGCAAGAGATGGGACAACTGGCGTAAGGTTCCGGGAAATGTGCCGTGGTCATTTGACGAAAAAGAGCTGCCAAAATCTTGGCCATTCTCGCATTGTCCTAACTGCGAAAGGGATTTAAGGGGTGAAGTATGAGAAAAATTAAATTCAGGGTATGGGATAAAGATGAATGTAAATACCATATTTGCGGCGAAAATCAACACGATTGCATTATGTTTGACTTGGATAATTGGGCTCAATATTGCAATCTGCAAAACGGGTGTGGTTCTCTCGCCGATGGAACAGGCACATACGATCTTGAACAATACACCGGCCTACACGATAAGAACGGCAAAGAGATTTACGAAGGCGATATTGTCAGGACAAACGAAGCCGGTTGGATCGCTCATGTTGTTTTCCAAAATGGAATATTTATGTGTGAAGATGACCGAGGTGGTTTTTCCGGTTATTGCGAATGGGAAGAATTTGAAGTGATCGGCAACGTCTACGAACTTACCGACAGCGAAAGCATAACCGCAGGAATCATCAAGCAAAGCGAGGGGGAACAGAAATGAACGCTTTATTATTGGTTCTAATTATCTTTGAATTGGCTCATGTGGTTTTTACAATTGATTTACTAAATGTTCCAGAAAGCCAGGCGCGTCAACTTATTTTCCTCCGCGGCGTGGCGATTGGCGCCGGAATCAGGAATATAGACGAGCTGCTGGAGACGGTCAAATGAACCAGGCCGATAAATCACTGCTGGACACGATGATTGCAGAATACCGTGCGGGTGCTTCGTTGAGGGAAATGTCCGGCATGTATTACATGAGTCATACGACGGTGCGGAACTGGCTGATTCATGCTGGCGTTAAGATGCGGCCTGCGAAGAAGCCAAAATTCTGCGATAGGTACAGGAGGCAAGCATGACGGACAATCAGAGACTGGCAGACAACGAACTCATGCAATATAAAGAAGCCAAGCAGGAAATTAAGGCCATCCGCAACCAACTTGATGTGCTCGAGGCAAAATGCAATCTTACAACTCGCTCTTGCGACGCCGGAATGAAAGACACCGGCAGAAAGGACGCTGCCGGGAACAAGATACTGGTCCTGGTTAATGTCATGGGCGGAAAGGTGAACAACCGTATCGAGGAATATATTGACGCTTTGATGGAGCACCGAGCTTACTATATGGCCAAGCAAGCCGAAGCAGAACGGCTTTGCATGAGTCTGGAGATCAAGATATCCCGCCGATGCCGAGGCATATATGCTCGTGTGCTGTCCATGTACTATCTATATAACGTCCGCCTCGAGGGAATCGCAGTATCGCTGAATTACTCCTATCCGCAGATTAAGCGACTGCGCTGGCACGCACTCGAGCAATATGGAAAGATGATCCCGAATGATCCATGAACCTGTGCTACTATGCTATCATGTGGTTTTCTAAGCCGAGCAATATTGCCCGGCTTTTCTTTTGAGAGGAATTATCCATGCGCATGCCAGCCATCCAATTAGCTAGACCGCCATTTACTGTGCGCAGTAAACATCCATTCATGGAACGCCTGCGCATGTTGGGCCACCCGCGCATCTGGTGGCCGAGGATGATGTCGACGCGCATCGGCCTGAAGCCTTATGGCAAAGCACAGACGGTGCATCATAATGGACGCGTCAGGTGCATAATCATTTGGCCAAGAATCAAGTACGTTAAATCATAGGTCTTGTGGGCAAGGACGATCCGATACTACGGTGGCGCAGGGGTAGGGAGCGCTGGATCGTCGCTGCGGATGAAAGCCAGACTATCGGCGCATAACGCAAACCTGATGGCATACACCCGGTTCCTTCCCGGGCTCCTCCCCATCGGTGCCTGGCTGTCTGCAGCACAAGCGGCTGATACCTGGGCAGTGTCAGCCGCTGCGACAATCGGGGGACAACTACATGCCAACACGTGCCAATAGGTTCTGTTCATGGTCGGGCTGCCGTGAGCTTACAACATCACGGTACTGCGCCGCTCATCAGGCAGAGTACGAGCGTAAGCAAGCCGATGAAAACAAGCGGTACGATAAACGGCGGGGCAATTCAAACGGGCGCGGCTATGACGGCACATGGCGAGTGACCCGACTGATGTACCTGAGAGCGCATCCGCTATGCCAGGTCTGTTCTGAGCGCGGGCTTGTTGTGCCTGCCGTGCTGGTCCACCATGCCACGCCACTGAGCGAAGGTGGAGCAAGGCTGGATGCTGATAACTTCGTAGCGGTCTGTCGAGCCTGCCATGAGGCGATCCATGGACCTGAGAGATGGACGAGACGAGAGGCCCCATAGGGGGGGTCAAAATCTCTGGGAAGTTTTCCTAATGAC
>Ga0172375_10008851_pt1 | contig 13421 bp, 15 predicted proteins | sample LakKiv1m_FD_114537 | JGI IMG/M metagenome (GOLD analysis project Ga0172375, IMG submission 114537) | Freshwater microbial communities from Kabuno Bay, South-Kivu, Congo - kab_092012_11.1m | ecosystem: Environmental > Aquatic > Freshwater > Lake | place: Democratic Republic of the Congo...
AATTATAGTTTTTGTAAGAATTATATCGCATATATATATATATATATATCGCTAACTCAAGGAGTAATACGATGAAAGGTTTAAATATATAACTAATTATAATTGTTATATAGTTATTATATAATTGGTGAGATTATGACTGAATATACAACAATACAATTAGACAAATCTATAGTAGAAGAATTAAAGAATATTAAACAATATCCTAGGCAAACCTATGGTGAATTAATTATGAGTATAATAAATTATATAAATAAAACAAAAAAAGAAAATCAATATGATGAGTTTTTACATAAAATCCAACAAATGAAAATGAAAGAGTTATGGGATAATAAGGAAGATGAAGTGTGGGAAAATGCATAATTCTGGCGATGTTGTTTTAGCTAAAATCCAATATACTGATACAAATGAAATCAAAATAAGACCTTGCGTTGTTTTATTTGAAGATTGTAGTAATATTGTTGTTGCAGGTATTACTAGCAATACAAAAATGAAAGGTATTCCTTTAACAGTTAAAGATGGTGCAATAAAAGATTCAGTAATAAAAACAAATTATATTTTTACTATTTCAGATATTATGATTGAAAAATTTTTATTTAAATTATCAAAAGAAAAGAAACTTGAATTATATAATAATCTTTTGCAACAACTAGTTAATTTAACAAATTAATATTATTATAGGTCCTTAATATAACCCTTAATATCATCTTTGGGTTTTGTTGAGATGTAAATTGGAACATTTATATCTAATACTTTAAGGATTTCATCAGTATTGTCTAAACTTGTTTCTAAAATAATTATTCCTGGGTTCAAGTTAGTTGCTAGTTTTAATGCTTTCAGGAATAAGTGTATTGCTAAGAAGTTACTTGCATTCTGAATATAAATAATTCTTTTGTTTGTTTTTCCGTAAATCTTTTGCAAATCACTTGATTCAAACTCGCTTATGTTCAGAGCATCTAAAAAGGTGATACCAAAAATAAAATCATTCGGGTTTTTAGAATTAATTTGTTCTAAATCTTTTAAGCCATCAGTATGTTTTATTTTGATTCCTTTTTTGAACTCTTTAGTTTCAAATAGTTGTTCTTGAGGCAATACAATAAGTTTCTTTATAATCTGTGCTTTTCTTTTCAAGTCCAAATCAATCAGGGCATTAACAAATCTTTGAACAAAATTTATGCAAGGATTATTTCTTCTACCATTCTCATAATCTGAAATTGTAGAACCAGTTAGTTTCATTTGCCTTGCTAAGCTTATTTGACTAACTTCAAATATGTTTTGCCATTTCTTCAATGCGTTACCTGAATTTTCAGCAATACATATTTCACCTGCAATCTCTTGTTTTAGTTTTAAAATTGCATCTTTATTTATATCTTTTTTTGCCATTATTTCACTTTACTTTTTGCCAAAAACACTTTCTTTTAATGATCCAATTAGTTTTTTACTTATTAAAGTATCCTCAGTAATTTTGTTAACGTCATCATCTGTGTATGATATCTTAAACCCGCCCATTTGATTTTGTTCTACCTTAACATTATCTTTGAATTTGTCTTGAAGAGTTTTTTGTAATGCTTTTTGTTTAGATATTTTGTCTAGCTCTATATTTATATAATTCTTTAGATTCTCTAATTCTAAAATATGTGCTTTAACTAATTCATAAACATTATCTTGACTGCTAGCATTTAATGAAATAGGTATTATATCGTGGCTTGCATTTTTTGTACTATCTCTGATGTCCTGCATCTTTTGGTCCAAAGTACTTAATTTAATTTTAAATTTGCTTGCTTCTTCATCAATTTTTGAAAGCAAGAACTTATATCTGTTTTCTTTCTCATTAATATCTTCAACCATAAAAATCACATCGTTTTGTGTTTAATACTTCTTATTTTTGAAACTATCTCCCATAAATAAGATCTTCTTGTTCTTTTGTATTTTGTATAGAAATCCTTCTCAGAAAATCTTAATGCATCCATAATTGCAATTTTTTCTAATTGTTGTTGGGTCTTAGGGTTTAATCTGCCCTAATAATCCATTATTTCACTTTTCTTTGCACCTACTTCTTTTAGGAATTTTGGATCTTCCCATCTAATCATTCCGCCCAAAATACTTGGCTTTTTTGTAGTAGTTGCTTTTGCTTTTTCTCTAGCTGCTTTTCTGTCTGCAGCCATCTTTGCTGGTAAAGTCCCAAATCTGTTTACTCTGGATTTAGATGGCTCTTTTGGAGGCATAAGATTACTTCCTATTATTTATTTCCCAAGTTACTTGTTTTTCAAAAATTCCTTCTGATGTTTTCAAAATCACATTTATTTTGTATTCCCCAGGACTAATATTTCCTATACTAGACACATCATAATCAAATAATCTTTTCTCGCCTTGTCCTAAGATATTTATCTTTTTAACATCTGATGGCAAAACAACAACAGATAATTTATCTATTGGTACGATGTTTAATTCTAAGTTCTTTAAATCAAAATCTAATATATTTTTAACTTCAACACTTAACTTAGTTGTGCTTGAACCATCAATTAATATAGATGGATTAGGCTTTAAATTAACAGATAAGTAACTAGGTTGAACTGCCAAATATACAATATAACCCAGAATTAAAACTAGAATTACTGCAATAAGTCCTATTCCAATAGATTTTGCCCATTCAGGTAATTCAAAACCAGATCTATCAGATGGTATTTTTTTAGCAGCTTTATCTTTCAAAGGTTTTTTGTTGACATTTGCAATAACTTTACCCACAGATTCACTAGTATCATTTGATTCTGTAGGAGCTTCATAATCTCCATCATCATATAGTCCCATAAAAATACCCTCACTCATTTTTGTGGGATCTGTTGTATGTTTTGCTTCTAGGAAAGAAACATATCAATTGTCCCAAAAATATCATATGTATCACCAAATATATAATATATAAATTATGTCTGAATAATAGAAAGCATATTCATTTATATATTTTTTGTTATTTTTTGTAGTATCTTTTTTTAATTTTAGTAATTTTGTAGTTTTTGTCATAATTCCTGGCTTAACTCAAAGAATATACTAATATATAAAGGTTTTGGTTATATATATAATATAAGAATGGTGATTTTGATGGATATGGAAGTGGCAATTGAGAGATTTAAACAATTAGGTTTAACTGATTACCAATCTAGGGTTTTGTATGCTCTTTTAAAGAAAAAATCATGTAAAATATCAGATATTGCTTCTAGTTCTGGGGTTCCAAACACAAGAATTTATGATGTTGTGAACCAATTAATTGATATGAAATTTGTAATTAAGATTTTGGATAAACCAAAAACATATAGAGTAAGAAATGTAGACCTGGTTTTAGATACTCTTTTGGAAGAAAAAAACAATGAAGTAGCTAAAATTAGAGAAGATGTAAATATGATGAAAGAATTCTTTAAATTTGAGGATTCTATGGAAGAAACAAAATTAATTAATATTGATAAAGAAAAAGATCTTGCAAATTTATTAAGTGAAGAGTTTGCAAAAGCAAAAAGAGAAATAATAGGTTTTGGTCATAAAGAATTAGAAAATAAGAAACTTCAAGAAACTCTAAAAACAGTATCTGGCAAAGTTAATGTAAAATTGATTGCACATCCTGATTTAAATGTGAATTTAGATTTTGTTAAAGCAAGACACCACGATATGTGTGCATATGTTGTTGATGGCAATAAATTAATTATTGGGTTTGGTGAAGGTAATAAATCTTATAATTTAGGTGTTTTACACAACCAAGATTCATTAAAGAATATGGTTAAATCTCATTTTGATAATTTATGGCAACAGCCATAAATTCTTTTTTTCATTTTTTATTTATCATTTAAATTACTATTTCTAAACATAACCTTTATAAATATGTATTATTTATATCATATAACAGAATACTGTACAAACTTACAGTTTGTGTAAAGAGTTCCTACAATCTGCTTGTCTGTTAGCTATAGGTTGTACGAAAGGTCTTCTGATTGTTTCAGGAGATGGTCACAAGAAACTAATCATAAGCTTTAGTTTTATGGTTGGTAGTTTTATTAAGGGTAAGAAATATTAGTGACAGTTTGCACAAAAAGAACTTGTGGGTATCTTTGTGTTGAGACAGATTTTATCTAATATTTCTGATGATTGCACATAAATTGGGAGTCTCAGATGTGCAATCCCCATATTTGCACAATTGCTGCAGAAAACTATTTCTTAGTAATATAATACAATATTTTTTTTGCATTTTTTATATGTATAATCGATAGTTATTTTAATATGCTCATTGTATTTATTTTATGGTTGATGAATTTAAGATTCAGAACACCAAATTGAAAGAACGATATGAAGAATTAGCAAAGCATTATAATGATAGACTTCATTTTCATATTCCTGAACACAAAAAGATTTTAGACCCATTTATTAATTTATTAAATTCTAATTTTAAAGATCCAAAAATTATTGATTTAGGATGTGGTGTTGGTCTGAATTCATTAATTTTAGAAGAAAACGGTTTTGATGTAACGGGCATTGATTATTCTTCAAATAGTATTGAACATGCAAAGAGAAATTGTTCAAAATCAAAATTTGTTCATGCAGATTTTTTGGATTGGTATCCAGAAAATAAATTTCATGGTTTAGTTGCAGGATCATTTCTAGATAAATTTCATCCTGATTTATTACCAGAGGTTTTTGAGAAGATTGATTTCTTATTGTATCCTAAAGCATATGGTTTAGTATATATGCCGTTATCAAAAGATGAACAAGAAGATAATATTCATACCCCTTTAAGATGTAAACACATTAATCCCTATGTCGCTCTTCTTAAAAGAGATGTTTGGGCACAGAGATTATCTGAGAAATTCAAAGTAGTAAATTATTATGATGGATATGGTTGCAGAGATTGGATGGTTGCTATTTTCCAGAAACTATAAACCCTTTTCTTTGGAAAGAAAAAGGTTCTACAGTCTACCCCCAAAAGAAACACCTCATTGCTACTAAGCAATTGCTATGAGCAAGAATATTCGGGTGGTTTATAATACTAATTTACTTTGAATGAACAAAGTATTTTGTTTAGGTAAATATTCTCAAAGTCTCTTTTATTTTGTGAACTAATTATAACATAAATTAAATATCCTGAATTGTTTTTTGTATAACTATATATTTCTTGAATGTATTTGTTTGAAGGGTCATTAAATTTGATAATCACTTTCTTCATTATTTCTTTGTTTTGAGTTGTGAATGTAGATTGGTCCAGAATAGTATAATTAGTTAATGGTTTTAATGTTTCTAATATCAAATCATCTGTAGACTTATTATAATCGATTTGCCTTATTGATATAAATTCATAGGGATCTTCTTTGTTTATTCCAAAATTATAATTCCCTGGAATCGCTCCTACTGACAATTCCATAAATGGCCAATCTTTAGGTAAGTAAATTTCATAATTATTCCTTTTAAATAATCCATAATTATCTTTCTCATCACTACTTATACAATTGTTAATAGTAGTTAAATTATCTAATCTAGGCATATTAAAATAATTATATGTATATAATCCCGCAATAACAACACAAATAATAAGAAATATCCAAGTAAATAGTTTCATAAATATCACCAGCTATATTATATCTTATAAATATATAAACTTTATGCAAACCAAATTAAAACAACTAATGCGTCAATAATAAACTGTATCAAAAGGAATATTGTTACTATTTTCCTTTCTGTGCAAGGGTAAAATATATGTTCAAATAAAAAATACATTTTTTGCCATTGAATTTTTGTTTTCTTGATATCAAAGTATTGTCTATCTAATATCCCTTTGGGATCTACATTAGAAATGTGACTTTCTTTAAACTTTATAAATGGTTTATAAAAAAATGTGAATATGAAATATAACCCAAAATTAATCAAGTACAATAAACAAAGTAAAATTGCAAATAATTCTGCTTTACCAATTATAGCTGCACTTGCAATTATTGCACCAATTGATAAAGTAGTAACATCTCCTGGAAATACTTTTGCAGGATATTTATTGAATAAATAAAAAGCAATTAATGCAAACAAGAATGGTATTAATAAAATTAAAATGAATGTGTTTTTCATCAATATTGATGCAACAATAAAGTAAAAGATTGTTATTATGCCTAATCCTGCTTCTAATCCATTATACCCTGCTAAAAAATTAGTCATGTTTGCAAACACATTCACAAATAAAGGAACAAAAATAATTGTGTAAACTATTCCTAAGTTAATTTGACCAATACCCGGAATAGTTATTGATGTATCACCTAATCGAGTTATAACTAGAGGTATTGCACAGATAAACAAAAGAATGACTTTGTTTATTGGTTTTAATGTAAATAAATCATCAAATATTCCAACAAATGCAGCAATTACTACTGTTAATATTGCTGCTAATAGGCTGTAATGTAGTTCTGTTAAAAAAGGAAATGCAAATGCTATGCCAAAAAGAAAACCAAATATTACTCCAAATCCTCCCATTTCTGGTACATTTGGTTTATTTATCTTGTGAACATCGTTTCCTGTGTATCCTTGAGCTTTTGCTAATTTTATGTAACGTCTTAAAAAGAAATAAGCTATAATAAAAGCAATAACTGCTTCAATTATTATTATGTAAATCAAATCTAATTTCATAATATCCCTTATCTCTGTTTATTGTCCAAATCCTGCAGGAGGTATAGGAGTAGCTGTATTTTGATCTAACCACCATAATTTAGAATTCCATTCTGTAACTTCTTTTTCTGTTAATCCAGTCATATACGGATTAATATCTTTGAAAGCATCTTTATTTACTTTCCATATTTTTACAAATCCATTATCATAAACTAATGAGAAATATTTTTGAGTATCTGGTGCATTTAACCATAGTTTAATACCATAACTTTCATTTGTTTGCATATCTATAATTAATAACAAACTTTTGTTCATCGTTGCGTAATAAACAACAGGAATTTTGTTTTGCCAAACATTGTTTGGTTTTGATGTATATGTGCTAGGTAAAGTTAACATTTGTGATGCATCTATTTTTGAGTTAATTCTTTGACCATTTGAATTTGTGAATAAACTCAAACAATTATAATTTAATTGACCTAAATTCTTTTCTGGTTGACAACTAAATGGTGCAAGTAAGTTATTTTGTGAATTGTATTTATTTTTTTGTAATTCATTTGCATATGCAGTGTAAGTCCCTGTTTCTAAGAGTGCTTTATAATCATAAACAACATAATCTGCATCATAAGCTTTTATTATTCCTAATGCTTCTTTTGGATCTTTAGTTACAAAAAATGCTCCAAAATCACCAGTTGCTTGTTGGTCACTATTAGTATTATCTGTACTTGCTCTCTTGTGACCCATAAAAGTTATCCAGTGACCCCAAGACCACCAATTAAACATTTTTGCATTTTCTGGCAAATTGCTGTGCATATAAGTTACTGCATCTTGCCATCCTTGTTCTGAAATTATGTTTGGTACATTGTTATATGTAAATATAACTCCTGAGGCTAATCCTCCAAACAATAAAAAGATACAGAAACCAACTCCTGCTATTTTCCATGAGTCTTTTATCTTTTCAGATCTATATTCTGCAATTAAGACTCCTATAGTAAATGCAGTTAATATTGCTAAACCGCCACCAAACCAATATGTTGCTTTTAATTTATTCCATGCCAAATAGAAAGTTACTGCGCTCCAAGATAATGTTAACAAAGTTATCTGAATATATTTATTTCTATATATTGAATATGCTATTGCAATTAAACCTAAAATAATAAATGGTAAAAACATACCGTATTTCATAGGAAATGCTGATTTGCCCATGCTTTCTTCTCCAACACTCTTTGCAGACAATTGACCGTGTTCTTGAGTATCAACTGACATATCATTAATTCCTAGTGCTCCTTTAGCATATCCTATTTGTGTATTGAACCAATTTGTATTTGCTAAAGTTCCAAATATTCCTGTTAAAACAAAACAGATTGCAAATAATCCCGTAATTGCAAAAATTGTTTTTTTATCTAATTTTTTTATTAATGCATAAATTAAATAAAACACAAAAAAGGCTTCAATTATTACAGGTACAATAACAAATACTGCCCAGGTGAATGCCATTATGCCAAATGATAGTCCTGCAACTGTAGCATAAATTATATTTTCTTTTGAGAATTTAGGTTCTTTTAATGCTTTAATTAAAAATGCAAAACCTAAAAACATCCACAAAAAACCATAGGAATCTTCTTCATAAAATCCAGCCATTTGTCTATAAATAAATGCAGGCATTATTGCTGTAACAAAACCAGCAACGTATCCTATTTTTCTTGAATTAAATGCCCATCTAAAAAGTAAGTATGCTGCTAAAGCAGTTAACGCACCATAAAGAGCAGGCAAAATTCTTACTAAAAAAATCCATTTCTCTTGATCATATGCTGCTCCAAAATATATTATTTTATACGCCAGTAGTCCTGTACCCCAAAGAACAAAAGAATAAGAATAATCAATTAATCCTTTGAATGCATTATGATAAGTACCTAATGAATCAATTGTTGGTTTTATTCCAGTATCAATTAAATCAGCATTCATTCTTGCATGCCAATAACTATCAAATTCGAACATTAAATCATATCTTAGTATTAAAGCACGCATACCAAAAGCTACTAAGAATATCAAAACAAGAATTAGTATATGAACCCAATGTTTTTTGAAGAATTCCCCTATTTTATTTAAAAAATCCATAAATATCCCTTATTAAAATGTAGTTACTTCCTATTTTTAATATATATTATATGATATAATAATAAAAACATTTAAATGCCTATTTTGGTATTAACTGGTATATTGATACAATATTTAGTTTTGGCATTACTTGTTCATCATATGCAAAAACTTGTGTTTTTTGAACTTGGCCACTACAATTTATGTTGTAATTATATTGATTAACAATTGTATCTTCATTTAGTTTGTAGTTATCTCCTTTAGTATAATCTACTGAACAATCTCTTTGTTTTAATTGATTTTTGAATCCTGTTAAAGAATACCCAAAATCAATAGAATGATAATTTTCATAATATGCTTTTTTGTATTCTATAATATTGAAGTTTGCTTTTATTACATTCTGAATATTGCCATATGAATCATATGCAAAGAAATCTGGTAGTACATAAATAATTTTTCCTTTTGCATTTGTTTTTAATTCATTCACAAATTTAGTTGACATTTCAATATTTGCATCAACAGGATGTCCAATAGTGTTATTTTTTGAATAGTGACTAGCTAAGCCACAATCGTCCATACATAGTAAAATTATATTTGGTGATAAATTAAAATCAGAAAAAAATTCTTTTTCAGGGTTATATTTGTTGTGATAATCTAGATATTTGTATGTTTGGGATAAAAGTAAAATAGAGATAATTATTGTTAATACTATAAAAATAAATACAACTAATTCTTTTGTTGTTTTTTTCAAAGCAAATTCTAATGCAGTAAATGTTAATGGTAACAAGAAAAATCCAAAAACAAAGAAGTTTCTGTAAGTCATAACCGAATTATTGCACAAAAAGAACATTAAGATTAATGCTTGTAGAATAAATATTGAATATAGTATTAATCTATTTTTATTTTTTTCAAATAGAAAGATACTCAAAGAAAAGATTTCTAAAATAAACAAGATTAATCCAGACCCCATTATCCACAAGCCGAATCCTGAAGAAAATAAAGGTGAGGTGAATCCCATAAATTGACCTAAATATGGTGAGTTTGTTAAAGAAAATATACTTGTTAAATAATCTGGTTTTATAATAAAAAGAGTAATAATTATGATTATAGGTTGTAAAATTAAAAAGATTATTTTATTTAATTTGAACTCATCTTTTATACTTTTCCAAGTTATTTTATCTTTGTTTTCTAAATCAAAAAAGAAGTATAAATAAATTAGTACATAAAATGGCAAAAACATCAAGTACATTTCTTTTGATAATAATGCAAAAGCCATTGCAATTGGGCTTAATATGCTAAATACAATTGATTTTGTTTTGCTTTCAGAATTAATTAAAGTAATCAAATAAACTGCTAAAGCAAAGAACATCATACCTATAAAGTCTTCTTTGAGGTGGGTTATTGTGATTAGACTTGCAGGCATCAAAATAGTAAGTAAAGTGCTAACCAAAGCAGTTTTATTTGAGAATATTTTTTTTAGGAACAAATATGAAAATACAAAAAATAGTAATGCTGCTAAAATAAATCCTATCTTTACAGCATAATCTCCGAAAATAGAAAATGGTAACAAAAAGTAACTAACCATACATCGATTACCATAGCCACAAGTTATTTTGAAATCATTCTGAAAATCATTTACTGAATTGAAGTATCCTGTTGTATCAACATGATAGGGTGTAGATAATGTAAAGTAAAACAAATATATTGCAAGAAACAACAGTAAAACAAAAAACAGCCAATTTTCTTTAATTATTGTTTTTATTTTAATCTTTAATTCATCAAACATATTCTCACTTTAAAATTTTGTTTTCTCTAATTTTTTGTGGGCTATAAAGAACCGTTCAAAATTGTCAGTAGGTAGCCAAATACCATGATGTTTAAATCCAAATATCTTTTCTTTCTTTGTTATTTTTTCAAAGCAATCTTTTTCAATAGAACTTTTTTTATGAGCTATATATTTCATAATTTTAGGCTCAAGGATATATGCTCCGGCATTGATTAAATTGCTAGGTGCATCTTCCTTTTTTGGTTTTTCTATGAACTCAACTATTCTATTTTTATTCAATTTCACTACTCCATACTGTGAAATATCATTAACTTCAAGCAGAGCTAGGGTTACAACTGCTTTGTTTTTTTTATGTTCTTTTAGCATTTTAGTAAAATCATAATTTGCTATGTTATCACCATTAATTACTAAGAATGTATTTTTTAATTTAAAATCATCAAAACATTTTCTTGTTGCTCCGCCTGTGCCTAAATGTCCAGTTCTTAAACAATATTCCAGATTAATTCCAAAGTGTTTTCCGTTTTTGAAATAGTCTTGAATTTTATGTGCCTTATAATCAATTGCTAAAATAATGTTGTTTATTTTGTGTTTGTGCAGGTTTTCAATAACATATTCCAATATTGGTTTGCCCTGAACTTTTATTAAAGGTTTTGGTATAGAATAAGTAAATGGTCTTAGTCTTGAACCTAAGCCCCCTGCAAGTATTATTGCATATGTTTTTGTATTCATAATTACAATATAACCTAAGTATTTTAATATCTTTTGTAATTATATCTATTATATATAAGGTATTCTTATGGATAAATCACTTATTTCTAAATTAAATGTTGATTTTGAGTCTTTTGCCCAAATAGTTAACGGAGTAGAATGTTGGTTTGCTAGAGATTTGCAGACTTTATTAGATTATGATAAGTGGGAAAATTTTTCTAAAGTTGTTGAAAAAGCAAAAGAATCTTGTAAAAATTCTGGATTTAATATAACTGACCATTTTCCTGAGGTCGGGAAAAAGGTAGACCTAGGGTCAGGTGCAGAAAGAGAAATAAATGATTATTTACTTACTCGATATGCGTGTTATTTAATTGCCCAGAATGGAGATTCTCGTAAGGAAAAGATTGCTTTTGCACAAAGTTATTTTGCAATACAAACAAGAAAACAAGAATTAATAGAACAGAGAATTGCTTTAATTGAAAGAATTAATGCTAGACAAAAATTAGTTAGTTCTGAAACAGAATTATCTAACTTGATTTACGAAAAAGGAATAGATGATGATGGTTTTGCTAGAATAAGGAGCAAAGGAAATCAAGCATTATTTGGTGGCAAAACAACATTAGAAATGAAATCTATGTTAAATGTGCCAAATAATCGGCCATTAGCAGATTTTCTTCCTACTATTACAATTACTGCTAAAAACTTAGCTACCGAAATAACAAATTTTAAAGTTAAGACTTCAGATATTGTTGGTGAAGAAAAAGTAACAAAAGAACATATTAAAAATAATTTAGATGTTAGAGGGTTGCTAGCAAAAAGTAGAATAAAACCAGAAGAGTTGCCACCTGAAGAAGATATTAAAAAGTTAGCAAAGAAAGTAAAAAACAATGAAAAACAAATAGAATTAGAATCTAAAACTAAAAAGGTGAAATAATGCTTATAGGTTTAGTTGGGAAGCCATCTTCAGGGAAAAGTACTCTTTTTAGAGCAATGACATTAGCAAATGTAGCTTGTGCACCATATCCATTTACAACAATAGATCCTAATCGAGGAGTAGGATATGTAAGAGTTGAATGTATTGATAAAGAGTTTAATGTTCAATGTAATCCTAGAACTGGATTTTGTGTTAATCATGTAAGATATGTTCCTGTCGACATAATTGATGTTGCGGGTTTGGTTCCTGGGGCTCATGAAGGCAAAGGATTAGGAAATAAATTTTTAGATGATTTAAGAAATGCTGATGTTTTGATTCACGTCGTAGACATTTCTGGTTCAACAAATGAAAAAGGTGAGCCAGTTGATTTAGGTTCACATGATCCGTTAAAGGATATTGAGTTTTTGGTTTACGAATTAGATATGTGGTTTTACCAAACAATCATGAAAAATTGGACTAATTTAGCTAGAACTCAGGCATCAACTAAAGGAAAGATTGTTGATGCTTTGAGAGATGTTTGTGCAGGTTTAAGTATTAAAGGTCATCAACTTTTGAAAGGTTTGAGAGGTAAACCAGAACTAATGATTGATTTTTCTGAAGATATGATTAAGCAGTTCGCTTTTGAGTTACGTGAAATATCTAAACCAATAGTAATTGCTGCAAATAAAGTTGATCTAGCTTCTAGTCAGGATAATATTGTTGCTTTGAAAAAAGAGCATCCTGAGTTATTGGTAATTCCAGTTGCTGCTGAAAGTGAATTAGCATTAAAAGAAGCAGCTAAACATAATTTAATTGATTATTTGCCTGGTCAAAGTGATTTTAAAGTATTAGATGCAAGCAAATTAAATGAGAAACAATTAAAAGCTTTGGAATTTATTCGAGTAAATATATTGCAGAAATATAGTTCAACTGGCGTGCAAGACATTTTAGAAAAGAGTGTTTTTGAGATTTTGAAATATATGCCAATATTTCCTGCTGGAAGTACTAAGTTAGCTGATTCTCAAGGGAGAATTCTTCCAGATTGTTTTTTATTGCCTCCTAAATCAACTGCATTGGATTTTGCATATACAATTCACAGTGATTTAGGGGACAAATTCATTAAGGCGATTCTTGCCAGAAGTAAGTTGATGGTAGGCAAAGAATATGAATTAAAACCCAGAGATGCTTTAGAGATAGTGAGCGGAAGATAATTATTTTCCTAATTGTTCTTTTAACCAATCAGCAGTTATTTTTAAGCCATCTTCAAATTGCACTTTTGGTGTCCAACTTAATTCA
>Ga0172375_10008852_pt1 | contig 13421 bp, 23 predicted proteins | sample LakKiv1m_FD_114537 | JGI IMG/M metagenome (GOLD analysis project Ga0172375, IMG submission 114537) | Freshwater microbial communities from Kabuno Bay, South-Kivu, Congo - kab_092012_11.1m | ecosystem: Environmental > Aquatic > Freshwater > Lake | place: Democratic Republic of the Congo...
CGGATGGAGGTGACCCCTTGAGTGAACGTGACCACGATCAAAAGCAGCCGAACTACGACGAAATCCAAGCAAAGATTCGTGCGGATTTCCCGTTCCTGGTGGAGGTTGGTGTGCCCATCCCGTTCGGTCAACCGATACGGATGGATACGGCCACAGCCATGGACTTGGATTTTACAAATGCCTTGGACCAAGCCCACAAGGTGGCTGAAGCCCTGCGCACCCGACATGATTTGAACTCATGGGCATCCCGGTACGAAGGCCAAGACACCGGATTCCGGGCCACGGGCACTGAGGTTGTCTACTTCTACGGGTTCAAAGACCAGCAGAAAGCGACCGAGTATCTCCTCGACGTACAAGACGCCCACCCCGATTGGAACGTCTCCCGCTCCTGACCCCAAAAATCGAGCCCTTCGGGTAATCTTATCGGGTCCCGAGGGGGATTGCACCTGATGGGCAGCGACTATTTGCAGAACTGCATGACGTGCCTCCGATTCATGCGGCGACTCGGAACCTTCACTATCCCGGACGTTCATCGTGAGATGCGGCAGTGGGCGGGAAAAAACGGTTGCATCACCATTGGCGCACATCAAACGATTCGGGAGTTCGCAGATGTCTTGGCCGAATCCGGGGTTCTCCAATACCTGGACGGTCAGTACACTTGGATTGAAGAATCCGGTGACGAGGTGAAGTGGAATCATGGCCCGTAAATGGGTTCTGGAATCTAACGGGGTTTGGGCCACCTCGATCTTAGGGCAGGCTCTTCAACTCCGTCAAAATCCGGAAAATCCCGAGGTGGTGAATATGTCTTCTTAAAAGTACATCCCACCCGAGCTCCTAAAAAGCGCCCTGTGTGACCTTTTCCGGCAACTTGGGTTCGAACCCCCCATGCACGAGGACATAGAAATGACGTTGGCCGAGGCCGAATGAGGCCGGAGTGCTTCTTTCCGAGGACGCAGATCCCCGGAGTCATTGAAAGTTCACGGTTGTCAAACTTCTCGATGCCACGATGATCCAGAGCGTGCTCGACCGATTGATCCAAGGAGGATCCTAGAAGATGGACGATATCTTCTCCATAATTCGAGACGAACCCCCTCCGACGCGAGCGAAAGAAATCAAACTCCGGCTCCTTGAAATCGAGAACACGTTCATTGCAGTCATGCGTGCCCTTCGGGGCAAACCCGTACTCGACGGGCCCTTTGGACTCGTCCCCGAGGTATTCGAGGCTTGGGAAGTCCGGCACGAGCGGGATGTTGCTTTGCGTCGTTTGAACGCCCTGACCCGGATGCTCTCAGCCGGTCAACGGCCGATGACCGAAACCGACCCCGAAACCGGGAAACCCCGGTGGCACTTGGCAACCGGGATCCAGATGTTCCATTCACTTGAAGAGCTGGTTGACACCTGGGCTGAGGAGCATCCGGAATGATACGAGGCTTACCAGATTCGACCTCCCGGTATCCCCAATTGGAGGTGTCCCGTGAAAGTGCTCATCGTGGGCGGTAAGTTTGATCTCCTTGGAGGACGGCCTTCTGGCCTGGTCGCCAAGGTGGCCGTCGAACTCACCAAGTACGTTCGGGTGGAGGTGTTCAACGGAGGACCGGTCAACATCATCCGGGGACTTTGCACGAATGCCTCCGGCCCGAGCTCTCCCGGGTGGGACGAATCCGCCACCCCCCGGATGTCCTTCAACGGATCCGGACCATCCTGAACGGAGGCTGAAATGACACGGGTCCCGAACATCGGTGAGCAGGTGTGGATGGTTCGAGGAACCCGCCAGGTCATTCCGTTGTGGGTCACCGAGGTTAACCAAGGGCGCCACTGGCGCACCTGTCAACCCGATCACACCATCGATTGCGAAACGGTCAAAGGGTGCAAAATGACATACATCCCGTTGGAGCATGTTGCAGACACACCCGAGGAAGCCGTGCAAGCCCGGATCGATGAAATCAACAATCGAGTAACGGATGAGATTGCAAGGCACATCAAAACCCGGGCTCATCTCGATGCCCAAAAAGAGGCTTTCGACAAACTCTTAGCGCGTTTGATGGGGAAATCATGAAATACACCCTGACTATGGACGAAAAAACGTTCGACCTCCTTGTCTGGGCCCTGGACTTGTACAGCCGGATTTATCTTGGACAACTGGAGGAGGTCCTTTGGACGATCCAGAATGATCCGGCATTTCCCACCAAGGATCTATCCCGGCGAATCGTTCAACTGGAAGCCCTGGCCCAATTGGTTCAATTGGCACAACGCCCCCTCCAATCGGATGCCCTGGACGACAAATACAAGGTCGCCAACTTTGCCCGGGATTTGTTGAATGTCGTCAGGGCCCTCGTGACGGGATTTCCAGCGGGAGCTTCTTACGGGATACATTCGCCCGAGGTCGATGATCGAGCCCGCCAGGCGTATGATATTCAGCAGGTGATCCGTCATCGCCTGGCTTGGGATCGAAACCCTGAAGGTGGGATCACGGTCAACTTCGATAGCCCGATGAGGACCAGTACCGAGCAGCTCGAGCTGCCGTTTTTCGTAAGAAATGAGAAGAAGTGACGATGAAAAGGAGGGACACCAACACCTTGACCCTGGATGCACCGTTCCCGGTAACGGTGTTTGCCAATGAGGACGTTCAGGTCGAACCCGAGGCCATCCGGGAGTTGGAATCCACCATTCAGGTCCATGAAACCGCCCGGGAGATGTACACCAAACACCCCGATTGGTTCGATGATGAGCCTCGGGTCGAAGCCGTAGCCGTGACCCCCGATTTTCACAAGGGCGCCGGCATTCCCATCGGCACGGTGATTCGCACCCATGGATTCTTGGTGCCTCAGGCGTCGGGGAATGACATCAACTGCGGGATGTGCCTCTATCGGACTGATCTGACCTCCGATGCCGTCCTGGCCCGTAAATCTGAATTGGTCAAACGAATCCGTCACCTGTTCTTTGAAGGTGGGCGGCAGATCCCCATGACCCGGATGCAGCGGGAGGCCCTTTTGAAATTCGGAGTCCCTGGTTTGGTGCAAACCAACACCGGGGCCTGGAATGGGTTTGATGCGCACCAGCGAGAGGACCTCACCCGGCTCAACGGGGGCGGGTCTTTGGACACACACAATGTCTTTGGCCTTGACGATTTCCTCGGAACGGACAAACCCTCGTATGACTCCCAGATCGGGTCAGTAGGCAAGGGCAATCACTTCGTTGAGATCCAGCGGGTCGCCAAGATCGTGGACGCCCGGCTTGCATACCAGTGGGGCCTGAGACCGGATCAGATCGTCGTGATGATTCATTCGGGATCAGTGAGCATTGGCCATCTCACGGGAGGGTACTTCAAGGATCTTGTTCGCAAGATGTACCCGACGGACATGAAGCATCCGGAGAACGGATTGTTCGTCCTTCCTGATTCCGAGCGTTTCCGGCCATACCGGGATGCCTTTTGGACTTCATTTTCCAACGCAGCCAACTTTGCGTATGGCAATCGATTGTTCCTTGGCCTCATGATGTTCCAAGCGCTCCACGAAGAGGCCAAATGCGGGGTGTTCCGGTTAGTGTATGGGAGTGGCCACAACCTCATTTGGAAAGAAGATTCAGGAACGTGGCTCCATCGGAAAGGTGCTTGCACGGCCCAAGGGCCCGAGCAGTTGGTTGGGACGCCGTTCGAGTATGATGGGGAGCCGGTGATCATCCCGGGTTCGATGGGGACTCGGAGTTACCTTCTTGTGGGTCTCGGAAACGAGGCGAGTCTCCTGAGTGCAAGCCACGGGGCAGGACGGGCCTTGTCTCGAGGCAAGGCAATGAAGGCGTCAGAAGATCCATTGGCGGGGTTGACGGTGGTGACCCCTGTTGACCCGGATCGGCCGGAGTTCAAACGGCGGCCTGACATCCTCCGGAAATGGCGGCAGGAGATGGGTCAGGAAGCGCCAGGGGCGTACAAGGACATCGGGCCGGTGATCAAGACCCAGGTAGATGCCGGTTTGGCCCGGGTTGTAGTCGAAATGGAGCCCCTTCTGACCGTCAAAGCGTAGGTGGGTTTCGAGAGGGTTCGGGTAGATCAATCGTCACGGGAGAATTTGATGGCCCAGTGTAAGAGGTGCAATCAAAGACCCGAGACATCCGGTTGTCAGGGTTTGTGTTCTCAGTGCTACTCCCTTTGTCCCGAGTGCGGGCAGGCAATGGTCTTTTTCCGGGGCCCTAACACAGGTCCTTTTTGTCCCACATGTGGTTCGGTTTGGTCTTCTATGAGTGACCACACCGCTGACGTGATATCCAATTATCCTGTCAGGATCACTTCATGTCTCCATTGTCACAACACCAAACCAGTGTTTTTGGGTTTTTGTTCAACCTGCTACCAATGCCCCCGTTGTCGGTCGTATCAAAGCCTCAACATCACGATTAGCCCTTCCCCCCAAGAGGTCCGATGTACGTGCGGGGCTACTTGGTCTGATATTGGGTCCTTCCAGGGCGAGTTGGCCGCCACACTCGATGCCCGAAGACTTTTTGCCCTCCTGGACACCGACCGGGATGGCTATGTGACGAAAACCGACTGGGTCGGGGATCCCGCGCTGTTCAAGGCCGCAGACCAAGACCAGGACGATATCATCTCGGAAAACGACTTGACGGCCACCATGGTGGGTCTCAATCAGGGTCATATTTCCCCTTCAACCGGGGCTCCAACGAAAACCGCCTTGTGTCCCGCTTGCGGGACCCGACCAGGAAACCCGAACCTGGGGGGCCTGTGCTTACCATGTTTTTCTGTCTGCCCTGCCTGTAGGAACCTAAGTGGCCCGGGAGCGATCACATGGGATTTTAATGGCAGCTTCTTGTGTACTCATTGCTCTCAGACTTGGCCCGACCTTGTCCATTATGTCGCGGCCAAAACCCAAAACCCCCCCGCTGCAAAATGTCACGTTTGTCAACAGGCGGATCCCTATTACCTTGGGGTGTGCGTGAATTGCTTTGAGTGCCCCAACTGCCACACGCAGAATACAGCTTCGTTGGGAGTCCATTATGAAACTCTCTCCGGCGAAGTGCATTGCCGATGTGGCGCCATTTGGTCAGACATTCAAACCTTCATTCAAGCAGTAGGAAACAAAACTGTCAACCCTCTCGGGGGTGTTCAATCGAATCCAACCTCGTCCAATCCGTGCCTAGACGGCCGGTACAACTCGGAGATCTCCGAGCTGGCATGTGAACGGTTGTTCGGGGTGAACCCCCGACATGTTGGATTCATTTATCTCGGACATGCTCTCGTACTGGAACCTTCGTCCGAGGAGCAAAACATGGGAGTACGTGCCCGACATTTGCGTGTCAAAACGGCGGATCATGATGTCGTGGACCGCAAGGTCATTCAACGGGACACGTTTGTTTGTCATGTGCTCGAAGGGCAGTGTAGATGGTACTATTTCATGCCATCGACAGATGCCGAGTTCCGCAAATTGGAAAAACAGGGGTGAATGACATGTTCAAAGCATTCGGATGGGGTGTGCTCACGGCCATCGGCACCTTTGTTCTGATTCAAGGAATCCTGGCACTCGCGGGGGTGCTTCATTCGAGGGGCCTAGTGGGCGTGATGGCTCTCTTGTGCGGCCTGGCCGTGACTGTTAGGTTGCTCCGAAATCGGTTGGCCAGAATCCCGAATCCGAAAGATCAATTAGCCGCCGAGATGGAAATCAAACGCATCCTGGCTTGTTCCGTTTCGGAGATCACGTTCAATGATTCGAACCGAATCATCCGTGTCGTCTGCGATACGGAGCACGGTCCCGTTCGCTTGGTCGCTATTCAAGCTATTCAAGACATGTTCCAAGCGACAGTGACATTGGAATCTTCGGAGTTCGAGCACGAGGTCATTATCGTGCTCGCCGCCCACCCCAAACGGTATCCCCCGAAAAAAATCATCGGCATTTGATTTCCCCGCCTCCCGGGTAGGATCCTTCCGGGGCAATCCCGCCCCGGAGGATCACTCCGATGGACGAAACCGAGCGTCGAGTCCGATGGGAAGCAGCAGTCGTTCAAGCATTTGAAGCAATTGATAAAGATGCCGCGGTGGCATACAGTGCCCAATTCCAAAAGGCCCTGGCCACGATGAAATCGTGGGGAGGATCTGCTCCCAGGCTATCGATTGACCACCCCACTCCAGAGACAACCGACATTGTTGGTCAAGATGCAGGTCCCCGTCCATGGGACTTCACCATCTGCCTTCACCGAAACGATGATGCTGAGCCCCGCATCTTCATGTCCGTCAAAACCGTGAATGGTATCGGAGAACTCACGGGCACGACTGAAATGCTCCGGCAAATTGCGGAGGAGATCCTCAAACTAGTGGAGGCACGACCGTAAATGGCTGCACCGACCGAGTTCAACGGAACAACATTCAGATCCCGCACCGAGGCCAGATGGGCAGTGTTCTTCTCCGTTTTGAAGGTCCCCTATCAATATGAAGCTTTCTCGTTTCATTTTCCCCAGCTCCATGGACCGAATGACCCGAGAGTAACCCGATATACCCCGGATTTCTATCTTCCCAATGCCCACCTCTGGATTGAAATCAAAGGTCGTGAGCCGACGCCCAAAGAGATTGCCTTGGCCAAACGTCTGGCAAAGCAGACCCAGGAGCCCGTGTTCATTTACATCGGATTTCCACAAACCAAAGGTCGGCAACCTGCGGGGGTCATTGAGGTTGATGCCGAGGGCGTCAGGGATTCGTTTGATTGGAACGAAGTTTTTGAGATCGGGGGCGGGGTAGCCTTACTTGAATGGTTCCCGTATCTCCAATCAGCCGAGCTCTTTTGGCGGGCCGTAGACATGGCAACCCGGGCTTTCCGAGCACCCGCCCCGAGGAACAAAGCCCTGTGGAGGAAACCAGATGAAAGTACCCGAACATGAGAAGATGAAGTGTCCCAATTGCAGTGCTTTGGGTGACGATTGCGGAGTGTGCGCGGATTGCAACAAAAGGACCTGCCCTCGAGATCCGATGCCCGGTTGGGCACCAGGCCCGGAAGTAAGAGCTCGGGAGCCGTTGGATAACGGCAGAATTCCGTCGTCACCATCGATTCAGATTCAACAGGGTGACATTCTCGCTCGAGTGTTCCGGAACCTTTTCGACAATGGTTGGTCATGGAACGTTCGGGACCTTCGAACCCATCGGAACATCAAAAGTGGCATCTCTGAACCCACGGAGTACGAGGCCAAGATCCGAGCCGAGAATTGTCTCCTTCTAAACTCCCCTTCCAACTAAGGCTTAGATTCCGAGATGCCCGACGCAAACAAAATGGCGGCTTTGGAGAGAGCCGGGTACACCATCCGCCCATGTTGCGGTTTGTGTCGCCATGGAGAGTTCCCTCCGACCCAGGATTGGAGCACTTGCCCGCTCATCCCGTACAAACACGAGAAACACACGGCACGGGGATTGGGACTCCGGGCGGCCTCGATCCACAGGACCGGCTTGTGTAAGCACTTCGAAAAGGATGAAGCACAAACTGCCTTGCTGGGGGCTCACGCACGTTTCATGGAGGAGGACCATCATGGCTAGCGGTTGGGCAATTCACCCGTGGGAGATGACATCCGATACGAGGGTATACGGGTGCAAGATTCTTCGTCAGGACCCGGAAAATCCGGGTGAGCCAGTCATTTACATCTGGCAGGTTCACGATCTTTACAGTGGACCTTACAAGGACGACCCCAATGAAGATCCCGTGTGGGTCAGGGGTTCCTATCATCGGTACGTCCATACGGACCCGGAGCGGACACTGGCCCCGACCGATTATGGAGCGTGGGTACAGAACGGCCGGAAAATGACGTGGGACGATCAACCCATCCTGGCCGATGGGGAGGCATACACCATCGAGGAGTGCCAAACCCGTTGTCGGGCCGTCCTCAAGGCCCTGGGAGATGATGTCTGATGGAAAAGAGGGCTGAGACGCAGCAAATGGGGCGATCAAGCTCCTGGCCCGGAACTGACCGGCGTCCGGACAGAAAGGGATCGATAAGATCCTCCAGCAGATCGATGAAGCCTTGGCCGACAACGGTGAGAAGACCCGCATCCGTCGATACACGATGGGTCAGATGGTGGTGTTCTCTTTGCACACGTTGCGAGACCTCGCCAGCATCGTGAGCGGAGCCTACAAACTCCGACAAACCCGGTGCGGGATCCCGCCGGAGGAACGGCCCAGTCTCACCACCAGCCAGACCCCGCAGTGTCCGAGGTGTTACGAGGTCGTTCCGCGCCAGGGGGAACACCATTGCAAGTGCGGGATCACCTGGGAGGACGGGATCGCACGGTGGCGGGACATGACCGACGACGAGCTCCTCGAGCAGGAGATCGATGTCATGAACCGACATATCGAGTGGGTATCATCCCCCGGAGGTGTTCACAAATGGACAAGCTTTGTTTCTTGTGCCATAAACCGGTGCTCGCTGATGACCCTCTCCGGACTGATCTCGTGGCGGACATCCCCTTGCCCCCTGACGGCAGCAACCCGACCGCACGTTGGATCAGGACACCTGTTCGTTTGGTGGCCCATCGGAAATGCCTGCCCGTGACCGTGATTGGGGAAAATCAGGATTACTCTATGGGATGCGTCGTGGAAGGTTCCGGGGAGGTCCCGGAACAATCTCAGCCCCAAGAGCTTCTGCTACCGTTCGAGGGTCAATCCGACGCACTGAACTCCCTCCGACGTTGATTCTCCGAGCCCCTTTCCCGGGATTGATCCGACGATGCCAAATGACCTTGAACTCCCGGGTCCACCCCGGTCCGTGGGAACAGAATCCGGTCGTGGTCCCGATGTGACCCGGGCCGTAATCCGTTCGGCCGAAGATGTGGAACACCCCGGATTTGTCCCTTGACAAACCCTCAATGAGGAGGGGATGGCCATCCTCGTTGACCTCGGTCACATTCCCACGAATCGTGGAAACGACCACGATATCTCCGGGTCGAACCGTATCACCATGATCGGGCATCTCCCGCACTCTGGTTCCTTCAAGGATCCCGAAATGTTCCAAGTCGAATGCCGGGCAACCCGCCTTGCCCATGGTTTTGCCTTTGGAGCAGACGATCTGGTCCGAATCGTTGAGTGTTTTCCGGATGCAACGATTGCACGGGGCCGGGATGCTACTCATCGTTGTCCTCATCAATCAAATCTCCATCCGGGCCAGGCATCTTGGGGATCTCGGAGTCGTAGAGGTACGCCTCGATGGGGGATGCCTCCGTGATTGTCATCCCACAATACATGCAGCCCGACCTGATGCAATGGGCGCGGACGCGCTCAGCCATCGGCCTTTCCTCGCCTGCCCGGATCTTGATCGGGTCGAGACCACACAGCAGCAGGATGGCATCCCCGGACATCCAGGCCGGGATCGTCGGGTCATCGATCCGCCACATTTTCTGCCAATCGCTCATGTTGTCGTTGGGCGGGTCGTACTGGACACCTCCGCTCGCGTAATGGGCGAACCCGGGCGACATGAAGAAGAATCCGTACCACTCCTTGTGGAAATGGCCCCGGTGGAACTTGCCGTTGATCAGGGCGACGTACGAGTGTTCGTCATCAATTCCGTCACTGACTTCAAGCTTGCCAGAACGGCTCTTGTGCGCCAAGATATCAATTTCAGTGATTCGTCCCATGTCAGCCCCCACTATACTTTTCCAAGGTCCCGGCGTCCACCCAACAGCCTCGGTGGCTCTTGGAGGCGCTGATCTTCACCTGCCACACCGAAACGATCCCCGCCCCATCCAACCGAACGGCCAGAACTTTGTGAACCGAAAGCTCGGACACGGTCATGAGTTGAACTTGGTCCCCAGTCATGAATGGTGGGTGCTCCATGTGGATGGCGAACAGGGCCTCATGGATGCCTTGCTCAAGGGTACGCCTGCCCCGGACCAGACCTTCGGGGGTTGCCACGATACGGTCACCTTCTTTCGCAGTGACCCTCTTGGTCTCGTAATCGATTTCGATGGTGTACTTCACGGGCTCAGCCTCCGAGTCCAAGTCCAATAGAACAACCCCCGAGCCGGATCATTTAAGCCTGCTCGCCGGACTTTCGGGCGAGGGTCTCGTTACACTCGGTGACCCGACCGGTAGCCCCATTCGGGAGCCGTATCGGGTAGAAGGTTTGGGAGGTGAATGATCCATGGCCGGTACGGGCAAATGCGTGGTTTGTGGGGACCCCGTCAGCAGTCGCAACCAAAGCGTGGGTTTCGATATCTGCGACAAATGCTCGATCTGTCCCTACTGCGGTGACCAATCGGCCTCGTTTACGTTATCCCGGCGGGAATGCCCCAAATGCAAAACGCAGTTTGCCTCATGGACGGACTTGGAGAACCAGATCATAACCTATCTTCAAAAGTCCGCAGCGGCAACTTGTGTTGTTTGTAACCAGCCCGTGGTGAATTACCGCCAAGCATTGCCGGGGTTCCGATTCGTTTATCTTTGTGATGCTCATGCTCATTGTCCACATTGCCATAGTCATACAGTAAGTAACCCAGCCGGGCAACTCATCGGCCGGTACATTGGAACCGAAATCGAATATGACTGCAACAACTGCGGGGCTCATTACAATTCCCCAGACCATCTCGAACAAGAACTGGTCCGCCAAAACAACGGGCGACCCCTGACAACCGCACCAGATCCTTCAACGGTCGGAAAAATCATACGCCCGTGTCTTGTCCATGGCGAAGAAACACACGGTTTGCATATCGAGATTTGCCAAAGACATTTGAAATGCCCCCAATGCGGGGCCAAACAGACAGGGCTGAAACAGGGATTTTATTTGACCCGGGATTCGTCCACCAATGTAGTGATGGCTAAATGTTCGATTTGTCACCATGAGTGGACTAATCTGTCATTGTTGGCTGGATATATCCTGGCGGCCGATGTTCCAACCACTCCGGGCCGGTATGTGCCCATCTCCGACGAGCAGTGCATGCGGTTGTTCGGTGTTGAACCCCAACGCACGTACAAGTATTTCGACCACCATCTGGTGGTCGAACCCAACAGCAAAGAAACGAACTGGAGGGTCGCGAAATGGCAACTCAGGATCCGAACCGAACCCACTGACATCCCGGATCCTAAAATGACCCCCTTGCCCAACTGCTTTTTCGCACATGATGCTCAGTATCGGTTCTACTATCTCAAACCCTTGGCCGATCTGGAATTCGCGGCCCTGGACCGATAATTGAATGTCACCGGGTAGAAGAATCATGGAAAATCGTCCAACCATTGCAGCGGGTCGTGGAAGCAAGAACGAGGTTGTCCTTGAGCTCATCTCGGGAGATCGTCGGCTTTCCTTGTTCTTCTCCCTAGTAGAAAGCAAGTTCTATTGGGTGAAATCCACGTCGGCCAAAATAACCGAAATGGAAGACGGCGAAACGGATGACGCCAAGGAGCTCATCCCGCTCATTCAATGGGTAACATCAGAAGGGACTTCTAATGGATGAACCCACAAAGAAAATGTTCGTCCTGACGGGCTACGTTCAGCAGCACACTTGCAATTGCGGGTGTGTATCCCACAACACGTTCTGGCAGGACCACGGATTCGGGGGCACTGCTCACTTGGCGGGGCTCCAATACTGTGACCAGCTTTCGGGGGCAAAAGACGGATGCCAAGGTACTCCCGTAGACCGATCTATGAGGGCTCTCCAAGAGGCGGGTCGCCTTCGAAATCAACCATCCGATCCGGCGGACGATCCCGAAATTCTGGAGGGTTCCACAGAGCACGGGGACACCGAGGACCACAAGAGAACCAGCGAACGAATGGATCGGGAGTTCCGTCAGGATTTGGACAACGGAGACAACTGACATGGTTGATACGAACGCCAAGACCGGGCGCCCGTTCGAGCTCCATGCTTTCCAACCCCGGGAAAACAGTGCCGTGGTGCAATTCACATGGTGTTTGGCACAAACCACCCGAGACAAGTTGCAAGAAAAGGGCGTGGCTTTCCCGCACATGTTCCTTGGGATCCTCAAAAGGGATGAGGTTGGGCACCTACAAGAGTACGACCGCCAGATAGTCCCCTTGGACAGCGCTGCCCAGGTGTATTTCTACGACCCGGGGACCTTTGAGATTCATGCTTCTATCATATGGGCCACCTACGATGGCAAAGGCAAGGACTCTTGTATCAGGACCGCCAAACACCGAAGCACCTGTGGGGCGATTTTGAACGTGATGCTTCGGAGAGAATCGAGTCCCCCTCGGGATTTCAAATTTCCTTTGCTGAATCGTTACAGTTATCGGCATAACCAAGTGGACTTTGATAACCTCGGAGTGAACCATCTGGGGTGGAGTGATCATTGCACTTGGATCGTTCCCGAGGGTCAGTTTGCCCCCGAACCATCGAAGTTCATGAAGAGATGGGTCGGGTTGTTCTACAACAACGCCCCGAATGATCAATGCCACTTCAGGAAATGGAAGTTCCTGACTTGGGCTTTGACGTTCTCCGGATTGGCCTTGGCTTATCTCCTCCTGCGGTGGATGGGTCAATTCCTTCTTCTACTCTTCGGATTGTTGATTGGTCGGCGGGACCTCGATCCCCGGGCGTTGTTGCACCCGAAGAAATGGGACTTCATGGATGTGTACACCCAGTCGGGCAGAGAAGCCTATTGGTGGCTCACCAATAGTGAAGGAAAATGCCGCAAGGGATGGGTCTCGGTCTTGTTCATGCCCGTCGGTTGGGAATTGGCGGCGAGTGTGGGTGCTGCTATCGCCCCACAACTCAACTGGATTGAAATGCTCATGATGGCGGGGTTGTTCCTGGCATCCTTCCTTGTCTTGGTGGTTGGAATCATTCTCATCGCGAGGGTCAACAACAAGGAAACACAGCTGGCTCGGACTGAGTTCGAAAAGTTCTACGAGGACCGTTTGGAACCCTTGGTTTGTACCCAAGGAGGCCCCAAGGTGGGGTCTTTCAAAGCCTTGCCCGAAAGTCACAAAACCTATCGTATTCGATTCCTGGATACCAAGGCCAAGGTGTGCAAGCCTTTCCGTAGGGGCGCTTATTGGGAGTGACGACGACATGGCCCGACGTGCCAACAGTTACGATTGGGTGCTCACCGTAGACTTTCGGAGACAACCATGGGGACTTCTCGGGTGATGACCTCGGGGTCGGCATAGACTACGGGGGGAGACGTATCTACATCATTGACGCCAAACGGGGATTCATGTACTTCATGGAGCAAGACCGATGAAAAAGTATTCGTTCGAGGATCATCCTGAGCACAAAGATCAACTCGAAGCATGGCGGGACAAATGGATCGCTGTAGCGCTCGATTGTCGTCCCATGGACGATAACGACCGCGAAGAGATGCGGAAAGCCATCAAAGGATTGAACGAGGCCGCAAATCTGCCCGGACATGATCGTGTGATTTTCGTGTCTTCCCCGATCATCGGGGCATTTGCTGCCTCTTTTGCCTCGGCTGTTTGGTGGATTCGGGATAACCCGA
>Ga0172375_10008855_pt1 | contig 13419 bp, 6 predicted proteins | sample LakKiv1m_FD_114537 | JGI IMG/M metagenome (GOLD analysis project Ga0172375, IMG submission 114537) | Freshwater microbial communities from Kabuno Bay, South-Kivu, Congo - kab_092012_11.1m | ecosystem: Environmental > Aquatic > Freshwater > Lake | place: Democratic Republic of the Congo...
CTCCGGCCGGTCATCTCCCGGAGGGCCTCCGCATACCGCCCGATGAGGGGTGAGAGGGCACCATCGGCCAGGACGCCGGCGTCCCTGCTGCGGTCGAACCCGTCCTCTTCGTGGTTCGCCCGCAAAACGTGCAGGAACCCGTAGACCAGTCCTGGGTACATGATGTGGACGTTCGTCGAATCGCCCACAGCCTCCTCCATGCGGTTGGTCAGGTTCCGATAGGCCCCGCATGTGCCCTTGACGGAGACCGCCAGTACAGGTCCGATACTTGGCTTCACCACCACCACGTCGATCCGCTTGGTCTTCATACCGCCGAACACCGTGAGTTCGGTGTCCGTCTCTGCCTCTGGGCTGTACTCAAGGTGCCAGCCGCCGCCGCGCTTCCGGGCGCAGAGCGGTGGCGAGGGCGTCACTTCCTCCGGGAGAAAGCCGCCCTCGCAGACAAGGCGCATCGCGATGTGCCGGTGCAGCGGCTTGATGTGTGCCTGGCTCTGCGTCCCTTGCGCCGTCGCGAAGCCCTGCAGGGCCTGACGGAGTCCGACTATCCGCTGCAGCATTGGTTCCTCCCTCACGCAGGTCTGTGTAGGCGCCTCTGGCGCAGGACGCGCGCCCCCTCGCTCAGCACGCGCCAGTCCTGCGGCATGAGCCCCATGCCAGCGCCGAGGACGGCCTCATCGACCCGCTCCCGCACGTCGCCATGGCGGCCAGCCCTCAGGAGCTCGTCGAGAGCCGCGAACTGGGGGCTGAACGCAGCGTCCTGCCACCCGGTGGGCAAGGGCGGTACCAGCACGCGTCTTGCCTCGCCCGGTTCCAGCTTGAGCATCCCGCCTCCCAGCGCATGGCCCTCGATCTCGGCGCTCAGACGGGTCAGGGAGTTGCACCAGAGCAAGGCCAGGTGGGCTGCGGCCAGGGGAGCCTGCGGCCGCATCTGCACGCAGTGGAGCGTATTGGGGGCCACCGCGCCGCACGCGTTGGCCACGATGCGCGGCATGTCGTGGCTCATGTACGTAAGGAAGGCGTCTGGGGGCACGACCTGCGGCACGGAGTACCAGGGCTGGCGGTTCCGGCATTTGTAGCCTCTGGGGATGCCCATTGCCTCCCCGTGGTGCAGGTAAGCCAGCAACCCCGGCGGCAGATCGCTGGCGCCGTTGACGTGCAGCAGGTAGGAGGTACAGCGGTGCGCCAGGCCAGCTTCCCAGTCCGAGGCAGTGAACGAGAGCCCCGTAAGAGCACGGCTGCGCACGACGGCGTCCGCCAGGAATGGGCCAGGGATGGACCAGGCCGTTGCCTCCTCCCGACTCAGGTGGAAGAAGCCGTTAGCCCCGGTCACATAGCCGATGCCGAGGCTGACCAAGTCCCCCAGCCTCGCGAGGCGCGGGTCCGCGGAGAGCCGAGACCACAGTGCGACCGTCTCGGACGGCAGGAGCTGCAGCGGTACGGGGTGGTCACCCTTGGCAAGGCCCTCAGAGGCGATGGGCCGGGCACCCTCGACAGAGCCTGTGTCCTTCCAGCGCACCGACGAGAGGTCGTCGACGCCGTCAAGGTCCAGGCATGCCAGTGGACCAGGCCCGTGCCCTCTGTCACGCGCCAACAGCAGGACCGTGTCCTCATTCAGGTTGGGGAAGAGCGGGTGCCGGAAGGTGACCACGGTGACCTCAGCGAACGAGGTGAGCAGGTGCCGGATGACGGGGCGCGCGTAGACGGCATGGGTCGATTCCCGCGGCAAGACCATCCCCAGTTGGCCGCCGGGCGCCAGCATGCCCACGCTGTGCACCACGAAGGGAGCCCATGAACTGCTCAAGCCCGACAGGCGGACGCCCTGTTCCGCAGCGCGTGCCAGCGCCTGCGTACGCTGGTTGCCTGCGAACCTGTGGAACCGGACAAACGGCGGGTTTCCGACCACCGCATGGACCTGCCAGGTGCCGCACGGGATGTCGAAGAAATCGCCGACAACCACCTCCCACCGGCGAAGGCCGCGGTCGCGCGTCAGGCGCCCGCGCGCTGCCGCGGCTGCCTTGGGATCAATGTCCACCCCCAACACGCGCATGGCCAGCTCGACGCCCGCTCCGGCTAAGGCCCTACACGCGGCGCCCAGGAAGACGCCATCGCCACAGGACGGATCGAGGACTGTCCGTGCCCCACTCCCGGCACGGAGCGCCCAGCGCACCACGAATGACGCGACGCGTTCGTCGGTGTAGTAGGCGCCCAGTTGCTTGGCGGTGGACACGGTGGTCGTGCTCTGCTGACGACGTCTAGCTAGGCCAACATAGCCTCCCGGCAGGCCCAAGACCAACTGGACCGGGGGTGTTACAGCCGGCTGGCTCAGTACCGTAGCAGCCGAGCCGTCGCCAGGGCCAGCCGCCATCCCGTCGGCATCCATGGTTCTCACCGGTTCCGTCCCCTGCGCCGTCGCCGCGCGCCGTGTCGTCAGCGGTACCATCCGCTATCGACGCTGCTAAACACAAACATAATACAGCATATCTAAAAGTGCAAAGCGCTCGCACTGCTGAGACTGGGAAATGGATACCGGTAGTGTATTCTATACTCCTCTCCGTCCTGCCCGGGGGTCCCGCGGCGGGCGTGTGCATAGAGTCCCGGAGCCGATCAGGAACCGCCATGGCCAAGCATCGCATCGCCGTCATTGCCTGCGGCGTGCTGCAGTGGGACATCGAGCGTCTGCGGCCCCGTCTGCGGGGGGGCGAGCCGGTGGTACGCATCCTGCCTGGCCAGCTCCACAACGATCCACACCAACTGCGGGCGCTGCTGCAGGCACAGATCGACGAGTTGGATGCCGACGAGAGTTTGCGGGGGATCGTGCTGGCCTACGGCATCTGCGGGCGCGGCACGATCCGCCTGCAGGCGCGGCGGCTGCCGCTGGTGTTGCCGCGGGCGCAGGACTGCATCGGCATCCTGTTGGGCTCCCATGGCCGGCACATGGAGCAGTTCAGCCGATACCCGGGGACGCGCTACCTCAGCCAGGGATGGTACGAGAGCAGCCGCTCGGAACGGAACACGGCGCGCTACCACACCGCCCGCAACGACTCCCTCTACGGGCCGACCTACGAGGACCTCGAGAAGCGCTACGGTGCGGACAATGCCCGCTTCATTGCCGAGTTCCGCGAGTCCTGGAAGCGCAACTACCGGCGGTCGGCCTACATCCACTTCGACGGAGAGCACGAGCAGACCCCCGCCGCCGAGGCCTCGCGGGCCCTGGCCGAGGAGCTCGGTTGGGAGCACGAGACGCTGCCGGGGGACGATACGCTGCTCTTTGCCATGCTCAATGGCGACTGGAGCGACCCACGGCTGGTGGTGATCCCGCCTGGCCACAAGACCGCGTCGGCGCCCGGCGAGGCGGTCTTCGGCTTCACCCTGGGCGTCGACAGCCATATCGAGGAGGTGCTGGCCCGCTTCGCCTCGCGCGGTCAGCGGGAGGCGCCTATCCGGACGGGGATAGGCCTGGGCATAGATACGGGTGGAACATTCACGGATGGAGTAATTTACGACTTCAATACCGGGGCGGTTCTGGCCACGGCCAAGGCCCCGACGGTGCACGAGGACCTGGTGGTCGGCATCCGGGCGGCGCTGGCGCGGCTTCCCCGGGAGCGCCTGCGGGAGGTAACGCGGGTCGGGTTGAGCACGACCCTGGCCACCAACGCCTTTGTCGAGGGCAAGGGGCGGCCCGTGGGGCTGCTGGTGCTGAGCGGCTTCGAGGTGGACACAGAGCGGCTGCCGTTCCGCTTCGTGCGGCACCTGCGCGGGGTGATGACCATCGAGGGGACGGAGACGGAGCCCATCGAGGAGGCCCAGGTTCGTCTCTGCGCCCGGGAGGCCAAGGCGGACGGCTGCGAGGCCATTGCCATCAGCGGCTTTGCCAGCGTGATCAACCCGGCGCACGAGCAGGCCGTCGCGCGCTTTGCCTTCGACGAGACCGGTCTGCACGCCGTCTGCGGTCACGAGCTGACCAGCGAGCTGAACTTCCTGGAGCGCGCCAACACCGCCGGCATGAACGCCCGGCTGGTGCCGCTGATCGAGGCACTCATCGACGCGGTCACGGCCGCCCTGGCTGAGTACGGTCTGCACGACGTGCGGATCATGCTGGTCAAGGGAGATGGGAGCCAGCTTCTGGCCGATGTGGCCCGGCAGGTCCCCGTGGAGACCGTGCTCAGCGGCCCGGCTGCCAGTGTGGTCGGTGCGGCGCGGATCTTCGGCGCCAGGGATGCCGTGGTGGCGGACATGGGTGGAACGACGCTGGATGTGGCCATGCTACGCCATGGCCTGCCCGAACTCAGCGACACGGGCGCCCGTATCGGTGATCTCAAGACGAGTGTCCGGGCCATGGCGGTACGCACCATCGGCCTGGGGGGCGACAGCGAGATCGACCTGTCCGAGTGGCCCGCCGTGCGGATCGGCCCGCGCCGGATCATCCCCATCTGCCGGCTGGCGGAGAGCCAGCCGCGGTGTGCCGCCCAGCTTCCCGAGTTGCTGCGCGAGGTCGTCTCGCGCGTCCATCACGCCACGGACCTGGTGGCGCTGGCGCCGGGCGCGGTCCCGGGTGACGACCGCATTCTCTCCCAGCTCGCGGACGGGCCTGTGCTGCTGGCGGCGCTGGCGTACCGGCTGAACCGGCCCTCGCCGGACTACCTGCCCTGGCACGCGCTCGAGAGCCGCGGGCAGCTCCGGCGCTACGGTTTCACCCTGACGGATGTGTTACACCTCCAGGGCAAGTTCAACGCCTTCGACGGCTACCTCTCGGGCCGGGTCCTGGACCACTGGTGCGTGCTGCTCGAGGCGACCCGGGAGGAGGTCATTGACCGCATCCTGCACGAGTTCCGGCGCATGGTCATCGATACCGTGTTGCAGGTGGCGCTGCCCCAGGGCGCCGCCTGGCAGGCGGACAGCGATCTGCGGGGCTGGCTCACGGCCCGGATGGCCGACCGCGAGCCTGTGGGCGACGCCCGCATCTGCCCTCGGCTACAGGTCCCGCTCGTGGGGGTGGGGGCCCCGGTGGGGGCCCTGTTCCCCGAACTGGCCGAGCGGCTCAACACGACGGTGACCGTGGGCGAGCTTTCGCCCGTGGCCAACGCCGTTGGCGCCATTGCCGGCGATGTCATGTTGCGCGAGCTGGCGGCCGTGCGCATCCGCGACGACGGGGTTTTCGTCTGCAGTTGGCGGGGTGGTTCCCTGCGGGCGGCGGGCCTGGGTGAGGCGCTCACCGCCTGCACGGAGGCGTTGACCGGGATCCTGCGCCGGGAGGCTGAGGCCAACCGTATCCCCTTCGACGAACCGAGCTTCTCCCTCGTCCGCCACGAGGCCACGACCCGGGATGGCGCTCTCTTCCTCGGCATCACCCTGCGCGGGGAACTGCGGGGGTGAGTGGCACGCGGTTGGTGTCTTCCGCCCGGAACGGCGCTAGTCTGCGCTCGGGGCCATGAGGGCTCTTCCTACGGAGGCCGTCCGCAGGTGGGGGAACCGTGCGGAGAACAGCCCCATGTCCTCCTCGTAGGCATCGGACACTGTCTGTCGGTCGAAGTAGGGATAGCTGGCCGGCCTCAGCAGATGGCCGGCAGGATCGGTAAGGGGGTGCTTCTCCCTGGGCCCCATGTGCGCCGTGAGGTGTCCCGCGTAGACGATCTGGTTGGCCACACAGGATATCCTGAGATTCGTGGTGACAGCGTGCACCGGCTGGTTGAACGCATCCAGGGCGATCTTCGCCTCCGGGTGTTTGTACAGATACGACGACGGGAAGCCCTTCGGGTGTTCGAGGGCGGCATCGATCTGGCTGAGCAGCCAGAGGTTGCCGCGGCAGCCACGGAACGTGTAATCGCCCGGTGGCAGCTCGAACGACAGCAGATGCACGGTGCTGGTGGACCTCAGCGCGACGGCTCCAATCGGCACCTGGTACACGTAGGTGGCCCGTTTTGCGGGGTTCTCGAGGGTGCATTCCCCGACCATCAACTGGGCCGGTCCCAGGATGTCCGAGGAGAACTTCTCGCCGTCGTTGCGGGCAGCCTCAACCACCAGGAGCACGATCCCGTTCCCAGTGCCCAACACTGGTGCGGGCTGCCGCGGCACAAGCGCCACCTGCCTCGGCGAAGCGCAACCCGAGGCGAGACACAGCAGGACTCCGCAGACCAGGACGCAACATGCCCGAGTCATTTTGCCGCACATCCTCTGGGTAGTCGCCCCGCCGGTCCCTGTCCGCCGGCTCCGGCTCACGGGGCCGCGCCGCAGGTCCTGGCTCCGATGTTTGGCGCTCAAGGTACCGCCCAGGGGCTGGGGATGCAAGGCCGGCGCCGCCGCGCGGGTGGGATCGGAGGCCTGCTCGTCCGGCCCGTGCAGTGCGGCGCCCCGCCTACGCTCGGGCCGCTACGACGCTATACTGTGCGATGGCAATCAGGCCGGGTCTCTGCTCTGCCCGGAAGTCCCACGCTCAGGATGTTTCACTGCCGGTTGCCGGCGAGGTGGTTCACCGCACCATGATTCCCTGGGAACACCTCGGCAGCGCCCGGGCTCCGGGAGACGGTGAGGAGCTCTCGCTCTACCGCCATGGCAGCGAGTTCTCCATCCGAGTGAAGAACCGGCCGCTGATGGACAGCACCGTCCACGGCTCCGAGGACGCCCTGGCTGAGCTGGCCTGCGTCCGCGTTGCCCGGCGGTCCCAGCCGCGCGTCCTGATCGGCGGCCTGGGCATGGGCTACACGGCCGCGGCCGCCTTGCGATACCTGGACCGCACGGCGCAGGTGGTGGTGGCTGAACTGGTCCCGGCCGTGGTCGAGTGGAATCGGACCTTCCTGGGCGATCTCGCCGGCCGGCCGCTGGAGGACTCCCGGGTGGATCTCCGGACCACCGACGTGGCCGAGCTCCTCCGGCGCGAGAGGGACGCCTACGACGCCATTCTGCTCGACGTCGACAATGGTCCCCGCGGCCTGACCCGCCGGGGGAACAACTGGCTCTATGCCGACGTTGGCCTCCAGGCCGCCTGGTCGGCCCTCAGGGCGCACGGGGTGCTGGCGGTCTGGTCCGCCGGCCCGGACCCGGCCTTTGTCAAACGCCTGCGCCGCGCCGGATTCACCGTCGAGGAGGTCGCGGTCCGGGCCCGCGGTGACCGCGGCGGCCGCCAGCATGTCGTCTGGCTGGCGCAGCGGGGCGGTTGAGGGGAGCCGCCCGGCGGCGGATCGGACGGATCGGACGGATCGGGGGTGCGGTGCGACCGCTGTCTCCCCTGGCGCTCAGATCTGTGTCGAGCCGCGCCGGCGCAGTTCGTCGACGACCTCCTTGACGCGCTGCGCCTGGCTCTTGGGCACCACCAGGACCCCGTTCTCGCTCACCACCACGACCAGGTCCCGCACCCCGAGGACCGCCACTGCCATGCGCTCGCGGCCGGGGCCGTTGACGATGATGCTGTTCTGGGTATCGATGACCACCGGCGAACCGGCCACCACATTCCCGCGTCCGTCCACCGGCAGTGACCGCTCGAGGGCATCCCAGGAGCCCAGGTCATCCCAGGCGAACCGGCCGAGGGCCACGAGGACGCGCCGGGCCCGTTCCATCAGCACGTAGTCGATGGACTTGTCCGGCAGGCGGGCAAAGGTCGCATCGACGAGTGCCGCATCGCCCTGCGTGAGCGCGCCAACCAGTTCATGTAACACTTTGGAGTGCATAGGGTTCGCATGCTTGAGCTCGTCCATGAATACCTTCAGGCCCCAGAAGAACATGCCGCTGTTCCAGTAGAAGCCGCCGCGGGCCACGTAGCCGCGAGCGGTCTCGGCGTCCGGTTTCTCGTGGAAGCCCAGGACCGGGTAGACGGGGAAGCGGCCAGCGGCGCCGGTGACGGGCTGGGCGCTGGTGCCGATCTCGATGTAGCCGTAGCCTGTTTCGGGCCGGCTGGGCTGGATGCCGACGGTGACCAGGGCCCCGTGCTTCTCCGCCGCCTCGAAGGCCGCCGCCACGGTCCCGTGGAAGGTCTCAGGATCCTGGATGCGCTGGTCGGCGGTCAGGACCCCCATGGTCACCTCCTCCGGGGGCAGGCCCAGACGCCCAAGGATGACCGCTGCCGCGTAGACCAGGCAGCCCGCCGTGTTGCGTCTGCAGGGCTCGCCCAGCACATGGTCTGGCGTCAGGCCCGCGCCGGCCTGCAGAATGGGCCCCACCAGGTGCCGGCCGGTCACCACGAACACGCGCTCCATGCCGACCAGGGCCGCGCCGCGCTCCACGGCCTGTTCCAGGAGGGACCGGTGCGGGTCCGCCAGCCGGAGCAGTTGCTTGGGATGGTGTTCCGTCGAGAGGGGCCAGAACCGCTGTCCGGATCCTCCCGCCATGATGACGACCACACGTTGCATGGCGACCTCTTGCCCCGTTCTCGGCCCCTCGACGCCCGGAGACTGTCTGCCGGCACCGACGCCCTAGCCCGATCCGGCCGTGCCACCAGCCACGGGTCGGCATGGGCCCGCTCTACGGCGCTGCCCGGAGCACGGAGCAGCCGAAGACCCCTCCGGCCGTGTTCCCCGGGAGTGCCTGGAAGCGCACGGTGACACGTTCCTTGCCCCGGGTCAGCGCTTCCGGGAGCGCGTATTCGACCTCGAAGAACTGGCCCGGCTTGTCCTGGTTGAGCTTCTGCGTGGCCACCTTCTCCCCCGCCACCAGGATGTCGAAGGTCCGCGGCGGCACGTCGCTACCCCAGTAGGTGCAGCAGAGCACGGCCGGGGCGTCGGCAGGCACCTTCAGGTCCCAGGCAAACCAGCCGTCCGGGGCGTGGCGCCAGTGCCGGACGCCGTAGGGTCCCGCGGCGTGCTTCTCGCCCTGGAGGTTGTGGGCCTTTTCCGACTCGTCGTTACCGACCTCGACGCGGTCGACCGTACGGGCCTCGCGCTCCTTACGGGCGGCCTCCTGCGCCAGGAACGCCTTCTGCTTGGGGCTGCCCTCCGGCGTCACCGTCCAGTAGACCCCATAGGCCTCGTCGATGACCCGGTAGATGGGCACCATCGTCATGCCCAAGCCGGCCTTCATGCGGAAGGTGAGGGGGCTACCCTCCACCTTCTGGACCCAGGAGCCGGGGTCGGCGGGGTCCCCGACCACGTAGGCGGCCGGGTCGGGGTCCAGTCCTGCCAGCACGACCGGTCCGTACATCACGGCCACCACCTCCGGGTCATCCGGCATCGGTGCCGCGTGCAGGGCCATGGGCAGGCTCACGTCCACCCGGTCGCCGTCGCGCCACTCGCGCTCGATCCGCATGAAGGCACCTGGCGCGGCCGCTGCCGCCACCGGTTCGCCGTTGACCCGCACGGCCGTCCCCTGGCCAGCCCAGTACGGTATCCGCACCCGCAGCCCGAACCGCGTCGGCCTGGCGGCGTGCACCACCAGGTGGGTCCCCTCTTCCTCCGGGAACGCGGTGAGCTGCTCCAGGCGGAGGTCCTTCTCGCGCCAGGTCACGGTCGCCGCGATGAAGAGGCCCACCCAGAGGTCCGTGTCGTCGTGGAAGAAGATGCTGTCGCCCAGTTTGGCGAAGGACTCGACGCCGGTGCCGTAGCAGCACCAGAAGCTGTCGTAGGCCGTGCCCCATTGCTTGCGCAGGCCAGTGGCCAAGGGCAGGTAGTAGATGAACTGGCCATTGTCGAGGCGTTGTGTCCCCAGGATACCGTTGACGAAGGCGCGCTCGTAGTAGTCGGCGTACGTGGGATCGCCGGTCCAGCGGAAGAGGTAGCGGGTGACCTTCAGCAGGTTATGGGTCTTGCAGCATTCGTGGTTGTTGACGCCGAGGGTCTGCGCCAGGGCATTGGGCTCCGGCCAGACCTCGGCCAGGGTGGTCCCGCCCGTGGCATAGCAGCGGGTGTTCACGACCCGGTCCCAGAAGAAGCGGGTGATGGTCTGGTAGCGGTCGTCGCCGGTGAGCTCGTAGCGGCGGGCGGCGCCGCAGATCTTGGGGATCTGGGTATTGCCGTGGATATGGCTGAGGTTGTCGCGTTCCAGGGCGAGGGGACCCAGGAAGGCCGCCTGGTCGTAACGGTGGGCGAGTTCCAGGTGCGCCGGGTCGTGCGTGACCCCATAGAGGTTATGCAGGACTTCCGACATGCCGCCGAACTCCACCGTGAGCAGGCGCTCCATCGGGTAATCCGAGAGCTTGTCGACGCGGGCCTTGTAGTAGGCCACCAGGCGGGTCAGCACCTCCAGCGCCTGGCGGTTGCCGGTGAGTTGGGCCATGTCCAGCAGCCCGGCCATGACCTTGTGGGTGACGTAGAGCGGTGCCCACGTCACCCGGTCCATGCGCTCCAGCCGGTCGAGGAACTCGGCCGGGTAGGCGGATAGGTAGCCGTTACCCAGCGCTTCCTGGCACTTGGCCAGTTCTGCCACCATGGCGTCCGCCTTGGCCCGGAGGGCCTCGTCGCCGGTGCTGGCCACCATCAGCGCACAGGCTGAGAGATAGTGCCCGGTGAAGTGACCACGCACTTCGCAGGAAGGGGCCTCCCAGCCGCCCAGGGGCTGGCCCGGCGCCGGCAGTCCCGCATTCTGCCGGAACGCATACAACAGCCGGTCCGAGTCCAGGGCGTGCAGGTACTGGCGATTCGCCTCCTGGGCCAGACCACACGGCCCCTCGCCAAGGCGGACATCCTTCAGATCGAAGCCCTGCACCGTCATCGGGACCTTGACCGAGCTTGCCATCGTGACCTCCGCCGTCTGGACCCGCAGCGAGGAAGCCAGGACCGCGGCCACTCCAGCCGCCGTGCGCCAAACGGTTGCTCGCAGCATGGCTGACCTCTCCTTCGCCTCGGGGCCGCTCGCCGCCCTGGTCTCGGGTCCCGGGTGTTCCTTTAGCCTACCACCGGCGCCGTATCCAGCAAGCGCCATGGCAGCGGGACACCGCCGTCGTCCGAGCGACCGTATGCGCATCCTCTCCAGCCGGGCGTCATTGCCCGGCAACTCGGGTTCGGCTATCTTCCTGGCGGTGGCGAGTCGCCGCCGGAGTCCTGACCATGACCACCCGCACCGCCTGTCTCCTGCTGCCGGTCGCCTCCCTTGGCGTCACCGCCGTGGCCGCTGTCACCGCCGAACCGCCGCGTGGCATCGGCAACCCGCCCTGGGACCAGCGCCTGGGGAACCACCGTGCCCGGGTGCGGGTGGCCGAGGCCGCAGACTGGGTCCGGGTCCACCTGCCCTGGCGGCGGCGGGACCGGGCCCCGGAGCAGAAGGCGGTCTGGGTGATCGGCGCGGCGAGCGGCGAACGCGTCACCAATAGGGTCGCGGTCGCCGTGACCCGGGAGGCCGGGGACCTTGTCTTCCAGGCCGCCGCGGCGGGGGAGTACCACCTCTACTACATGCCATTCCGCATCGATGGCACCTGGTTTCCGTCGACTGTCTACGACGCTCCCGAGGCCACGGCCGAGGCGGGCTGGCTGGCCAGGCAAGGGCTGGACGCAGCCGGGCTGGCGGCCGGGTCCTGGCGGGCGCTCCCCGAGGCCGAGGTGGTCGCCATCGAAGCCCGCACCGAGTTCGACCGCATGGATCCCATGGAGGTGATCGCCACGGCCGCCGAGGTCGAGGCCCTCACGGCGGCCCACCCGCAGGCTGCCTGTCTCCTGTTCGCCGAGGATCGGCGCTTTCCCATCCGCATGTCCACCGACCTGCCCTGGCGCTGGATTGGGCAGGGCCCGTCCTCGCGCTTCGTGGGCGAGGCCAGGCGCAACGAGTTCTACGTCTTCCAGATCGGGGTCTACGCCGCGACGAGGGACATCGACCGCATCGAGGTCGCCTTCGAGGACCTGCGGGCCGCCGACGGCGGCGCGATTCCCGCGGGCCGCCTGCGCTGCTTCAACACCGGCGGCACGGACTGGTTGGGGCAGCCCTTTGCGAAGACGGTCCGGGTGGCGAAGGGCGGCGTGCAGGCCCTCTGGATCGGCGCCGACGTGCCGGTGGATGCCGTGCCCGGGACCTATGAGGGTCGGGTGCGTGTGCTGCCGGCCGGCCAGGAGGCGGTGTCGTTGCCGGTGAGCCTGGTGGTGAATGCCGAGGCGCCCCTGGCCGACCGCGGTGATTCCGAGCTCTGGCGGCTAAGCCGTCTGCGCTGGCTGGACTCGACCATCGGCAGCGAAGAGACGGTGACCCGGCCCTACACGCCCCTGGCGGTGACGGAGAGTACGGTCGAGTGCCTGGGCCGCGCGGTTCGTTTCGGTCCTGGCGGGTTCCCGGCCAGCATCCGGGTGAACGGCAACGAGGTGCTGGCGGGCCCGCTGCGGTTCATCGTGGAGACGGCGGCCGTGGGGTTGCCCTTCAAGGCGGCTCCGGTGCGTATCACGGCGCGCAGTCCGGCCACCGCCGTCATCCAGTCCGGACAGCAGGCCGATGGCGTCTCCCTGTCCTGCGCGGCGACCATGGAGTTCGACGGCTATCTCCGCCTCGCTCTGACGCTCCGGGCCGAGCGCGATCTCGACCTGAGCGACGCCCGCCTCGAGGTGCCCTTGAGGAAGGCCTACGCGACCTACATGATGGGCCTCGGCTGCAAGGGCGGCTACCGTCCCGAGGTGTGGCGCTGGACGTGGGATGTGAGGAAGTACCAGGACAGCCTCTGGGTCGGCGACGTGACCGGCGGCCTCCACCTCAAGCTCAAGGGCCCCGACTACCGGCGGCCCCTGGGCAACATCCACTACCATCGCCAGCCGCTGCTGATGCCCGAGGCGTGGTTCAACGCTGGCCAGGGCGGCTGCACGGTCGAGGGCGCCGGGGAGACCGTGGTCATCCGGGCCTACGGCGGTCCCCGGCGAGTGGCCGCCGGGCAGGAACTGCATTTCGGGGTCGATCTGCTGGTGACCCCAGTCCGGCCGCTCGACCTCGAGGCCCACTGTCGCCAGCGCTACTACCACAGTGGCGTGCCGGATCCGGCCGAGGTCGTGGCCAAGGGCGCCAACATCATCAACCTGCACCATGCCAACCGCCTGAACCCCTTCATCAACTACCCCTTCCTGCGATCGGAGGAACTGGGCGGCTACGTGCGCCAGGCGCACCAGCAGGGGGCCCAGGTCAAGCTGTACTACACCATTCGCGAACTGACGAACCACGTGGCGGAACTCTGGGCCCTGCGCAGCCTGGGCACCGAGATCTATGTCGACGGCAACGGCGGCGGCCACGCCTGGCTCCACGAGCATCTCGCGGACCGCTACGCCCCGGCCTGGCATACGCCCTTGCCCGGGGGCGAGTGGTGCTGCTCCATCAGCCAGACGGGTCTGTCGCGCTGGCACAACTACTACCTCGAAGGCCTGGCCTGGCTCTGCACCGACCTCGGCATTGACGGGTTGTACCTGGATGAGATCGGCTACGACCGGGAGATCATGAAGCGCGTCCGCCGCGTGCTCGACCAGTACCGGCCAGGGGCCCTGCTGGACCTGCACTCCTGGAACCACTTCAATGAACAGGCCGGCTGGGCGAACTGCC
>Ga0172375_10008856_pt1 | contig 13419 bp, 12 predicted proteins | sample LakKiv1m_FD_114537 | JGI IMG/M metagenome (GOLD analysis project Ga0172375, IMG submission 114537) | Freshwater microbial communities from Kabuno Bay, South-Kivu, Congo - kab_092012_11.1m | ecosystem: Environmental > Aquatic > Freshwater > Lake | place: Democratic Republic of the Congo...
CCCAACTCCGGCACCACCAACAGATCCGCGGTTCCCTGCCAGATATTGGTTTTGGCTCCGCCGCTCGCAGGATTGCCGATGATAAACTGCGCCTGCAAAATCTCCCGGGCCTGGGCCTCCAGGGACGGGGGCACCACCAGCAAGCTGGGCTTGATCCCCAGCGGCCTGCCGTCGGCATTCTTCACCTTCATCATGGCGGCCCGGGCAACGGCGTACGTCGTGGTATCCAGTGATTCTTGACTGGCGTAAGCGAGCTGCCAGAGACCATAGGACGCCGCGCCCCGGTAATCCACGCCATAGCGCAATTTCTTCCGCATGAACGCGTGTTCGTCATCGGCCCGGTCCATCCGCACCAGTTGGACCTCCCGCCTCAACTGGAAGATAAACGGCTTTACGGCCCGGCTGGTATCTAGAAGGAACCAGGGGGTCTCACCGCCCGTGGCAAAATTGGACGCGGTCCCGTCGCCCACCGGATGGCCGGCGGAGAAAAAGTTCTGGCCGTCGTAGCACGGCGTGGTGAAGGCCCCCACCAGCAGGTCCGCGATCAACTTTTCCGGATGTTTCCGCGCTTCCTGGGCCAGGGCCGCCACGATGGGATTGTATAATCCCAGTTGATCGTCTTCGATGTCATTGCGGTCCACTTCGATGGTAGCTTCCCAATCCTTGGTTTCCACCTGGAAGGCCTTGGGCTCCAAAGAACTGATTTGCCGATCCCCGATCCATTCCCGCACCATGGGGAAGTCCAGGAGGAACTTGTAATCCATAATCCGGGTGGTGGCCGGCACCGTCATGGCCACCTGTTCATACCAGGTCGGCGTATCCTGGAAGGCGGCGTTGAACACGGCGGTGAACCCCGTGTACAGTCGCGCTAAACTCTCTACATTGATGATCATGCCCATTTCCTCCTGTTATCTGGCGATATCGACCCAGCCCTTGGTGGCCGAGACATATTTGACCAATCGGCCCACTTTGATATGATTGGTGGCGCCGGCAGTGTCAGCAAAGGTGTGGTCATCTTTGGCGTACATATCCAGACCCACCATGGCTTGGGTGAGGGATACCGCGTCGAACTCGAATACCCCGGCCCGCCGCAGCTTGACAATCTGGGCGCCGTCACTCCCGCCGCTGTTATCCGTCTGTTCCATGGCTACCCCGGCGAACTGGAAACCGCTGGTGTCCGCCGCCGGCACCGCATACCCCGCAGCGTTGACGCATACCAGGGAGCCGGCGTAAATTTTGGTGTTGGTTGCCACCGGGTATTCCACCTCAATACCTTCCCGATAAGGGGTGGCCCGGTCACGGGTTAAAGCTGACATATCCTTCTACCTCCGCTTTTGTTGGTTTCTCTTAATCATGCTCCAGGTTCTAGAGAGGAGTGACCCTAAACCCTAAAACGTAAACACTGACCACTGACCACTATCTCCTGACCCCTAACCTGACACCTGCTGTCTGGCCCTGCGATACGCCTCGGCAGAGACGTTCAAGGAGCGACAAAGGGCCAATTCTTCCGGGATCAGGCCATGCTCCTCATCACAGGACTCTTTTTTGAGCCGCAACTCCTCCCCGGTGGGCACCCACTTCGGCGCCCGGGCCGCGTAGGTCTTAAAGCCTTCAGGGTCCCGGCGGCAATATTCCAGCGCCCAGCTCCGTTGCGCCGGAGAAACCTTGCCGGCCTTCAGGGCTTCTTCCACCACCCGTTCCGTGGTCTCTGCCACCAGACGGGCCTTGAGCGCCTGCACTTCCTCTTCGGCCTTGAGCAGGCGCGCTGCGCCGGTTTTTAACGCCTCCACTGCCCCTTTCAGTTGGGCCACGGTGGCATCGTCAGGCAGATTCAGGGTTAGGCTCAGGTCCCGGAAGGCCTCCAGCGCCTTGCCGCATACTACGCCTGCTTCCACCTCGGGCTTCAGCCCCATCAGGCTTTTGAGTTTTTCCACCATCTTCGCCTTCTCCTTTACCGGGTTTATCTTTGTCACTTGGACCCCAAACCCCAGGTCCAGGTGTTTAAGCTCCCCCGCTGCCTTGGCCTCCCCGCCCCACCGGGCCACCAGAGGCGGCAGATGGTTGATGGCCGGAACGTTAGTCAGACCCACGTGCATCAGGGCCATGGGCCTGCGGGTTTCCGGGTCCAGCCGCAGCACGGGTGAAAAATAGCGATACTCCCGCTGCGCCAGATATTCCCGGGCTTGCTGCGTCCAATCCACCCGGGCCCAGAGGCCGTCGCCTCTGGCCTCAAGCTCTTTGATCCAGCCTGCCGCCGGTGCACGCTCCCCATTTAAGGATTGGTGTTCATAGTCGATCACCAGATCGATCCCCCGGGACCGAAACGCCTTTACCATTGAGGCAAGGGACGCCTCGTCCACCATGAAAGGCTCCCGCTGGTCCGCCAATTCCACTTTGCCCAGGGGGAGCACCCTGATCCACTCCGGCAGGGCCGCGGACCGGTTTTGGCTAGCCTCGTTAAGCGCCATGGTCATCTCCCTTTCCTCCGAGCCTTTCATGACCGGATCAGCGCCATGGAGTCGTGCACCTTCTGGAACAACCCCGGATTGTTGCAGCAACCGCCGCAGAGCCATACCAGGACCGTTATCCAAAGCCACCTGCCTTTTCTCATGAGTCCCATCCTCCTCTTCGGTAGGGCGGGCGTCCCTGCCCGCCTCCCAATTAGCTTATGAACTACTGCCCTCTCCCTTGGCCTGGGCCATCGGGATGTCGAACCGCTCCGCCACATGCTCCATGTCCAGGGGAAACCCCATGGCCGCCAGGTTACGGAAAACCTCGGACAGTGACTTAAGGTCCTCCTCCTCTTCAAATCTGAAACGGAACCAGGGCACCGGCTTGTCCCAGCCGAAGTTGAATCCCACCAGGGGACGCAGCAGTTGTGCCCGCAGAGTGGCCGCCAGAGCCTGGGCGTCCGCCTCCACCAGGTCCCGGCGCACCTGCCCATGGGTCCTGGCCGCGGCATAGGTGCCTGTGGACCCCGCCGTGTCCGTGGTCAGGGTTTGCCCTAAAACCGCCTTGGACATTTCCCGGTTGCAAAAATCCGCCATGAGCTGGTAGGGATTAGCCCCGCCGGCACGGGAAGCGGCTTCCACAAATTCAATCTCAGTGGCCTTGCTGATCACGCCTGCGGCGTCGGAGCCCAGATTCCGGATGGCCGCGACCAGCGCCTCCCGGTCCGCCGGCGAGGCCGTAGCGTCATACTTCCCCAGACGGAGCGGCATACCGAAGACTTCGTTGAACCCCGCCCAGTCTTTCATGGCAAAATTTTTGAGCAGATACATCCAGCCCACCACCCTGAGGACTCCGGCTCGGTTGGCGGAACCGCTCCGGGCCTTGTAGCGGTGGTAGATGACCTTCCACAGCGGCAGGGTCACCCCTTGCCAATTGGCTTCGGATGTCATGAGACGCGGCTGCCAGTCCTCACCGAAGGTCACTTTTTTCTGGGGAATCCATCTGAGCTCCGACACCTTGGCCACCCCGTCAGTCACCTCCCAGATGATCTCGTTCAGGGCGAACCCCTTGCCGATAGCGTCCAGCAGGTCCAGAAGGGCTTCATCCAGGTTGGAGATGCCGTAAATGATCTCCCCTACCCGTGCCGCGATCTCTTTATCCTCTGGGGTCTCGGCAAAGGGCATAACCTCGTATTCTTTGCTCAACACCGCCATTTTCCGGGTCTGGAGGATCGCCGTCAGGTGGGCGTCCTTCTCCTCCATCTCCTCGAACAGCTCCATCTGTCGAGTCACGTTGCCCTGATCCGCCTCCCGGAAGATTCCCGCCAGGCGGTTGGGCGTCAACCCCGAACTGGGATAAGTGCTCCAGCGCTCCAACAGGCTCACCGCCGACAGTTCCCGGGTTTCCGGCTTTACCGTGTCTTTAAACAGTCTTCCGAATAAATCCTTCAGCCCCATGGTTTCTCCTAAATGTAAGCAGCGAGCAGTTGATGAAGGACGCGCACCGCGCACCTGCTTTTGCTAAGTCCCTTTTCCTGATTTTTTCGAGCAAGCGCTTTACCGCTTACTGCTCACCATTCTCTGCTTGCGCCTGCCTGCACGGCTTCTAGGCTCAGGGTTTTGGAAACCAAGAATCTGTACTAGAAAGGTTTTTCCAAAAACCCAGAACCCAAAACCCAGAACCCCTAATAGGCCCCTGCGTCTTGGAAGCGCCGCTTCTCTATGGTCATAAGTTTCGGCGCCTCTCCCGTCGGCATGTTCTGGGTCAGAGTCACCGCGCCTTCCAGCGCGTCCGGCCCATCGTCGTGCAGCGTCCGGGAGGGGAAGAAGAGCAATTGTTCCACCAGCAGTTCCTGATCCGAATGGCCGCGGATGAAGCGAATCTTTCCCCGCTCCAAGAGCGGCGATAGGGCGGCCACCCGGGTCTCCTTGGCGATGCGGTGGGTCACCCCCTTCAGGGGCAACATCTGACCGCGTTCCACTCCCAAGCGGTCGAACTCTTTGAGCAGGAGCCGTTGAAAAAGGTTGTCCTCCACCCCCACCACCTGATACCCGTATTGCTGGTGCCGGTTGTAAATAGTCCGCATAATCTGCTCTAGAGTGGTTTTCTGGATAACCGCGTCCATGACGTAAAACACCATTTCCCTGCGGCACCAACCCACCGTGATAAAAGCCTTGTAATCGGAAGTGGCCCCGGTCTCCATGGACGGATCGAAGAAACCCGTCACCACCAGTTCCCGATCTTTCAGACTGTCCGGATGATAGTAGTGAATCCATTTCTCCTGGAAGAAACCGCCGTCCGGAGCCGGTTCGTTCATCTTCTCCCGGTTGAAGGCCACGGTGCCCATCAACTGTTTTTGCAGTTTGAGGGAGGCCACCGGGTGCCGCGCCTCCCACAACGAGGTTCCGTCATCCTGGTAGGCCCGGTAAAGCCGCCGCTGGAAATGGCAGTAGGGTTCATCCGGGCTGGTCAGCATCAAGTGCAGGGCGCTGCGCCACCTCAGGATAGTGCCGATGATCATCAGAGTGCCCCGGGCATCCAGCGCCGGATACACCGCGGATTTCACCCAATCTAACAGGGACTGGACGATTTCGGGATTGCGCACGTTGGCATCGTTCTCCATATCGTCCAGGATGGCCAAATCCGGCCGATGCTGCTTGTGCTTGAGACCCCGCAGGCGCTGGCCCCGGCCCCGGGCTTTCACCCGGATATCGTTCAACGTGACAAAATCATCCACCGATTTGTTGCCTTTAACCAACTCGCCGAAATCCTGGTGCAGTCGTTCGTTGTAGAGCAGTTCCAGGTAGATGTAGCCGGTGAGATCCGAGGCCAGATCCTCGGTATCGCTGGCGATCAGGATGAAATGCCGTTTCCGGAAGCAGATTTGATGGAGCACGTACCCGAAGGTGCATACCGTTGTTTTGGCGAATTCCCGGGGGGCGGCCACTGCAATGGGGGTCACCACCTTGCCGCCCCGGTTCTCCAGCATCTTGATCAGTTCATGGTGGAAGGGCGCGGGAGCATGAGGAAAATAATGCGGCAGATAGGTGCGGCAGAAGTAGAGCGGATCTTGCTCGGCCCGCTCCAGGCGCTGCTTTTGCTTGGCTTCGCTGTCCGCCCAGAAAGGCATGACTTCCAGCGACAGACGCATCAGGATCTTGTCGGCCCGCTGGCGAAACTCGGTTTTGGTCAACTTCTTTTTTAAAGTCATCGCACTTCCTTGTGCTTAGTCTGGTAGTCTCCGTGCCGGTGGCGCAGGCGTCCCAGTGGCGCAGGCGTCCCGCCTGCGATCCTTATAAACTGGCTTCCGTGCTGGTGCGGGCCGGTGGGGCGGACGTCCCTGCCCGCCTCCATTGCTATGCCAAAAGTTCCTTCCTTTATCCCCTCTCCCCTTGCGGGAGAGGGTTAGGGTGAGGGGTGACCAGGAAAAAGCCCGTAGCTCGTAGGGCGGGAAAGCGCAGCGCATCCCGCCTTTAGCATCACCGCTAAAGTTCCTCTTCCAGTTGCCGGAAAAACTCCTGCACTCGGAATGAAATCCGCGTCAGTTCTTCCTGGTCCGTCACCCAGCCCCGCAGAAAATCGCTGAACCGGTCCATCACTTCCAGGGCCGCCGCCCGCATGTCCATTCCCTGGCTGCACAGCCGGTCGATAAGGGTCACAATCTTGGTAAGTTCATCCAGTTCCTGGGTCTTCAAATCGCCGCTGACAATGATCCGTCCGGCCTTTTCCCGCAGGACCCCCCTCAGGGCCTCTCCCAGCCACCGGGGTGATACCGGCACCTGCCGCCGCTTTTCTTCCCATTGCCCCTCCTGGTGCCAGCGTTTCAAAGTCAGGGGGGCCACCGGGACCAGATCCTTAATCTCTTCCAGTTCCTTGCCTGCCAGGAAGAGCGACTGGGCATCTTCCCAATACAGGTCCCGCTTGCCTCTTTTCGCCTTTTTCTTGCTTTCCGTCATGGTTGCCTGGATATATGTCAAAAGTCGGTTCAATCTCCAGCACACCTGGAACAACTGTCCCTCGGCTCTTTGTTCGTACCAAAGCCTGGGCCAATCATTCGTACCTCCACGTCAGTTCCACCTTATCCATGCTTACCAGTCAGGTTAAATTTCTTTCCTTCTTGCCTCTTCTCTATCACCGGAACCTGCTCTTTAGCTCGGCCTTACTTCAGTAAACCTCGGCCATCCTCTCTTTTACCGCGCTCTCCAGGATTCTGACTGTCCCGCCGGTGATCTTGACGCCTTTGAGCTTACCCTCCCAAAACCAGCGGTACACGGTGGATCGAGACACCGCCAGGCGGTGGGCCACTTCCCTTGGTCGCATCAGCCGTTCTTGGATCATTGCTTGTTCCTCCCTTTCTTGGCACAGTCGCCCAGACTCTATTCAAGATTCGTGCAATCTTAAGAACATTTGTCCTATCTTGTCACATTTCCCTGCTTTTCCTGTGGGAAGCAGCCTCTCCCACTCTTGTTCGCGGGGCAAAAAACATAAGCGACACTCCACCCCTTGATGCCGCAAACCCAGGTCCAGCCCGCATTAGCTGCCTTTGCCCCCTGCCGCCCAAAGCTGCAAATCCCGTCAGATCCTAAGAAAAGCCCATTCAGAGCCACGCAGGAATTAAAGTCTATCTAACGCTGCTTTATTATCCGGACTGGCGCCACGACTTCACTGGCAGGATGGTATTGGTATAGGGCTATTGCGCAATCCCTAGGGGAATTGCCCCAAAGCCCCCATAATTCGGAGTGGAATTCTTGGTGGGGAACCCGGATCGGGTCTGGGCGGCTCTTGAATTAAAGGGACAGCCATCGAAATTTTTTCAATCCTCAGGCCCTATATTAATACCAACCAGCTGACTCATGGCACTTTACTGACTACTGGCTACTGATCACTGACCACTGTCTAAGAAAAATGGCACTTCCTTTGCATAAACAGATCAACACAGGGCTCAAGGAAGAGCAATCCGCACCGCAGGGAGGCTATATGGAATTAATCAGCAAAAAGCGATTTTACCGGCCCGATGAAGCGGCCGCCATCCTGGTCCTCTCCCGCCGCACCGTCTACCGCATGATGCGTGATGGCCGGATCAACGGGGTCAAATGGGGCCGCGGCCCCTGGCGCATTCCCCGGGAGGCTCTGGCCAGCCTGCTTCCGGGAGAGAGGTTTTAGGTCCGCCTGACTTCGCCCCTCCTTTCTTCGATACCCCCCTAACCCCGGTATCCCTGCTCTTTTCCAGTAGCCGGGAAAAGAGCAGGGGCTGGGCCCTTCCCTGGCTCGCCCGCCTCCACTCAAGCCAACTGCAGAATGCACCTTGCATTATTCCGCCATTAGCCTTACAATAAACATTGGTGAATTCGATAAAATTGATATTTTTCTAGCCTCAGTTTGCTTTTAAGGACCCAATGAATAACCGTTTAAGCCCCTTTTATAAAAACATCGCTTTGTGGCTGCTCATTACCCTGGTAATGATCTTCCTCTTTAACTACTTCAACAGCGTGGAGCACGCCCGCAGCAAAGCCACCATCAATTACAGCAAGTTCATCGAACTGGTGAGAGGCGATAAAGTCACCCGGGTAACCCTCCAGGGCGATGAAATCTCCGGCGAACTGGAAGACGGCAAGGGCTTTAAGAGTTATGCCCCCTCCGACCCGGACCTGATCAAGCTCCTCCAGACCAAAAAGGTGGAAATCACCGCCAAGCCCAAGGATGATTCCCCCTGGTATACCACCCTGCTGATTTCCTGGTTGCCTATGCTGGTCCTGGTGGGTATCTGGATCTTTTTCATGCGCCAGATGCAGGGCGGCGGCGGCAAGGCCATGTCCTTCGGCAAGAGCCGGGCCCGCCTGATGACGGAAAACACCGTCAAGATCACTTTCAGTGATGTGGCCGGCATTGAGGAAGCCAAGGAAGAAGTCTCGGAAATCATCGATTTTCTCAAAGATCCAAAGAAGTTCACCCGCCTGGGGGGCCGCATCCCCAAGGGAGTCTTGCTGGTGGGCGCGCCGGGCACCGGTAAAACCCTCCTGGCCCGAGCCATTGCCGGAGAAGCCGGGGTTCCCTTCTTCAGCATCAGCGGCTCGGATTTCGTCGAAATGTTCGTGGGCGTGGGCGCCGCCCGGGTGCGGGACCTGTTTATCCAGGGCAAGAAGAGCGCCCCATGCATTATCTTTATCGATGAAATTGACGCCGTGGGCCGCCACCGCGGTGCCGGCTTGGGCGGCGGCCACGATGAGCGGGAACAAACCTTGAACCAACTCCTGGTGGAGATGGATGGCTTTGAGGCCAATGAAGGCGTCATCCTCATCGCCGCCACCAACCGCCCGGATGTCCTGGACCCGGCCCTGCTGCGGCCCGGCCGCTTCGACCGCCAGGTGGTGGTCCCGGTCCCCGATCTCAGAGGGCGGGAGGCCATCCTCAAAGTCCATACTCGCCGTACCCCCTTGGCCGATTCGGTGGACCTTTCTATCCTGGCCCGGGGCACGCCGGGGTTTTCCGGCGCCGACCTGGAGAACCTGGCCAACGAAGCCGCCCTGTTTGCCGCCCGGCGCGGCAGCGATGTGGTCACCATGCCCGATTTTGAGCAGGCCAAAGATAAGGTCCTTATGGGGACTGAACGCCGTAGCCTCATTCTGACCGAGAGCGAACGCACGAACACCGCCTATCACGAAGCCGGTCATACCCTGGTGGCCAAGTGCATCCCGGGCACCGACCCCATCCATAAGGTCACCATTATTCCCCGGGGACGGGCCCTGGGCCTCACCCAGCAATTGCCCCTGGACGAGCGCCACACCTACCCCAAGGAATATCTCACCTCTACCCTGACGGTGCTGTTGGGGGGCCGGGCCGCTGAGGAGCTGGTCTTCCAGCATTTCACCACCGGCGCCGGCAACGACCTGGAACGGTCTACCGATCTGGCCCGCAAGATGGTGTGCAATTGGGGTATGAGCGACGAGTTGGGCCCCGTGACCTTCGGGAAGCGGGACGAACACATCTTTCTGGGCCGGGAAATCTCTCAGTCCAAAGATTTCAGTGAAGAAACCGCCCGGGTCATCGACCAGGCCATCAAAAACTTGGTCCTCAAGGCTTACGATGAGGCTAAATATTTGCTCACCACGCATCGGGCCCAACTGGAAGCCCTGGCCCATGGTCTCCTGGAAAAAGAAACCCTGGACAGTGACGAAATCGACCGGATTCTAAACTCCTTTAAGAAGCCGGAAGAACCCTCCGAACCACCGGAAGTTACGGCCTCACTTACTCTCCAGCAGGCGTAACCATGGCGGGCCTGACGTTTCCCGAAAGCCGCGCGGGGATACCTGAGCGCCGCCAGGTCTGGGCCAGCCTCTTAGCTACACCTCGTCCGCTGATCATGGGGGTGCTCAATGTCACCCCCGACTCTTTTGCCGACGGTGGTCTTTACTTCGACCACGCTGCGGCCCTGGTCCAGGCCCGGGCCCTGGTCGCGGCCGGGGCCGACATCCTGGATATCGGCGGCGAATCCACCCGTCCCTTTGCCGATCCCGTCTCTTTAGAGGAAGAACTGCGCCGCGTCCTGCCGGTCATCGACGCCATTGCCCCCGAAATCACCATCCCCATCTCCATCGATACCTACAAGGCGCCGGTGGCCCAGGCCGCGCTCGAAGCCGGGGCCACTCTGATCAATGACATCAGCGCCTTAAGTTTCGACCCGGATATGGCCCCCCTGGCTGCCGCCTACCAAGCGCCGGTGATCTTAATGCACATGCAGGGCACCCCCCGGGATATGCAGCGCCAGCCTCACTACCAGAACCTCCTGGGAGAGATCAGGGATTTCTTCCGGGAACGGCTGGAGTTCGCTGTCTTCCAGGGTATCCCGGTCGACCTCCTAGTCCTGGACCCTGGCATCGGCTTCGGCAAAACCTTGGAACACAACCTGGAAATCTTGAATCGCCTGGATTTCTTCCTGGATTTGGGCGTACCCCTCCTCGTGGGGGCTTCCCGGAAAGCCTTTATCGGCCACATCACGGGTCAGCCCGCCGGAGAGGAGCGCGATATCGGCACCCTGGCGGCCTTGGCCATGTCCGTGCTGCACGGCGCCCGTATCGTTCGCACTCATAACGTGGCCTATGCCCAACAGTTCCTGGCCGTATTGGAAGCGATCCGCACCGCTCATACTAATCCCCCCCTTTGAAAAGGGGGCGGGGGGATTTTATTAACCCCTCGATATCCTTTAACTTCCGTCCCGACTAAAGGGTGCGCCCTGCGCGCCATTGGATCAACTGGCTTAACGTTTCTTATCCGTGACCCTTCAAAGGAATAGGGTTTTCGGAAAACCTAACCCAATTGCCAAAAGTTCTTTCCTTTTATTCCCCTCGCCTTGTGAGAGAGTCAGGGTGAGGGGGTGATAAAAAAACTTTTGGCGATGAATAGAGCCCCATAACCCAAAACCTAAAACCCAGAACCTGAATTTATGTGGCAATATCTCGGTAATCTGCGCTGGCAGGATGGTGTGGACATCATTCTGGTGGCCATCATCATTTACCAGGTGGTGCTGGTGCTCCGGGGCACCCAGGCCATCCAGGTTCTGGCCGGGCTTTTCCTCCTGTTTCTCGCCTATCTGGTGGCCCGGCAGATGGAATTGTTCACCCTGGAATGGCTCCTGGATATCATAGTCAAAAGTTTTGTGCTCATTGTGATCATTCTTTTCCAGGCCGACATCCGCCGGGTTTTAAGTCGCATGGGCAAAAAGGCCCTGGCCCCCGCCGGCATCCAAGCCCCGGTAACCACCGAGGAAGTCTGTGATGCCGCCGATACCCTGGCTTCTCGCCACATGGGCGCTCTCATCATCATGGAGCGCTATATCGGCCTGTCGGATTTTATCGAGAGCGCCATTAAATTGGATGCCTTGGTTTCCAAAGAGCTGCTGGTCGCCCTGTTCTGGCCTCACAACCCCACCCATGACGGCGCGGTCATCATCCAAGGGGATCGGGCCGTGGCGGCAGGCTGCTTGATGCCTCTATCCCGCAATCCCAACCTGGACCCGACCCTGGGCACCCGTCACCGGGCTGCGGTGGGCATCACCGAAGCCAGCGACGCCCTGGCTTTAGTGGTCTCCGAGACCTCCGGCCAGATCTCCCTGGCCCAGGGGGGAAAATTGCGCCGCGATCTTACCCGGCTGCAACTTCGCCAGGCCCTTCGGGACCTCCTGGAAAATCCGGCCCGCCCTAAAGGAAATTGGCTTGAGAAACTGGTCCGGTACATTAAGCCGTAATAGGCTCCTGAAACTCCTCTCCATCCTGTTGGCCGTGGCCCTCTGGTTTGCGGTCGGGGGTGAGGAGCGTACCGAGACCACCATTAACATGGCTTTGGAGATGGTTAATCTCCAACAAAACCTCATGGTCACCAGCGAGGTGCCTCCTGCCATCCAGGTCCGGGTCGTTGGGCCCCGCTCCATCGTCAACAGTCTCTCCCAGACCCGCCTCAGCGAAACCCTTGACCTCAATAAATATAAGAGCGGCCGTCATACCTTCTATCTCGGCCCCAACAGTTTTAATTTTCCCCGGGGTGTCCAGGTCATCCGTATCCAACCCAATCCCATCAACCTGACCCTGGCCGCCACCATGACCCAAACCCTCCCCATTAAACCGGTCCTGGAAAATAACCCTCCCGAGGGTTACGAAATCATCAGCGTCAACGCCAAACCGCACGAGGTCAGTGTGAAAGGGCCCTACCCTGAACTGGCCGACTTGAAATTCATTCCCACCCTTCCCATTGACCTGTCCCATATCAAGGAAGCCACCATCATTCCCACAGACCTTGATTTTAAAAACCTCCACCTGAGCCTGAAAGAGCCGGTCCCCATCCTGGCCGACATCAAGGTCGGCCCCAAAACCCTTACCCGGACTGTTGCCGGAGTTCCCGTGATCACCGACCCTCCCGCGGCTAAGATATCGCCTGCGCAGGTTACTCTTACCATTAAAGGACCCTGGCCCCAAGTCCAGAATCTCAAGACGGAAGACCTCAAGGCCCGGGTAGACACCCGGAACCTGAACGTCGGGCGTCACCGCCTCAATGTCGCCGTGGAATTGCCCGATGGCGTCAGTCTGGTGCGCTCCCGGCCCACAATGGTCACCATTACCGTAGCCAAATCCTCCTAACCCCTAACCCTTGACCCCTGGTCCCTGGTCCCTGCACTTTTCCCATTGCCTGCTCTTGCCTCCCATGATACATTCGGCAACTATGCACCCCCTCATCGCTCTTCTGCTCGGCGTGGTCCAGGGTATTACCGAATTTTTGCCCATCTCCAGTTCCGCCCACCTGGCACTTTTGGAGCGCTACCTTCATGTTGAAGCTGGCGGCCTGGGATTCGACATCCTCCTGCATGTGGGCACCCTGTTCGCCCTGGTGGCCTATTTCTATCGGGACTGGCTGGACATGGCCCACGCCTTCATTTCCCCCTCCCGCTACAACCGCCCGGAACGCAAGATGCTGTTCTTTCTCATAGTGGCCACCATCCCCGGAGCCCTGGCCGGGTTGTTCCTGGAAAAGCAAGCCGAGACCATCTTCAGGGCACCGTTCCGCATCGCCATTCTCCTGGGCGCCGTGGGACTGCTCCTGATCCTGGGTGAAATCCTGGCCCGGCATATCCGCCGCCTGGACCAGATGATCTTGAAAGATGCTCTGCTTATCGGCCTCTCCCAGGCCCTCGCCATCATGCCCGGGGTCTCCCGCAGCGGCATTACCATGACCACCGGCCTCTTTTTGGGCTTTAACCGGCGCTCCGCCGCCCACTTCTCTTTCTTGATGTCCACCCCGATTATTTTTGGCGCTGGCCTCCACCACATCCCCAAGTGGCTGAGTGAACCCGCCGGGACCCTGCCTCTCTTGCCTGCCACCCTGGGCTTCTTGGCTTCGGTGATCTCCAGCTACCTCACCATCAAGTACCTGCTGCGCTTCCTCCAAAACCATACTTTTATTCCCTTCGCCGTTTACCGCCTC
>Ga0172375_10008858_pt1 | contig 13417 bp, 13 predicted proteins | sample LakKiv1m_FD_114537 | JGI IMG/M metagenome (GOLD analysis project Ga0172375, IMG submission 114537) | Freshwater microbial communities from Kabuno Bay, South-Kivu, Congo - kab_092012_11.1m | ecosystem: Environmental > Aquatic > Freshwater > Lake | place: Democratic Republic of the Congo...
CCTTTGCTTATTTCCTGCTTTGTTCTGAAAATAAAGTATCATACTTAAATCCGCTTTGTCTTGGAAATTATCATGGTGTTCAGGGGGCAGAACTCACTGATTTTACATTATTTTTAGAACTCGATAGATGATGTCTTTACGGATGAGAGGTCTGGAGTTCTGAAATAAAAGGCAATGTAAAGTCATAAATTCTTAATTGCCCCTTATTTTATCATAATAGGAATTCACTTACTGCAAAGTAAATGTGTAAAGAAACAAAATGCGGATTTGTCATAGTATGAATAAATCAAAGAGGGAACCTTCAGATTTCACAAAGAATTATTTGATTTGTTTCCTGCTCTTTTCTAATTCGATGTCAAGATATTGTAATTGTCCTATTTTCTCTTTCATGTCCTTATTTTCTCTACCAAGTCTTATTATTTCTTTCAGCATCGCGAGCCAGTTTTGAATTACGTCTGCCTTGCCTCCTTCGGGTTCGAGAGATACATATGCCTCGATCTCCAGGAGCGCCTTGCGATAGTTAGGAGCCGGATTTTTATAATGCGAATACAGCAATGCAAGCTGAAGATGTATCGCTGCCCTGCCAGACATATCTTGAGTTTTTTCAGCAACCGTCTGCAATCGCGCAATCTCTTTGGGAAAATTTGGATATTTCAAGTCTTCGTAAAGCATATGAATCGTGTAAAATTTTGTGTCCTTCCGAACACTTGTCTGGGTGCACTGAGGTGTCAATGCTAGCAAAAGAAGGATCGCACATAATTCAAAGATTCTCTTTAATCTGTACATCTTTTATTTTTATCTACATCGTCACCGTTGGAAACTTTTGCAACATTCTCATCTTGCCTGATTTGTGGCGTATCTTTTCCGCGCTGGTCTACTAAATAGATGCTGCCAGGAATAGATTTGGCATGCGTCTTCAGCTCAGCAGCTATCTCGCTTACTTGAATAGGATTCTTAAGTTCTCGATGCTGGTTGGTTACAACCGCTATGGATAGCGTCATTATAGGAAATTTCACTTCTTGCCCCTGGCGGGTTCTCGCAATAATATAACCTCGATCCCTATCCTCGGTGTCATAAAAATCCACAATCATCTTATCAAATCTCTCAATAATAGCTTTGCATATCTCAGGGTACCGGTCTGGCGAAGTAATGATAACAAAGTCGTCTCCACCAATATGACCAATAAAGTCCTCTTCCATCTTAAGCTCTGCAACAACCGCCTCCATTATGCGCGCCGTTGCCTTTATTACCTCACTACCTCTCGCATAACCATAAAAGTCATTGAACGCCTTGAAGTTATCCATATCGAGAATACAAAATGCCGAGGGAATGCCAGAATTTAGCCTCTTTTTGACGATATTTTCTATTGCTACACCGCCCGGAAGCCGTGTGAGAGGACTCGCATCTAAATACATCGCCTCCAGACGCTTCAGCCTTTTAGCCATTTCATTGAAAGCAAGGGACAACTCTCCTAACTCGTCATGATTTCGAAGTCTGGATTTATACTCAAACCTCCCTTCAGATATCTCCTCAGTTGCGCGTTTCAACTGATGGATGGAGGCCGAAATATCGCGGGTGATCAGTAGTGTAGCAGCTACGCTCAGAATTATGCCTGCACCACATAATACCCCTGCAACTCTGAACGTGGCGGCTCCCATTCGCATGATCATAAGCATTTTTTCATTTTGAGCGCGGCGGGTTTGAGAAGATACCCCTTTGATCAGCCCAATAATTTCCTCTCGTTTTTTTTTAATCTGGGCATTATATTTCTGTGCAAGAACAGAAGAAGGTTCCTTTAAATATTTAAACCCCTTAACAAAGAGATTGTTATATTCCGTATGGAGGGTTGTTAAACGGTCAACAGGCACATCATGTTTGATAGGAAGGCCATGAATTTCTTCAACTAAGAGGTCAAATTCTTTGCTCCTTTTCCAAAATAAAGCCAATATATCTGAATTATTCAGGATAACATAGCGACGGGCATAAAGCTCTTGTGCAAGCAGGTCGTCAATCATTTTGTCAGTTGCCTCTATTACTGGGACATCTTTCTGTATAATGTTCATGGCAATCGCGTTCAACCTATCGAGGCTTGAAAGGGCAAAAACAGAAATTATAATAATTAAGGCTGCAAGGGAAAAATATCCGAAGAAAATCTTTTTTGTAATGGTGAGTCGGAGAAATAAGGGAATGGATCTTTTGACGAGAGGCTCTCTACCTTTTGTGTCTTCGTAATTCATGCTTGATTACCTGCCCACTTCTATCATTTAAGTCTCACAAGAGTCTGTGATACCAGTCACAAGTTCAATCCTAATAGATGCGAAGTTTTGCAAATATTTCTTTTTGAGATATAATGGAGGTACCGGACATATGCGAATAGCAAGACAGATAACGCCAAGGAATATATTATTTCTATCTTTTAATATCGTGGCGCTCATAACGTTTTATGCACCTATGAGGGAACTCATTGTACTGTCACTTCAATATAATGAAACCTATTCTCATATTATCTTAATTCCCATAATAAGTGGATACTTTATGTATTTGAGAAGAAAGTCAGTATTTTCAGACACAAACTATTCTTATACTTCCGGCATTATATTAGTACTTATAGGAAGTATACTGTATCTCATCAGTAAGAAACAAGGAATCAATCTTGATCAGAATGATTATTTATCTCTCACAATATTTTCAGCCGTAATATTCTGGATAGGGGGATTCATACTTTTCTTTGGTATTCAGGCTTTTCGAATCGCAGCCTTTCCCCTCTTGTTCCTTATCTTCCTGATCCCGATACCGGGTTTTATAATGGAGAAAATCATTTTTCTCTTACAAATGGGATCTGCTGAAGCTGTTTATGGATTTTTCAAGCTGACAGGCATATCTTTTCTAAGGGAGGGATTTGTATTTCATCTGCCGGGATTCAGCATTGAGGTCGCAAAACAATGCAGCGGTATTCGTTCAAGTATTGCACTCTTTATCATCGGTGTTATATTAAGTAATGTTTTCCTTCAGACCGGCTGGAGAAGAATCATTTTAATATTGTCTATTTTTCCTATCGTCATCATTAAGAATGGCATACGGATTGTGACACTTTCTTTACTTGCCCTCTATGTAGATCAATCTTTTCTCACCGATAGCGCGCTCCACAGAGAAGGAGGGATCGTTTTTTTCCTCATAGCACTCTTACTTTTATTGGCCATTTTATGGTTGTTGCGTAAATCGGAGAGGAGAATAAAAAATGGATAGCATACATTGGAGGCTCTTGCAAAAGTCTGAAAAAAACTTTTCTGTCATAGTGAGCCTGTCGAACTATGACCATAAATCAAATGGTTATATCACCCTTCGGCAAGCTCAGGGTGACAATTCAGGACTTTTGCAAGAGCCTCTTTTGTAATATGAAAATTAGCGGTAATTATTTCAGGGCATTATTTTATGGTGTATCGCTGGTCGTCTTTATATTAGCCATTATTCCAGATACGAATGAATTACCAGAAATCACAAGGCTTAATGATAAGCTAAATCATTTAGCAGCTTTCTTTATCCTGGCAATATTGATTGATTTAGCTTATTCAAGCAAAAGTTTTTTGTGGAAATTTAATTTTTTGGTCTGGTATGGTCTATTGATAGAATTTATTCAATATCTTTTGCCTCACAGAGAATTTTCACTGCTTGATCTAACTGCAGATATTTCTGGTCTATTGTTTTACTTTTTTATCAGGAGGGTAAAAAAGCTAAGTTTTTTTGTATTTTTCTACTTCCTCTAGAATGTTATCGGATAAGGCTTATGACAAGAGTCTCTTTAATTAAAGGAAAGGACAGAAGAGAAAATATCAAAAAATCTATAGAGCTCATCTCTGATGAAATTAAGAGGGACTTAAAATCAAGGCAGGTCATTATCAAACCAAACTTCGTCTCTACCTCAATCCAACTTGCTTCAAGCCATTTAGACCAAATAAAGGGCATCCTTGATTTTTTGAAGGGTTTTTATACACATAGAGTAATCATTGCAGAGGCAGCATGTGGCGACACTAAGGAAGCATATCAAAATTTTGGCTATTTCGGTCTTCTTGAAGATTATGATGTCGAACTAATAGACCTCAATAAAGGCCCATTTGAGAAGATACTGATTATAAATCAAAAAAACAGGGCCATTTATGTGAGAGTTTCAAGCCTTTTGCTCGATATAAACAATTATCTAATTTCTGCTGCAAAGCTTAAGACTCATGATACTGTTGTTGTAACTCTGTCAGTTAAAAATATGGCAATGGGAAGCCTATTTTTTGGTGACAAGAAATTGGCACATCAGGGATTCAAAGAAACAAATAGAAACATTGCCAAAATTGCAAGTCATATCTGGCCAGATTTAGCAGTAATTGACGGTTTTACCGGTATGGAAGGAAATGGTCCAACACACGGTAACCCGATTGATGTAGGAATTGCCATATCAAGTACTGATCCTCTTGCAGCTGACAGGGTGGCATGTAAGATTATGGGTATAGATTTTAATAAGGTCGGCTATCTCCATTATTGTTCAGAAAGAGGTTTAGGTGAGTCCGATTTACAAAAGATTGAAATCGCCGGGCAAACCCTGAGGGATTGTATTAAGCCTTTTAGACTCCACAGAATGGTGAAGGAACAATACTTACTCTGAAGAGTCAAATGGGCTTGATTTAAATCACGATCTGATTGATAATTATATAGTGTCCGTCCATAAATTCAGTTTGTCCGCATTCTCCCCCTTTGGCAAAGGGGGATGAAGGGGGATTTTAAGGATATATGATTATTTATTATTCATAAAATCTCCCCTTGCCCCTCTTTTCCAAAGAGGGGGATAATGAGGCTGGATCAAAAGACAATTTATAAACAGACTCTATATATAGTCCCACGATAATTGTCAACAAATCATGTAGATCCGGGACGAAAACATACAAATGGTAACTGTTATTGAACCAAAAGATAGAAAGGAGAAGGAGATGGTATTTACTTTATGTAAGAGATCAAACAATGTATTTTCATTAACTATTGCAATTTTTATAATTGCAGTCCTTGTTGCAGGTTGTGGCGATAAAGCTTCTGCGCGGAAAAAACATTATGACAAAGGTGTCAGATTCGCAAAAGAACGGAAATATCCTGGAGCTATTATAGAGTTCAGAAACGCTCTCGAGAAAGACCCCAATTTCTTTGAGGCCAGGTATCAGCTCGGAATCGCATATTTTGAGACCGGGCAGATCGACTCAGCTGAAAAAGAACTAAAAAAGGCATTGAAACTTCAGCCTTCGCTTGTAGATGCCCATCTTTATCTCGGCAAGGTCTACCTCTTAAAAGGCTACTATGATACGAAAGAGCTTGATAACTCAATAAGTGAGCTAGGGGCTTATCTTGACAAAAAACCAGGGGATTCTGAGGCGCTTGAGGTCTTAGGCGCAGTCCATATGGCAAAAAAGGATTTTGAAAAGGCGCACACTTTTCTGGATCAGGCAATAGAGAACGCGCCTGATAGGACCTCGCCATACATCACGCTCGCAAGACTCTACCTCGAGGAGAAAAAAACAGAAAAAGCCAGAGAAGTAATTAACAGGTTGCTCTCAAAAAATGAAAAGGACACTAAGGCGCTTTACGCGCTATGTGACCTCGAAAAGAGGGAAGACCGATACAATGAAGCAATCAGATGTTACAGACGTATTATCGAGATTGACAGCAAGCAGGAGCTGACTGCATACACTGAGATAGGGCTTCTCCTTATAAGGGCAAAGAGGCATGATGAGGCGCTCAAGACAGCAGAATATATCATATCGAAAAATCCTAAGAGGGCAGAGGGATACTATATTAAAGGCCTTTCACTTTTTGGGAAAAATAATCTAAAGGAGGCGGCAACAATCCTCCAACTTGCCATAAAGTTTAATCCAGCCCTAACCGGAGCCTATTATTTCTTAGGGCTGGCCCATTATTTAAGCGGCAACCTTGAACAGGCAAGGAATGAACTTCAGAAGGTAGCAGATGCAAGGCCGGATATGCCGGATGTACACCTTGTCCTCGGGCTTGTAAATCTTAAAAAGGGATGGAGGGAAGAGGCAATAAAAGAGATAAACAAGGCAATTGAGAAGAGTCCAGACAATGCCTTTGCCCATAACTTGCTTGGCACTGCATATATGGTCAAAAAGGAATATGACATTGCATTAAAAGAGTTGGAAAAGGCACAGGAACTTGACCCTAAATTTGTAGATACTTATATGAAACGCGGAAAATATTATCTTATGCTGGGTAAAAGCGCGGCGGCGGAGAAGGAATTCAAGACAGCCCTGAATATAAATCCTGAACAGAGCGAAATCAGGGCCACGCTTATTCTCTTTTTGATAAACGAAAAGAAATATGATAATGCTATAAAGGTCTGCAAAGAAGGTCTGAAGAATAACCCTGCTGATGCTTTTCTTTATAATTTGCTGGGTATCGCATATATGGGGAAAAGGGAAGTCCCCTCTGCTATAAGTAATTTTGACCGCGCAAAATCTTTAAAGCCTGATTTTATTGCGCCATACATGAATTTGGCGGGGCTTTATTTATCGGAAGAGAAGAATAATAATGCCCTCGGGCAATATGATGCTGCGCTGAAGGTTGACCCGAATAATCTCGAAATTCTTATAGCATCCGCTTCCCTGCTTGAAAGGTCCGGAAGGGATGCCGAGGCATTTGCTAGATATGCAAAGGCAAAGTATACAGGAAAACCTGCCGGGTATATGGCGCTTGCAGCATACTATGTAAGAAAAAATGATTTTAAGCACGGTATAGAGACGCTTAAGGAACTTTTAACAAGGGACTCAAAACTTATCAAGGCAAGGGATGAACTTGCAGCTATCTATATAAAGAAAAACAACATAAAGGGAGCAGAGGCTGAGTACAAAGAGATAATAAGTCTTGCCCCGGATTCTCCCTTTGGCCATAACAGGCTCGCTGCCCTTTATATAAAGACAGGCGATAATGAAAAGGCGATATCAGAGCTAAATGCATCCCTTAAGATAAAACCTGACCAGCCTGAGATAATAAGCGCGCTTGCAGAGATATATGTAAAGAAAAAGGACTTTAGAAGGGCTGAAGACATTGCACAGCAGGTCCTGGCAAAATACCCTGAGAATGGTTTGGGATACCATCTGATGGCAGATATACTGAGCAAGCAGAAAAACTATGAGAAGGCGCTTCAATATTATGAAAAAGCAGAAAAGGTAAGCCGTAACAATTTCCTTTCACCCCTGGCAGCAGGCAATATCTATCTTTTACAGGGGAAGACAACAAAGGCGCTCGAAGCATATGAAAGGGCAGAGAGGGCTAATCCACGTTATGCGCCTGTTTATTTTTATCAGGGTGTGACTTTTGAACGGACAGGAGAAAAAAATAAGGCGATAGAGAGACATACAAAATCTCTAGCTTTTAATTCCAACTATGTTCCTGCCCTTAATAATCTCGCATATCTTTATTCTGAAAAGCAGGAGAGGCTTGATGAGGCATTGAAACTTGCAGCTAGAGCTAAAAGCCTTGCCCCTAAAGATGGAGCAATAACAGATACCTTAGGATGGGTATATTACAGAAAGGGTAATTATGATAAGGCCATTGTGTTCCTTAAAGAGGCAACATCGCTTTTACCAGTTGAACCGACGATAAAATATCATCTCGGGCTTGCATATATTAAGAAAGGTATGAAGACCGAAGCAAGAAAAGAGCTTGAGAGTGCGCTTAGGTTGGCCCCGCATTTTCCAGAGGCAGAAGAGGCTAAGAAGATTTTAAAGGAACTCGGAAAGTAAGACGTATGGATTAAGCTAAAATAACCAATAACCAAATTGCAATGAACTTTTTGAATACAATACCTCTCTTTTCAATCCTGGTCTCTGCTACTGTTGCGCTCTTAATGTTTGCAAAAAATAAAAAGGGGATCCCGAATATTACCTTTGCCCTGGGGCTACTCTCGATTGGGGCAATAGAGTTTGGAGACTTAATGGCCTTCAGGGAACCTCACAATATGTTGTTCTATAAAAGGGTCTCGCTTGTCGCGGAATCACTCCTGCCCGGGCTATGGCTATTGTTCAGCCTCACATATAGCAGGAAAGAATACAGGGAGATCTCTGTTTTCTGGAAAGCAGCATTATTCATATCAGCTCTTCCGCTTTTATTCGTTATATCTCTTCCTCTCAATCTTTTTTTCTATTTTCCAGACATGGAAATAGAACAGATGATGTTTTTAGGTAATGCAGGGTACTATTTTTATCTCTTTATTCTCCTTTATGCTGTTTTAACCTTGCTTAATCTTGAAGGGACACTGAGGGCCTCGTCAGGCAGTATAAGGTGGCGTATAAAACATATGCTTATCGGCGCAGGCGGGATCATGGCATCACTGGTTTTTTATTACAGTAACGCCCTCCTTTACCGATCTATAGACACAAGCCTCCAACCTGTAAGGGAAACTATTGTGATAATCTCCTCTCTGCTCATTATGATCTCAATATTCAGGCAGGCCTTTCCGAAAGATGGAATCTATGTCTCCAGGGGAATATTCTACAGGTCATTTACCCTCATGATAGTGGGCGTATATCTCCTCGGCCTCGGCATCATGGGAGCAGGGATGAGATATTTTGGAGAGAATTTCGGCAGATACCTATCAATAGTTATAGTCTTCGCTGGCACCCTAGCGCTTACTGCAGCATTATTCTCAGAGACATTGAGAAGAAAGGTTAAGGTCTTTATAGATAAAAATTTCTACAGGGATAAATACGACTATAGGACCCAGTGGCTCCAGTTCACTCAAAGGATTTCATCAACAAAATCTTTTGATGAACTTCTGTCTGCGGTACTTGAGGGATTTGCCTCTGCAATAGGCTCAAAGACAAGATCACTATGGCTCTACAACAGTGTATCCGATATATTTTATCAGGCGCAGCCGCGTGACACCTCGGCTTATAGCTTTACATTAAAAGGCAGGAGCAGTCTCATAGCATATTTTAAAGAGAAGGTCTGGATATTTAATATAGAGGATGAGGATTATAATATCCTTGAGGAAAACAAAGAGTTTTTTGAAAAGACCAATGCCTCGCTCGTTGTGCCTTTCATGAGCGATGGCAGTGTAACAGGTTTCATCGCACTTGGAAAATCCCTGAGCGATATATATACTTATGAGGATTACGACTTATTAAAAACCCTTGCCAGACAGGCAGTTTCTGCCATCATGAATGCAAGACTTGCAGAGGAGCTTGCAGAGGCCCGTGAAATGGAGGCGCTGGGAAGGGTATCTTCGTTCGTCCTTCATGACCTTAAAAACCTCGCATCCACACTTTCTATGTCTGCTGAGAATGCCCTGGATAATATTAATAACCCTGAGTTTCAGAAAGATATGCTAAAGAACCTTTCGAGTTCGGTTGATAAGATGAGAGGTCTGATAAGAAAGCTTTCGGATATGCCGAAAAAGGTGGAATTAAACCTCCAGACTGTAGATCTCGTGCCACTGCTTAAAGATACTGTTAAACCATTTTCTAATGGAAAAACAAAGGTCGGGGTTGAATGCCCGGAGCAGCTTATAAGTCGTATTGACCGCGAGGAAATTAAAAAGGTAATCATAAACCTCCTTTTAAATGCAGTTGAGGCTGCAAATGGTGGAAATGTGAATGTTAAGATAAGCACAGATAATGGCATGGCGTGTATAACCGTGAGCGACAACGGCTGCGGGATGTCTGAAGAATACATTGAAAAATACCTGTTTAAGCCTTTTCATACAACAAAGAAGAAAGGCCTGGGCATTGGACTTTATCAGTGCAAGAGTGTAGTTGAGGCGCATAACGGAAGCATAAAGGTTAAAAGCAGAGAAGGTGCGGGGACAGATATTAGTGTGTATTTACCATTAGATTCTGAAAAATATAGTTAAGAATATGGTTACGATGCCCGTATCGGTAACGTATGATGGTTCTTCAGGGAATTGTGTGGATAATGCCCCCACTTTTTTAAAGGGGGGACAGGGGGGATTACTAAAATAATGCTTCTCTACAATACTGAACTAAAACAATTATCTCAACAACTCAGGTCAAATATGACAGATGCAGAAAAACTATTATGGTCGAAGGTGAGAAGGAACCAGCTGAAGGGGTATCAATTTTATAGGCAAAGGATTATAGGAAATTACATAGTTGATTTTTATTGTCCCAGAGCAAATCTTATCATAGAACTTGATGGCGGACAGCATTATACAGAAGAAAGGGTGAATAAAGATAAAAATCGAGATGCTTATATGAAACAGGAGGGATATAAGGTGTTAAGGTTTTCAGATAAGGAAGTATTTGAAAATCTTCATGGAATAATGGAAAGGATATATGAACATTTGTAATCCCCCTACATCCCCCTTTAGAAAAGGGGGAGTTAGTACTACAGCGTCACTTTCCGGAAAACGCATCATGTGTTAAGAAGTCGTTACCGATTGACAAGTCAATTAAAGATATGGAAAAACTTCTCATTATAGAAGACAATGAAGATATAGTGACCCAGTTAAAATGGGGTCTATCAAAAGACTATCGCATACTTACAGCTAAAGATAGAGAAAAAGCAATAAGTCTAATCAGGAAGGAAAGACCATGTGTTATTACGCTTGATCTCGGTCTTCCACCTGACCCGGATGGCACTGAAGAGGGTTTTACATGCCTCAGGGATATCCTTGAAGAGTCTCAGCATACAAAGGTCATTATGATTACTGGAAACAATGAGAGGGAAAGCGCGCTCAAGGCAGTAAGTATGGGCGCATATGATTTTTATCAAAAACCAATTGATATGTCAGAACTAAAGGTGATCTTAAAAAGGGCTTTTTATCTCCATCGCATAGAACAGGAAAACAGGAAATTGCAGACGGTTATTGATAGAGACAGCGGATTTGAGGGTATGATAGGGAGCTGTCCAAATATCCAGGAGGTTTTTACAACAATAAAGAAGGTAGCTGCTTCAGAAGTAACAATACTTATACTAGGCGAAAGCGGCACCGGTAAGGAGCTGGTTGCAAGAGCGATACATCAGAGGAGCCTGAGAAGGGATAGGCCATTTGTGCCTATTAATTGTGGCGGCATCCCGGATACCCTTATAGAATCGGAACTTTTTGGCTATGAAAAGGGCGCCTTTACAGACGCAAAGACTCAAAGGACTGGTATGATTGAAAAGGCGAACGAGGGTACTTTTTTCCTCGATGAGATTAGTGAACTCCCTGTTCAGCTCCAGGTAAAACTCCTCAGATTCCTTCAGGACAAAAAGATTCAGAGGGTCGGAGGCCGCGAGGAAATAGAGATTGATACACGTATAATTGCAGCTACAAATGTTGACTTGCAAAAGGCAATAAAAGAAGGTAAGTTCAGAGAGGATCTTTACTTCAGGGTTGGTGTTATAACTATAAAACTGCCGCCGCTCAGAGAACGCGGTGATGATATTCAGCTCCTTGCCAACAGTTTTCTCAACAGGTTTAATTATGCTAACAGGAAAAATATTAAAGGATTCAGTCAGGCAGCCATAAGAGCGCTTGAGTCGTATGAATGGCCGGGAAATGTGAGGGAGCTTGAAAACAAAATACAGCGAGCTGTCATAATGGCAGATGAACTGGTAATAAAGCCCCAGGATCTTTTATTGGAAATGCCAGTCATGGATGCACTTCAGCAGGATGAGCCTCCTCTTACCTTAAATGATATCCGACAGAAGGTGGAGATTGAGACAATACAGAAGGCGCTTGTGAAAAATACATGGAATATTACAAAGACAGCCGAGGCGCTCGGCATAAGCAGGCCAACACTTTACGACCTTATAAATAAGTACAGGATTAAGGTCAGAGAGCAATGAAAAAGGGCAATACCCCTACCCGCTCACCGCATCATAGCCATACAATAACTTCCCAGCCTTGACAAATACTGCAAAAATGAGCCCGGAGCACTCCTTGCCTATTTAACTCCGAGGCTCACCTTTATTGCTTCAGCAACCTCGCCCATTTTATCCTCCCCCAGTTGCCCCAACTTTTTTATAAGCCTACTCTTATCTATGGTAAGAACCTGGGCCAGATTTACCATAGAGCTTTCTTTTAAACCACCTTTCCCCTGTGCTATCAATACTGTAACAGGATACTTTTTTATAGTTGTGGTTATTGCCGCTACAATGGTAGTTGAGGCATATTGGTTGCCTATATCGTTTTGGATAATCAGTGCCGGCCTGATGCCTTTCTGCTCGCTGCCTCTACCTGGATTAAAGTTGACCAGCCATATCTCCCCACGTTTGCATATGGTCAATTTAGAACCTCCATCCCGGCCTCCATGTTAGCTTCTGCTGTTTCTACATCCTCATTGGCCATGGCAATGTAGCCATTGATAAGTTCTTTTTCTAAGTGTTTTTCTCTCCATACCTTTATGGCCTCTTCAATCAGGTGGCTGCGACTTTCCCTGTACTCTTTAGATAGCCTATCAATCTCGTTTACAAGGTCCTCGTCAACGGTAATTGTTACTTTTAGTTTGCTCCCCATATGACCTCCTTTCTTAAAAAGAATACTACATATTGTATGCAAAAATTATAAGACAAAAACTACCATAAAAGCAAGCCTTTTTGAATATTTTTTATGATCCTCGAACTTTCCACTCTTTTTCCTCTTAGGTGCATGGCTTGGATGAGAAGGTTAGTCCTTTTGACAAATACTGCAAAAATGTTAAGCTATAGAAAAGAAAGGAAGAATAAAATGGCCTGTAGAATACTATTTCTGATTATTATCCTGGGTATTTTATTAAGTACTATTAATTTCTCTTACGCAAAAGAAATATCTTTTACTCAAGATGACAGAGACAGGCTAATAAGACTTGAGACCAAGGTTGAAGAGGGAACGAAGTCCCTTGAAAAGCAGATGGTGGAAGGACAGAACTCCCTTCAGAGGCAGATTGATGACCTTAAGACCTTTATGCTCTGGGGCTTTGGGATACTCTTTGGCGGTATGGGACTGCTGATTGGTTTTGTTATCTGGGATAGAAGGACCGCACTTGCCCCTGCTGTTTCTACATCCTCCTTGGCCATGGCAAGGTAGCCATTAATAAGTTCTTTTTCTAAGTGTTTCTCTCTCCATACCTTTATGGCCTCTTCAATCAGGTAGCTGCGACTCTCCCTGTACTCTTTAGCTAGCCTATCAATCTCGTTGACAATGTCCTCGTCAACGGTGATTGTTACTTTTAGTTTGCTCCCCATATGACCTCCTTTCTTAAAAAGAGGTATTGTCAAAAGTTTTTTAGTAAATTCTTAAAATATCCTTTATTTTCAGTAAGTTGTTTCAAATTAACTTACCTCCCCCATTGTTGACGATGTTACACGGTATTTTAAACAACCGCTGGCTTGTAAAACCTCATCTGCTTGAAGAACAATTTAAAGCTAGCGGAACCGGTAAAAC
>Ga0172375_10008859_pt1 | contig 13417 bp, 7 predicted proteins | sample LakKiv1m_FD_114537 | JGI IMG/M metagenome (GOLD analysis project Ga0172375, IMG submission 114537) | Freshwater microbial communities from Kabuno Bay, South-Kivu, Congo - kab_092012_11.1m | ecosystem: Environmental > Aquatic > Freshwater > Lake | place: Democratic Republic of the Congo...
ACCTCAGTCTCGCCTTCCCCCGGTTTTCTCTTGACTTCCTAGGGGCCGTCCACTAGCCTGAGAGTAATCCGGAAATCCGGAGGTGGATGGCGAATGCCATCGAGGCCCGCAAGGGCCTTTTGCTTTTACAGGAACTTCTTCCCAAACACCCTGCGCCCCTGTCGGTCATACTTCCTCTGGAGAATTTCCACCACCCTTCGGCCGAATGCCGCCTGTTCTTTCTCCAGGAAGCCATGCTCAGAAGGGATCTCGTTTCGACTGGGGGCGGGAACTAAGAATCTCTGAAAAGTCGTTGACATGCGGGGGAGATAGGATGTTATGCTTAGAACCTTGTAATCATCGGTTAGTAGGTTGGCTCAATGCGAGTTGGAGATCTCAGCTTGAATCTACGCCCGATCAAGCTGGCGTTCCTGGTCGAGCTTTCAGATGTCGCAGCGGTGCGTACAGCTATTGAGATAAATTCGTTTCTGTGGGGGGGTGCACACAATCTCATTGTACCAGTCTTTCGACGAAAGCCAAAGAATTGGGATCGGCTTCCCTCCTTCCAATCGCCTGAAGACATCATGGTCGGGTACTTGGATGCTTATGATCCCGATTTCGTGGTCCCCGTCGGGCACTGCGCAAATCGCCAATGGAACTTAAGGCATAGGAATTTCTTGCAGGTGGAAGATCTTACACCAAGGATGAATGGGAATCCGGCCCCAATTTTTGGGGTTAGCCTATTCGAGACTCTGAATGATATTTACGAAGAAGAATTCAAGTTTAAGCGCGTGGAGCCACAGATTATAGTCTTCCCAAGGATATCTCGTCGAAACACCCTATTCCTGGAAGCTTTCTTTGGAGCGCTGCCAAAGGACGTCAGCGACGTAATAAACAAGAACTTCGGCTCGAAGCTGCAAATTCAAGCACCTCGTGTTTCGATCAAGGAATTCTACAGGTTTCTGGCTCAAGACCAACTTTTCCTTCGTCGCATTTCTAGATGGAAGATCAAAGCACTGCGTCACCGCGCGTGGCGAGGCAACATTGACTGCATATTCCTTCTCGATGCCACCAACACCCTCGACGTAATCGATTATTGGAATCTGATGGCAATCGGGTGGAACATTGTCCCGATTCCCGTACAAGTTATAGCAGAAGAAGGACTGCGAAAGATCGCAGAGACATTCATTGAAGAGAATCATTTCGCTTACGGATACGGAAATAAGGTTTATAATCAGACGACTATACTGGTGAGTTGGGGGGTGTCAGAGCAGACATTGTCTCAATTCACCAAATCGCTGAATCTTACACCAGCGGAGGGAAAGCACAACTACAAGTATTCTGTTCAGCGGTGGCGACCGCGCGTTTGGGATGGTCACGTGCGCGAACTCGATGGAGCGGAGTGCTGTAATTTGACAGTCGAATCGCGAAATGATTCGGTTGGAAACATGCTTGATGGACATATTGCCGTCCCAACTATCGATCCACCCATGCAGTTACTCGACTTTTTTTCTGGACGACCGCGTTTTGCCAACGAAATTAGTTTTGGGTCTTGCGGACGCCACCAGACCGATTTTGCGGAAGTATTGCCGAATGGTGGGCTGGAACTGATCCGAGAAATTGGTGCCATAGGATTGAACGAATGGAGGATAAGCGCTAAAGGAGTCGTCTATTTCTCTCCCTGGGCAAATGGCAGAATAGCTATGAAAGTCCCAAGCGCCGAAGCCGTATTCATCTCGTGGCTGAAACTGCACGGGTGGGATGCCAGCCTGTCTTCGTCGGGCCGGATAGCGAAGCAAATGCTCGAGCAAGTGGGCGGCACTTGGGGCAGCTCTATTCTTGCCAGCCCTGGGTTGATAGAGTACCTGAGCGATGACATGGCAGAGGGCAAGAGCGAACTCAAGGATGCAGTGTGGGGAAGGATACAGAAAATAGTAAATACAGAAAGACTGCCTGCAGATCCTGCCAGCTTTCTCCAAAGGCTCACAGACCAAAACATCATCCGTCTTGGGTTGGAGATCCAATGCCCAGTGTGCCAACGGCGCTCGTGGCACTCTCTTTTCGCTCTTGATTACACGATTAGGTGCGAGAAATGCCTCCACGACTTTGCAATCCCAACACATGCGCCGGATGACCTTAAGTGGGCTTATCGTTCGCAAGGACCCTTTAGCTTAAAGAGAGACGCCAAGGGGGCATACGCGGTCCTCTTAACATTGAGGTTTTTCTCAGAGATACTGAATGGGGCGACAACCCCGATAATGAGCTTTGAATCGAAGAAAGATGGAAAGACCTTGGAGGTGGACCTCGGCCTTTTTTATCGGCAAACATCGTTCGAAGGAGGGGAACGAGAGCTAATCTTTGCGGAATGCAAGACCTACAATCGCTTCGATGAAAAAGATGTGAGACGAATGAATCTGGTGGCGGACTCTTTTCCCGGATCAATAATCGTATTTTCCACACTGAATGAGAATCTGACGGGCCCTGAAATCCGGCTGATCAAGAGGATAACGAATAAGGGCCAAAGGCACTTGCGGGATGACCGCCTATGTAATCCCGTCCTCGTCCTCACCGGCACGGAGTTGTTCGCAAAGCACGATCTTAGAGGAGCCTGGAAACAAAGGGGTGGCAGGCATCAGGATTTGGCTGGCAGGGGTCTCTTTCGCACTGATCTACTGCCGCTGTGCGCCCTTACTCAGCAATTGTATTTGGGGATGCCATCCTAGGGCCGCCGGGCTGGAATAACAACCGCAGCGATGCAGGCCAGCGCAGAACAGAAGAAGGACCGCTGAAGAGTTCTTGAGCACTTCTGGCAAGTCTCGTCGAATAGGGCGTCGTGGCAGCGTAGGTAGGGTCCGCGTTACCAGAGTGAGGTCAGATCTTTTCTTGCCCCCCCTCACACTCCCAGCGGGGCCTGCCATCTCTTCTTCAACTCTCGGATGTCCACGGAGACAACAGTCTGGCCACTGAGTCCCTCGATGACTAGCTCAGGTCCTGGGGTCACGTCGCCTGCCAGGGCAACCGGGAAGCCTTGGAGGGCTTCCTCGAAAAGGACCTTTTTCTCGGGAGGGATCGTTGCCACGAACCGGCAGGGGCTCTCCGCGAATAAAGCGGTATCGTCGCGGGTGACCGAGGCGTCCAGCGGGATTGACGCCAGCGAAAACTTAGCGCCGAAGCCGCCCGCAAACGCGCTCTCCGCAAGCGCGACTCCGAGGCCGCCGTCCGAGGCGTCATGGCAGGAGGCTACCAGGCCGGCCATCATTGCCTTGTGCAAGGCACGGTACATGCGGATGGCAAGGTCCGGGTCCTTTACGACAGGAACCTCGTTGCCGACAAATCCCTTGGAAGCGTAATACTCGGAGCCGCCGGTCTCGTCGCGGGTCTCACCGATCACGTAGATAAGGTCGCCGGGACGCTTGAAATCCGGCGTGACGCTCAGCCGCACGTCCGGGACTATCCCGACAGCGGTGAACAGCACGGTGGGCGGTATGGAAATCTTTGTGTCGCCGATGCTGTAATCGTTCTTCATGCTGTCCTTGCCGGAGATGCACGGAATCCTGTACACAGTGGTCAAGTCGTACAACGCTTGATTGGCACGCACTAACTGGGCGAGCTTGTATTCGCCGTCCGGGGTCTTTTCGGACTGCACAGGATCGCACCAGCAGAAATTGTCCAGGCCGGCCGCGTGGTCCGGATCCGCACCCGCGGCCACTATGTTACGCATAGCCTCGTCAATGCATGCAGCCATCATGTGGTAAGTGTCCAGGTCGGAATATCGCGGCGCGATGCCGCATCCCACCGCCACTCCTCGGTAGCGATCACGCGCGGGTCTCAGCACCGCGGCATCGCCGGGACCGTCGTTGTTTGCGCCCACCAGCGGCTTGACAATAGTTGCGGCCTGCACCTCGTGGTCGTATTGCCGTATGAGCCTCTCTTTGGAACATATATTCCAGCGGCCCATGAGCTCCATCAAAGTCGGGGTGAGGTCCTCAGGGCACTCGAACCTCGGTTCTTCGTGTTGGGGTGGTTCCCACCGCGCTGTGAGCCGCATTCTGGGCACGCCGTCATGGAGGAAATCTAGCGGGAGGAAGGCGCAGGCCCGATCCCTCCACAGCACGGTCAAAAACCCATCGTCCGTGAATTCACCGAGGTCGGTGGCTTCCACGTCCAGCTTCTTGGCCAGGGCAAGGAACTCCGATGCCTTTTCCGGCGGCACCGCGACAGTCATCCTCTCCTGGGCCTCGGAAAGGAGTATCTCCCACGGCTGAAGACCGGGATATTTGACGGGCGCGCGATCAAGATTCAGCCTGGCGCCGCCGGACTCACGAGCCATTTCCCCCACCGAAGAAGACAGCCCGCCCGCTCCGTTGTCCGTGATGGAGCTATAAAGCCCTCGATCCCTTGCCATGAGGAGAAAATCCGTCATCCGCTTCTGAGTTATGGGATCTCCTATCTGGACCGCGCTCACCGGTGAGCCCTCGTGCAATTCCTCGGAAGAGAACGTTGCGCCGTGTATGCCGTCCTTGCCGATGCGGCCGCCGGTCATGATTATAAGGTCACCGGGCCGGGCTCCTTTGATGTGCGCGGGCTTGCCGCCGATGGTCGCGGGCATGAGACCGCCGGTCCCGCAATACACAAGGGGCTTTCCCAAATAGCGGTCATCGAAGACCACCGCACCGTTCACCGTTGGTATGCCGCTCTTGTTGCCGCCGTGCTCGACGCCTTCCCTGACGCCTTCGAACACACGCCGCGGATGGAGCAGTCTCGGCGGGATTGTCCCCTTGAAATCCGGCGGCGCAAAACAGAACACGTCGGTGTTGAAGATCAACCTCGCACCGAGGCCGGTCCCAAACGGGTCGCGGTTCACCCCCACTATGCCCGTGAGCGCTCCGCCGTAGGGGTCCAGCGCGGACGGAGAATTGTGGGTCTCGACCTTGACCACAAGGTTCCAGTCTTCGTCGAAACGGATCACACCCGCGTTGTCCTTGAACACGGAGAGGCAGAAGTCGCGGTCGGCAAGCTCGGAGCGGATCTTCTCGGTTGAGCCCTGGACGTAGGTCTTGAAGAGGCTGTCAACCTCGAAGACCTTGGCTCCGTCATCATAACTGATCAGCGCGTTGAATATCTTGTGCTTGCAGTGCTCGGACCAGGTCTGTGCCAGGACTTCCAGCTCGCAATCGGTAATTTCCGGCCCCATACCCGCGGCCTGCCGTCCAGCCAGGAATTTGGGATCATTATAGTAATCCCTTATTGCGGCCATCTCCTCCAGGCTGAGCGCCAGCACTCCTTCGCGGCTGATGCGCAAGAGCTCGGCGTCGTCCACGTTGAGAGCCACGGTCCTGACCACGGCTTCGGATCTGCTCGTGACCTTGGGTGGCACAATGGCGGAGCGATCGTCATCGGGTGCGTACACGATGCGTGTCTGGATGAGGTCATTGGCGAGCAGGTCCCGGGCTATGGTGTCTGCATCTTGCCTGGAAATATTGCCGGTAACGAAATAGAGCTTCCTGGTGTAGACGCCCTGGCCTTTGTCAAACGCCACGCCCAGGGTGCGTTCAACGGCTTCCCTCGCGGTCCGGCCCACGTTGTCGGTGACGCCGGGCCTGAAACCGACCTCGATGAGCCAGTCGTGGGGCAGGGATAAGGGCTTGTCTATAACTGCTTCCTGGATCACGGGGTCAACCAGGACCTCGTTGACGATCAACTGCAGCTCATCCGGGGTGAGGTCGCGATCCAGTATGAAGCCGTCCGCGACTCGCAGGTCTTCAATCTCGATACCCAGATCGGATGCGATCCTTGCCTTGGTTCTCCGTCCTGCAGGGTCCGGAACGAAAGATTTGAGACATACTTCTATTCGGTGCGGCATGGCCTAATCCTCTGTTGTACAAGAGACCCTGGCATCCAGGGCCAGGGCTCCTTTGGGAGACACTACCAGCGGGTTCACATCCAGAGAGCTTATCTCCGGGAAGCGTACCAAAAGGTTGGAAATCGTCAATATTGAATCTCTCAGGGCCGTGGTATTGATCGGAGGACGGCCCCGAATGCCCCGGAAGACCTCGGAGCCGGGCAATTCTTCGATCATTTCTTCGGCTTCGGCCGCGGAGACCGGCGCCAGGCGGATTGTGGTCCGGGCGAAGACCTCAACCATTATACCACCGTGGCCCAGCAGCAAAACGGGCCCGAACTGCGGGTCCCTCTTGCCTCCAATGATAAGCTCATACGATCCCGGAGCCCGCGGGACCATCTCCTGCACGAGCAGTCCCCGGAAGCCCGCTTCGGGCATCGACCGGAACCGGTCAGCCATTTCCGTTGACGCTTTCCGAAGGGCGTCCAGGTCGCTCAAGCCGAGGACAACCCCGCCAAGATCCGACTTGTGGGAGACACCGTCAGCTATAACCTTTACGGCATAAGGACCGGCAAAGCCTATCGAGTCGCTAGGGATGGAATCAGGGCCGTCCACGACCTTGTATTCGGGAACGGCAAGGCCTGCGCCGCGGATTATGTCCAGGGCTTCGTGAAGCAACGGTGCGCGCCGCTCCTTACGGCTCCTATCCAAAACGTTTCGTATGGTCGTCTCATCGGCAGCGATTTCGGGGACAGCCACGCTCTCGTTGGCGACTATGAAATCTCGCCTCTGCCGGTACTTGAGGGAAGCGTCCAGGGCGGCCACAGCCCTCTCAGGGCTCATGAAGATCGGAAAATCGAATTCCTTGTGCAGCCTGGATATCTCGAAGTGCTCGGTGGACACGCAAAGGGCCACGGGCTTACCATGCTTCCGGGACAGAGCAGCCGCCGTATGGAGCAGCCGTCGGGACCCTTCACCCTCGATCGCAGCGAAGTAAGTATGGAGGAACAGGATGCCGTCAACGTTTTCCTCCTGAAGAGTGTGGTCTATTATCCTCACGTACACGTCGAAATCGAAGAGGTCGCCGAGGTCCAACGGATTCGCCAGCCTGATCACGTCGGCTCGCAGGTGCTTCCTGATCTCCGTGAGGAAATCCTGCCTGAACGGGGGCAGTTGAAAGTTGTACATGTGTGCTGCGTCCGCGGCTATGACCGCGTGGCCGCCGGATCTTGAAACAATGGCCAGATTGCGCCCTTTCATGGGCGCCAGCTGGAGAATCTTCAGGAAATCCAGGTAGCCCTGCATGTCGCGGATGCGGGCGATACCGGACTGGTGGAAAGCCGCGTCCACCACCTGATCGTCATTGGCAAGTGCTTCCGTGTGGGACTGAGCGATTACCTGGCTCAAATCGGCGATGTTGGCCTTGTGGACTATGATCGGTTTGGAGGATCTGCGGCCGATTTCCGCGAGGCGCCGGCCATCCTTGATGGATTCAAGATACAGGCAGATCATGGATGTCTCAGGATCGTCCATGAAGTATTCAAGGAGGTCGTTTTCGTCAATGTTCAGCTTGTTGCCGATAGCCGCAAACTTGCTGTATCCGAGTTGCTCGCTGTCGAACATATTAAGAAAGGTCAGGCCAACGCCGCCGCTCTGAGCTATTATGGCGACCCCGCCCTTGCGGAAGACATTCCTCATGGCGGCAAACGGAGTTGCCAGGCCGTTGGCCGCGTTCATGATACCAATGCAGTTAGGGCCTATGAACCTCATGCCGTACTTTTCGGCCGTGTTCTTGATTTCCTTGCCAAGGTCGCGGCCCTGGTCGTCGTATTCGCCGAAGCCCCCGCTCTCAATTACCGCCCTGCATATTCCCTTACGACCGCATTGTTCCATGATGTCAGGAACCGTCCTCGCGGGGGTGAGAATGACCGCGAGATCAACCGGTTCCTGGATCTCGTCCAGTGATTTGTGAATCCTTCTCCCGAATATTACCCCGCCTTCCGCCCCCACCAGATGCACCACCCCGTTAAATCGGAACTCCAAAAGGTTCCTGGCGATCTCCTTGCCGAGATTGAAAGGCCTTTCAGAAACGCCTATGACTACCACTGACGATGGATAGAATAAGTCCCTCATTTTTTCCTGACTCCATGCACTGCAAAATCTGCAATGATCCTTGCCGTGTCGTCTTCCCTTGTCCTGCCGTCGTCTGCATCCGAGAGGCGCTGCGACGGGTCGCCGTATCTTATTTGAATGCCGTCCGGAAAGATCTACAATACCCTCCAGGCCACCACGTGGGAAGTATTTTGTGGAAGACCGATGTCGAAGGGTCTAGTCTTGGCGGACAGTGTCAGCGGCAGTTCAAAGCGCCATCACGCGGGTTTGCTTTCAGAGGGAAGGCATTTGGCCCCTCACCGCATCCCTCTCCCAGAGCCGAGGGCGTGAGCGGAGTTCCCTCTCCCCGCGGGAGAGGGCCGGGGTGAGGGGGCTTATTTTACGGCAACTTCGCATGAGCAGGGTAGGGTGATGAAACGAACATGCGCAGCGTGCGGCCACAACCGCGCGGTCTTTCTCTTCGAGAAATACGGCTACGGTATTCTCCGCTGCCGGAGCTGTCGGTTCGAATTCGTGGATTTTGACGCACAGGATGGGTTTACTAAGGATTTCTACACGGAAGACTTCTTCGTGGAAGGCCAGGACAAGTACGGGTACGCGGACTATCTCCAGGAAAAACCGAGCCTCATGCGGTCCAGCGTCAAGCGAGCGGGTTTTGTGGAACGATACGTCAAGGGCGGTTCGATCCTGGACGTCGGGTGCGCCGCGGGCTACTTCCTGGAGGCCCTCGGACCTCACTGGGACGTCTACGGTTGCGAGCCTTCAGAGGCCATGGTCCGTATAGCAAGGGAGAGATTCGGGGACCGTATAACCCGCGCGGCACTCGAGGATTACGAGCCGGGCCGCAAGTTCGACGTGATCACCATGTGGGACTGCCTGGAACACATGACAGACCCCAACCTCTCCATGCAGAAGGTGGCTGCTCTACTGAAGGACGATGGTTTTCTTTTCATAGGGACCCCGGATGCAGGAAGCCCGGCCCCCCGGATACTTGGGAGACACTGGTACTATTACGTCCCACCGGCCCACCTTCAGTACTTCGACCGCTGGAACATCGAAACCTTCCTGGAACGCAACGGCTTCCGAATGAAGCGCCTGTTTTATTTCGGAAAATCCGTGAGCCTGGCGGAGATGGTGGCAAACATCAGCTACGTGGTGGACCATCCAGGAATAAAACGCCTTTCGGAGCGCATCGTGAAAAGCCCAAAACTCAACTTGAGCGTCCCCTTCATGGTGTTCGACGATATGACCGTAATGGCACGCAAGAGTTCGCTGTTTCGAGATTGATGATCGGAAGTATTCCGGGGGAACACTTTTCTGCAGAAAAGTTTTCCCCCGGACCCCCATTCTAAAGACTCCCAATATTTGGGCGGCTCCCGCCGGTCGCCGCTACCTCGTAGCGCAGCGGTGTACAATGACCAATGAAAATGGAGACTTCCTCATCATTTCCCCAATTGAGAAATCCTGAATCGTCTTACCTCTTCCACCAGGTCAGGGTGATCCAGATACCACTTGACGAACTTTTGCAGTCCTTCCTTGAGCGATGTGGTGGGTGCGAAGCCGAGCTTGGTTCGAGCCTTTTCTATATCCGCGTATGTGGCCACCACGTCGCCGGGCTGGGCTTCGACGAATTGCTTGACCGCCTGCTGTCCCACCAGTTCTTCCAGCACGCTGATGAAGTATGTGAGATCCTCGGGCTGATTGTTGCCCAGGTTGATTACTTCGAATGGTTCCAAGGACTCGACGTTCAGGGCAGCGATCACTCCCTTGACCACGTCATCAATGTATGTGAAATCACGGCGATTCTTTCCGTAGTTAAAGACCTTTATAGGCTCGTGGTGGAGGATGGCTTCCAGAAAGGACCAGTAAGCCATGTCAGGCCTTCCCCAGGGTCCGTAAACAGTGAAGAAACGCAGACCAACCGTGTGCAGGTCCCACAGGTGCGTGTAAGCGTGCGCCATGAGCTCGTTGGCCCTCTTGGTGGCTGCGTACAGGCTGACGGGAGTGTTTACGGGGTCGTCTTCAGAGTACGGCATCTTCGTGTTGCCGCCGTACACGCTGGAACTGGAGGCGTAGACAAACCTTTGCGCAGGCCTGAGCCGCGCTTCCTCGATGAGGTTTACGAAGCCTTCCAGATTGGATTTCTGATACGAGTGCGGATTTCGGAGTGAATACCGGACTCCTGCCTGGGCCGCCAAGTGGCAGACCTTTGCAGGCGAGAAGTCCCTGAAGATTCTCTTTACCGCTTCGCCATCCGCAAGATCCGCCTCGACCGGGACGTAGCTCTTGTACGCCCTGAGGATTTCTTCACGGGCCCTCTTTAGTTCCGGCGCGTAATACGGATTGAAGTTGTCAATACCAATAACAGTCTCGCCGGAGTCCAGCAGGGCTTTGGCTGTGTAGAAGCCGATGAAGCCTGCTGTTCCGGTCACCAGAATATTTGCCATGACGTTCCTCAAAAAGTTGAAATATGCCTCGCTGCCGGATTCCTCGCAACCGGAATGTCATTCGGGATAGCCCTGGGGATGATCGGAAAACCATCGGACTACCTCGGAAACTATCTTGTCAAGGCCGGACCTTGAAGGCCGCCAGTCCAGCAACTCGAAGGCCCGGCCGGAATCCGCGACGAGCTCGGGTGGATCTCCAGGTCTTCTGGGGCCAATTTTGGGGGTGATGTCCACGCCCGCGATGCGGCTCACCGCGCGGACCACCTCCATATTGGAGAAACCGTTCCCTGTGCCCAGATTCAACCTGAGGAGGGGCAACTTGTCCAGCATGGCAAACGCTTCCAGATGCGCCTCGGCAAGGTCGGTGACGTGGATGTAATCCCTGATGCAAGTTCCGTCGGGGGTTGGGTAATCGTCGCCGAAGATGGTGAGTTCCGGGTTTAACCCCAGGGCATATCGTACCACGTTGGGAATGAGGTGGGTCTCAGGCCTGTGATCCTCCCCCAGTCCGCGACCAGGTTCGCACCCTGCCGCGTTGAAATATCTCAAACTTGCCGATCGGATGCCGTAGGCCGTCTGATAGTCTTCCAGCATCCATTCCATTGCCAGCTTGGTGCGGCCATAAGGAGAGATCGGATTCTTGGGGTGGTCCTCGGTCAGGGGCAGTCTTTCAGGCAACCCGTAAACAGCACAAGTCGAAGAAAAGATCACTCGATGGTGGCCGGTTCGTCTCATGGCTTCGAGCATGTTCAAAGCCGCTATGACGTTGTTCCGATAATATAGCGCTGGATCCGACACCGATTCGCCAACAAGACAACTGGCAGCGAAGTGAAAAATCGCGTCGTAACCCGTCCGGGACAGGTGGTCCTTAAATGCAATATCGTCCAGCAGATCGCCCTCGAAGAATTGCATCCCCCTCACGGCAGAGCGATGGCCTTTGGAAAGGTTGTCCATAATCGCCACATGGTGCCCCGCGTCCAGCGCGTACCTCGCGAAGTGCGATCCCACATAACCGGCGCCGCCGATCACGAGAATCCTTTTGCCGCTCAAGCCTTCTCTCCTTCCGTGGTGCACTTTCCGCTGCACGATGCAACGCAGCTGCGGTTCCGGTCCCAAAGGTTGCCGGAAGGACAATAGTAGCACTCACGCCTGCCCCTGGTAAACGGTTCATACCGATTCACGTTCAAACAAGCGACCGGTGGGGCACCTGCCGCTAAATTGGAGTAACCATTCAGTAACGCGGGGCAAGACTGTCGTTGCGAGCGAAGCGAAGCAATCTCATTCGCCAAACATAGGGAGATTGCTTCGTCCTTTCACTCCTCGCAATGACAGAGGACCGGTCATGCCACGCGAGACTGAAGGATTACAAATTGGCGCAAAATGCACGGGATTCTCGGGGCGTTTTGGTATAAAATCATTTCTGCCATTTTCCGGGAAAGACTAATACCATTTCGCGTCCAAACGAGTGACTCCGCCTTGCCGGCGGGGTAGCTCCGGAGCGAAGTCAGGTCCTCCGTTCGAAGCGGAGGAGGTGCCCCGCCGGTTTCACTGGCTCGAAAGCGCACTGGTATAACTGTATTTTTCCGGATCTTCCCGGGCTGGGGGATCGTCCCGGCGAGAAGACCGCAACAAGATTCGATCTTTATATTCCAAAGGAGGGCAGGTATGAGATTCGACATCGTAGACGTCAAGGCGCGTGAAATACTTGATTCCAGAGGAAATCCCACCGTGGAAGTGGACGCGTTCCTGGATGGCGGAGCCGTGGGAACGGCCGCAGTGCCGTCCGGGGCATCAACAGGGGAACATGAGGCCGTCGAACTGCGTGATGGCGATCCAAAACGCTTCGGAGGCAAAGGGGTGCTCAAGGCGGTGGAAAACGTGGTCCACGAGATCCGCCCTGCAATAATGGGCATGAACGCCTTTGATCAGGCCGGGCTGGACGGAATGCTCATCAGTCTGGATGCTACCCCCAACAAGAGCTACCTTGGAGCCAACGCCATGCTCGGCGTGAGCGTTGCCGCGGCCAAAGCGTGCGCGGCTCAGATGGACATCCCCCTCTACCGCTATCTCGGCGGGGTAGACGCCAGACGTTTGCCCGTGCCCATGATGAACATACTCAACGGTGGCGCCCACGCGGACAACAACGTAGACATCCAGGAATTCATGGTGATGCCCATCGGCGCCACCAGCTTCGGCGAGGGGCTGCGAATGGGTGCGGAGGTATTCCACGCGCTCAAGAAGGTGCTCAAGGGCAGAGGCCTTAACACCTCGGTCGGCGACGAGGGAGGGTTCGCTCCAAGCCTGCAATCCAACGAGGAAGCCCTCCAGGTGATCATGCAGGCCATAGAGGAAGCGGGCTACGCGCCGGGCGAAGATGTGTTCATAGCTCTGGACGCGGCAGCCAGTTCCTTCTACGAGGGCGGCCTTTATAACCTGGCGGCTGAAGGCGCGAAGAAAACCGCTGTGGAAATGGTGGACTTCTACGCGGAACTGACGGAACGCTACCCCATAGTGTCAATCGAAGACGGCCTCGACGAAAACGACTGGGATGGATGGCAAGTGCTCACCGAGAGACTCGGGCCCAGCATTCAGATCGTGGGAGACGACATCTTCGTCACCAACGTGGAACTGCTTCACAAAGGTATCGAACTCGGAGTGGCAAATTCCATCCTGATCAAACTCAACCAGATCGGCACCCTCACCGAAACCATCGGAGCCGTGAAGCTGGCCAACACCCACGGCTACACCGCGGTAGTCTCTCACAGGAGCGGGGAGACCGAAGACACAACCATAGCGGATTTGGTGGTGGCTCTTGGAACAGGCCAAATCAAGACCGGGTCCGCCTCGAGGACCGACCGCATCGCAAAATACAACCAGCTCCTGAGAATAGAAGAAGACCTGGGAGCCAATGCACTATACGGAGCCCCAGGGCTGCTTGCAGGACGCCGCGACAGATAGGGGGAAGGAAGCAGGGAATATAGAGAGGATTCCCGGGGGAAACCTTTTCTGCAGAAAAGTTTTCCCCCGGACCCCCTTC
>Ga0172375_10008863_pt1 | contig 13415 bp, 10 predicted proteins | sample LakKiv1m_FD_114537 | JGI IMG/M metagenome (GOLD analysis project Ga0172375, IMG submission 114537) | Freshwater microbial communities from Kabuno Bay, South-Kivu, Congo - kab_092012_11.1m | ecosystem: Environmental > Aquatic > Freshwater > Lake | place: Democratic Republic of the Congo...
CCCGACGACGCCCTGGGCCACCGATACCCGACGCAAGGCTCGGCCTACGGCTTCGTGCACGGGCTCCAGGGCGCTCCCCGCGACTACGCGATCACCTCGGTGCCGCTGGCGTTCGCAGATCCCGCAGGAGCACGCGAAGCAGTACGGGTGATGCTCCGCCTGACTCGCCCCGACGGCACGATGCACTACGCGCACACCGGCTACGGGAGGCTCACCGCCGGCGGGGTGCACTCATCGCCTACGGACCTACCGATCTGGTTGCTGTGGGCCCTCACCGAGTACGTGTGGGCGACGGGAGACGACACGTTCCTCGACGAGCCGGTGCCCTTCGACACCGTCGGCGCTGTCGGATCCTCAACCGTTCGCGATCGAGCACTGCTCGCGTTCTTCGCGCTTCGCGACCGCGTCGGCACCGGCGATCACGGGATGCTGCGAGTCGGGTCGGGCGACTGGTCCGACCCCATAGCGATGATGGTGCGTGACCGCCGCGCGTTCCACCGTCGCGGTGAGTCGGGGTTCAACACGGCGTTCGCCGTGCATGCGCTGCCGCGTGCAGCCGAACTCCTACATGCGACACACCCGACCGTCGCCGCCGAGATGCGCGCATTCGCCGATTGCTGCCGGGCGGCGATGGAGCAGGCTTGGAACGGCCGTTGGTTCCTGCGCGGCTGGGACGGGCGCGGGCATCCCGTAGGCGATCGCCACCTCTTCCTCGACGGGCAGGTCTGGTGCCTCATATCGCGAATCGGCACCGACGCGCAGCGCGCCACTCTCGTGCGCGAGATCGCCGCACGTTGTGACGACCCATCCCCGATAGGGGCCACGATCCTCGACCGGGCACATCGCGTGCGCGCCGGGATGCTCGCCCCGGGTTGGGACACCAACGGCGGAGTCTGGGCGGCGATGAACGCGCTGCTCGCATGGGGCTACGCGCTCCACGACCCCGACCTCGCGCGCCGTAGCCTGGCGAAGCAGTCACTGGCGGGACACGCATCGGCGTATCCGAACATCTGGTACGGAGTCTGGAGCGGGCCCGACTCCTACAACGCACACTTCGGTGCACGCCCCGGCGAGACATTCATCCAGCCGGCGACCCCCATGACCGAGTTCCCGGTCATGAACTCCAACGCGCACGCCGGTCCACTCCTGGCAATGTTGCGCGTGCTGGGCATCGAGACCACCGCCGACGGCATAGTCGTGCGCGACAGGGGGCCTTCACCGAGCTGGAGGCTTCACAGCGCACTCGGTTCGTTCAGCGGCGGCGGCGTCCCCGGATAGCCACGCCTCGACGATCGGCTGCTTGCGTCCTCCACGGCGCGCGTGAGAGGTTCACCTACGGCCAGTCACCGTACCGGGGGGTACCTGTGCCCGACGTGTACCGCGTCAACGCCTACAACACCGCGTCCGACTCCGAGAACCGCATCCACGCCGACGACGTGGCCAAGGACTTCGGCTTCCGAGGCGGCCTTGTTCCGGGGGTAGACGTGTACGCCTACATGGCGCACCTGCCCGCAGCACGCTGGGGTCTCGGCTGGCTCCGAAGTGGAGTGATGCAGGCCCGCTTCGCGAAGCCCGTATACGACGGCGAGTGGGTCACGGTCGAGATGAGCGACACCATCGAGGCCGACGGCGGCTCGGCCGCCGACATCTCGGTACGCGACGAACGAGGCGACGTCTGTGCCACCGGTTCTGCCGGCCTGCCCGCCGCCCCACCGACCTTCGACCTCGATCGCTACCCGAGTGCGCCGCTACCGGAGAGCTCACCGCCGGCGTCGGCTCGAGCCCTGCTCGCCGCCGATCCCATGGGGAGCCTCGACGGCGGATTCCACCTCGAGTATGCGCCGTCATACCTCGACGAAGTTCGCGAGACGCTCCCCGTCTACCTAGACGAGGGGATCGCACATCCCGGCTGGCTGCTCCGCACTGCGAACTTCCTGCTCGCCACCAACGTCGCTCTCGGACCATGGATCCACACGGAGAGCAAGGTTCAACACCTCGGCCTCGTCCACGACGGCGACCGCATCTCCACACGCGGGCGGCCGATGGGCGTCTACGAACGCAAGGGACATCGATTCGTCACCCTCGACGTGCTCATAGTGGCGGAAGCGACCCGGCCGGTGATGCACATCGAGCACACAGCGATCTACGAGCCACGCCGAGGAGGCAGAACATGACCACGAATCGCCTTTTCCGATTCACGGCGGCCGGGCTTGCTTGCGCTCTGGCTGCTGCACTCGCCGCCTCGTGCTCGGGAGACGACTCGGCCGACGACTCCGGCGGCGGATCGGCGAAGGCCCCGGCGGGCGGCCTGATGCCCGAAGACGCCTGGCAGGCCCGCTCCGATGACTACATCGCATATGCGACCCGGGAGCTCGCACCGGGGAGCCCGAACAACGTCATGCTGAACCTCGAGAGGCGTCGGCGTGATCCGTCGTTCGAGGTGGATACCGCCTCCATCGTTCCAGCTGCATTCGCAGACATGTTCGCCGAGATCGACGCCATGGACGACACCACCGACTTCGACCTCATGTACCTCCTCGCCCTCTGGTTCGATTATCGCGAGGAGCTACCCGCGCCGACCGTGAAGGCGATCGAGGACCGGTTCCTGGCGTTCAAGTTCTGGTACACCGAGCCGCAGAAGTCGACTGCAGTTGACAACAAGTGGTACTGGAGCGAGAACCACCGGATCATCTTCCACATGCTCGAGTACCTGATCGGCACCGCTTTCCCCGACGCCACCTTCACGAGCTCCGGCATGACGGGACGCGAGCACGTGGAGCACGCGAAGCCTCTCATCGAAGATTGGCTCGCCGAGCGCGCTCGCTTCGGCTTCTTCGAGTGGCACTCCGACGTCTACTACCTGAAGGACGTCTCACCGCTACTGATGCTCATCGAGCACGCAGACGATGCAGACATCGCGAAGCGGGCGACGATGGTGCTCGACCTCACGTTCCTCGACGTCGCGCTACACCTCCAGAACGGAGCATTCGGCGCGACGCACGGCCGCTCGTACATGAAGGACAAGTACAACGGCACCCAGGCCGACACGTTCGGCTTCCAGAAATTCCTCTTCGACGACACCGATCTCCCTTACGTCTCGGAGAGCGACGCCGGTCCTACCGGCCTGGCCCTCGCAACGAAGTACCGCCTCCCCGAAGTGATCCGGCGCATCGCCACCAGCGACGAGGTCGGAGTCGACGAGGAGCGCATGGGAGTGGCACTCGACCCTCTCGCACCACTCGACTCCCCGACACCGCCCCCCGACGGATACGCCTATGACAACCCCGACGACCTTGCTTTCTGGTGGTCGATGGCAGCGCACACCTCCTGGCCCGTGGTACCGATCACCCTGAAGATCGCCGACGAGTACAGGCTCTGGGAGACAGAGGGCTGGAAGGACTTCACCGGGTTGCGCGACATGACCGGTGGCGACCCCGAGGTCGGCAAGCAGCTCGCACAGAGTCTCGGTCGCATGGTCGCGTTCGAGCTCCTCGCAGAGGTGAACACCTACACGTGGCGCTCGCCCGACGTGATGCTCTCGACTGCGCAGGACTACCGACCCGGCGACTTCGGCGGCCAGTACCACCCGTGGCAGGCCACCATCGATCCCGACGCGTTCGTGTTCGCGACCGGCCCGACGAGCGACGTCGGCAGATCGCCCAATCTCGAGTGGCCCGACGGTGACGGCTACTGGACGGGTGGCGTACAACCGCGCTCGGCGCAGTACGAGCGCGTCGGCATCCACCTCTACGCTCCCCAGTACGAGTCACCGACCGGGCCCCCGCTCGACTCGTTCGCATACGAGCCGTACACGCATGCGTTCTTCCCGCGCGAGCACTTCGACGAGGTGGTCCAGAAGGGGCACTGGACGATCGGCCGCAAGGGCGACGGCTACGTGGCCCTCTACTCGTGGCGCGATACGCACTGGCAGGCCTATGACCCGGCAGTGCTCGCGCAGCGCGACTTCACCGACACCTTCGACCTCGTCGCCGACGGCGGCGCCGACAACGTGTGGGTGGTCGAGGTAGGACAGGCCGGTGACTGGGACTCGTTCGATGCGTTCGCCACCGCCATCACCAGGGCGAAGGTGAACGTGACCCCGCTGGGCCACGACGGCGCCGTCTCCAAGGGCTTCGACGTGTCCTATGAGTCACCCCAGGAGGGACCAGTGTCGTTCGGGTGGTCGAAGCCGCTCACCGTCGATGGAACCGAAGTCGCCATTCACGACTACCCGCGCATGGACAACCCTTGGACGCACGTCGAGAACGGCTCTCTGACGTACGACGTGCAAGACGGTGCCTTCGGCCTGAACCTCGACTTCGACAAGGGAACGCGAACGGTCAGCGGCCCGTAGCACGACGCACCGACTGCGACGCAGGTGGCGCTCAGCGCGGTTCGGGGAATGGAACACCGGGCTCGTCGCCGAGATGATCGTCGCGCTCCACGCCCAGCGAGTTCAATGCCATCGAGACCAGCTGGTACTGACCGACGGCGAAGATCAGGTCGAGTCGCTGCTCGTCGTCGTAGCGCTCCCCCAGCGACGCCCACGTCGCGCCCGAGAGGCAGGCGTCGTCGTGGAGCTCGTCGGCAGCACGAATCAGAACCACGTCGAAGGGCCGCCAGCCGGGTGCGTCGGGGCCCTGTGAGATACGGGCAATCTCGTCGTCGGTGATTCCGCTCCGACGGGCGATTACCACGTGTTGGCCCCACTCGTACGCGGAGCGGCACCGCCAGCCGATCCGCAGTATCAGCAGCTCGCGATCGCGCACCGGCAGCGTGCTCTTCGCGAGCACGTGCGCGCCGAAGACGAGCCACCGCTTCAGGAGCTTGGGGTGATGGGCGATCGTCGCGAAGATGTTGAGCACCCGGCCATCGCCGATGGTGTTGCGCGCCAGGAGCGCACGCGTCTCGTCGTCCCACTCGGCCTCCGGCTTCGGGGCGAGGCGCGGATTGTCCATTCCCTACCTCCTTGTCTTCGCGCCCGGGATCGTTCCGCCCGGGGCCGCACAGATCGAGATACTTGCCGCTCGCACCCGAGGGCGGCGGATCGCGAGGCCTGTCAAGCGGCCCGCCGGTGGGGTGGTCAGACGGGCGTCTCGACTCGCAACCGCGGGGTGCGGGCCGGGGGGAGGCTGCCGCGTAGGTCGGCGACCAGGTCATCGCGAACCGCGCGGTACCCGGGGTCGTCCCACAGGTTGCGCCACTGGTGGGCGTCGTCTTCGACGCTGTACAGCTCTCCCTCACTCCCGTCGTACTCGACCGACGACTCCGGCTGGGCCTGGCCCGCGGACATGACCTCGAGCCAGTCCTCCAGGCCGTTCCGCTCGCCCTTCGTGCTCGGCTCATAGGCCGTGCAGAGCCACCCGTCGCGGTAGATGCTCCGAAGGTGCATGCCGTAGCCGGGGAACTGGCTGTCCCACTCGCAGAGAGCACGCTCTCGGCGATCACCGCGCGCCAGCGGCATCGCGATGCCTTGCATCCATGGAGCCGGATCGACTCCGGCAATGGAGCAGAAGGTGGGAGCGAGGTCAACCTGACCGACCGGCTCGCTGATCTCGGCTGCCGCAACACCTGCCGACGGCGCCGGGCGCCAGACCAGCGGCAGTCGCATCAGCGAATCCACGTGGAACGGCCCCTTGAACAAGAAACCGAAGTCACCCTGCATCTCACCGTGATCGGTCGTGAAGATCACGTCGGTGTCATCACCCCAACCACGTTCGCCGATACGGCTGATGACGCGACCGAGCGCTTCATCGATCAGCTCGACCATCACGTGGGTCATCGCGTTGACCTCACGGATGTTGTCATCGCTGAGGAGCTGCGGCCGGTACGTGCCGGGGCCACCCTCCTGGTTGACCCACGTGCCCTCGTAGCAGTCGAGCCAGTGCGCGGGCCGTCCGGCCAGAATCTCCCGGATGCGTTCGGGCGAACCCGGATGACCGGCCGGCAGGTCGAGGTCGCGCCAGTTGACGCGCCCGAGCTCCGAGGCAGGCGGATCCCAGGGGTGGTGTGGATCGGGGAACGACATCCACACGAACCAGTCGTCGTCGGGATCCAACGAATCGAGGTATGCGATCGTGCGGTCGGCCACCCAGTCGGTGTGATACCACTCGCGCGGAACCGGGTTGATCGCCGTCTCCGGAGCGCCGGTCTCACCACCCGGCATCGCCGACAGCAGTGGAGCGAAACCGGCCGCAGCATCGAAGCCGTGCTCGTCTACGAGCCACTTTCCGTAGTGCTGTACGGCGAGCTTGCCGAACGTGGGAGTGTGCATTGCCAGCTCGACATGCTCGAAGCCGCGCCATGGCCCGGTTAGGCCACGACGCGCCATCGTGCTCTCCGACCAGCGACCGGCGAGGTCCAATCCCGGCTCGAAGTGAGCCTTGCCGAGCAACGCCGTCTTGTATCCGGCGCACTCGGCGAGGTGCGCTGCCACGCTTGGTGCATCTTCGGGAAGCGGCACGCCGTTCGCGAACACGCCGTGGGTGCGCACGTACTGTCCCGTGAGCATCGTGGAGCGAGCGGGCATGCACACCGTGTTCTGGTTGTACGCCCTCCGGTAGACGATGCCCGACGCGGCCATGGCATCGACGACGGGCGTGCGAGCGATCTGCCCGCCGTTGCAGCCGAGTGAGTCGTAGCGCTGCTGGTCGGTCGTGACGAAGAGGATCTTGCGTCCCATCTACGCACCTCGGTGTAGACATCTGTGGTCGCCGCGAACCTCGCGACCGGCGGCGACTCAGCTGCGTCCGGCTCGCTCCGCACGCCGAGCGCCGACACTACCTGCCGCTGCTGCACGGTTGCTCGGCTCGTGCGCGACCCAGATCAGAGCGCGAGGCCCCGGTGCCACAGGGAGAGCATGTCCATCGCCGCTGCTATCCCTATGTGCAGCGCAGCGCCCCACCAGATCGACTTCGTCTTCAGGCTCAGATCACCCAGCACCACACCGCCGGCGATCGCGGCAAGCGCTTCGGGCATCGGCTTGCCGTAGTGAAGCATGTTGTAGGGCACCACCATGATGAAGATGGCGCCCCAGCCGAACCTGTGAGCGAGCCCGTGCAACATGAAGCCGCGAAAGAAGAACTCGAGGGCCACGAACTGGACCGCATAGAGACCCCACCAGAGCCAGAGGTTCGGCCAGTAGGCCTCGCCCGGTGCGAGGTCGTAGAACGGGTACCTCGCCTGGAACGCCGGCGTGTAGGACATCGCGATGATGCCCGGCAGAGCGAGCACCAGCAGGAGAGCGTACGGCCGGGCATCCCTGGAGATCCCTCTGACGCGCAGGCCGTAGTCGCGCAGGCGCTCTCGGAACACCACCACGACCACGACCACCGGGAGGACGACGTATCCGGCGATCTGCACGAGTGCCCAGAACGCGAGGCGGTTGAGCTCGGAGTTGGCCGACGTGGTGGTCGCACTCCCCAACCGTGCAGCCAAGCCGTCGAGGTCGATCCGGTCCAGGAGCGACACGAGCCACGAAGCGTCGCGCCCCGACGCGAGGAAGCTGTTCATCGTCAAGCAGACGGCGGCCACGACCAGTACGACGATCATGTGCGTGTCGGCGGTCGAGGAAGGCGTGGATTCCCTGTATGCGTCCGACTCGGCGTCGACCACGTTGCGTACGTCGGTCACATAGGTGTTCCACACACCCCGCCGCGCCGATGATCGTCGCGGCGCGGGCACATGCATCGCTCAGCAGGCTAACCAGAGGTGCGGTGCGAGTGCCGGGAGGGGATTGTCGGCGGGGCTCCCGGGCCGACGGGCGGCTCGGCCCTGGGAGCCCCCTCCGATCTCACTTGCGCCGGGCCGGGCTCACCGGACGCAAGGCACGAACATCTACAACTATGTCACGTCGATGCACGGGAAGATCGCATCGCGAACGCCGACTCCCACCACTCCCCTAACCCCCATTATCGCCCGTGTCTGCATTCGAGCAACTCTCACTCGACCAACGGCATTGTGCTCCTTGCAGCCGCGCAGTGCAACCACCTACTCATGCGGGTTCGACGCGCTCCACTCAGTGTGGCCTTCTGCTCGCCACCGCGCTTCACATGTCTCGCTGCGTGAGAGACCGAGGGAATTCACACACCATGCGTGACCCTCCGTTGCGATATCGCCGCGGTCCTTACACTGAGCCGGTGCCCGCGATCCGAAACGTCCTCCTGGTTACCGCCGATCAGTGGCGCGCCGACTCCCTTTCGTGCGCCGGGCATCCGGTCGTTCGCACGCCGCGCCTCGACCGCCTCGCGGCCGGCGGGGTCCGCTTCTCGCGGCACTTCGCCCAGGCCGCGCCGTGCGCGCCGAGCAGGGCGTCGATCTACACCGGCATGTATCTGATGAACCACCGAGTAGCAGGAAACGGCACGCCCCTCGACGCCCGCCACACCAACGTCGCCCTGGAGGCCGCCCGTCTGGGCTACTCCCCCGCTCTCTTCGGCTACACCGACACGAGCGTCGATCCGCGCACTGTCGACGCCGACGACGATCGCCTCACCACCTACGAGGGCGTGCTTCCCGGCTTCGACCCGGTCTGTCACCTGCCCGAAGGCAACCCTCGTCTGTGGGTCGATTGGCTGCGCGGCCTCGGGTACGACGTGCCACCGGACTGGCGCGCCTGGATCGACACTCCCACCGATGCCCCTCCCGATGCAGACCCGCGCGAAGCATCGTGGAGACCCGCCCGCTACCGCGCCGAGCACTCGCAGACGGCTTACCTCACGGACCGCGTGATCGAGCACCTCGACGCGACGGGCGACGAACCATGGTTCGTGCACCTCTCATACCTCCGACCGCACCCTCCCTACCTTGCAACTCGCCCGTACAACGACATGTACGACGCGACCACCGTTCCCGCTCCGGTACGCGCACCCACGCGAGAGGAAGAAGGCGCTCAGCATCCACTCCTGGCCGCCGCTATCCACCATCCCGAGCTCGCCGCACCCGACGACGACGGCGAGCTCCGCAAGCTCCGCGCGACCTACTACGGCATGATCAGCGAGGTCGACGACCAGCTCGGTCGGATCCTCGACCGGCTCGACGAAACCGGGCGCTCCGACGACACGCTCGTCGTCTTCACATCCGACCACGGCGAGATGTTGGGCGACCACTGGCTGATCCAGAAGCTCGGTTGGTTCGACGAGGCCTACCACGTTCCCCTGATCGTGCGCGACCCGCGCAGCGCGGCCGACGCATCACGCGGCACCACTGTCGGTTCGTTCACCGAGCACGTCGACCTGATGCCTACGATCCTCGACCTGCTCGGAGCGGATCCTCCGCTTCAGTGCGACGGGTGCACTCTGCGCGGTCACATCGAGGGCCACCCGACCGCTCACCCCCGCAAAGAGGTGCACTGGGAGTTCGACTTCCGCGACCCGGAGCACGGCCTCGTAGAGGCGCTCTTCGGCCTGCGCATGGACGAGTGCACACTCAACGTCGTTCGCGACGACCGCTACAAGTACGTGCACTTCACGGCGATGCCCCCGATCCTCTTCGACCTGGTCGACGACCCGACGCAGATTCGCAACGTCGCCGACGATCCCCGCTACGCGGCGGTCCTTGCCGAGTACGCGGGCCGCCTCCTGTCATGGCGGATGCGCCACGCCGAACGCATCCTGACCGGCACGAAGCTCACCCCCGGCGGCCCGGCCGTACGCCGCGACCCTCCGGGGTAGCGAACTACTGCGAAGTGCGACGAGAGATGCGCGCTCCGTAGCCTTGCGCGCCTTGGATGTCATCACGTTCTTCGGCCTCGAGCCCACCAGCGATCCCTGCCGCTGGAGGATGCCGATCGTCCCCGGCATCATCTCGGGGACCGGAGCGCTCTTCGGTGGCTGCGGACTCGGCGCCTGCATCAAGGTCGCCGAGCAGGTGACGGGCAGGCGGCTCCTCTGGGCGACTGCGCAGTACCTGTCGTACGCCCGGCCGCCCTCGGTGCTCGAGCTCGACGTGCGAGAGGTCGTGAGCGGACACCAGACGTCGCAGGTTCGCGTGATCGCCCACGTAGGCGACGAGGAGATTCTCACCGTCCTCGGCGCGCTCGGCGAGCGTCCCAGCCCGTTCGACGGGCAGTGGGCGCTCCGGCCGACGGTCCCACCCCCCGACGACTGCCCTGCACGCCCGCTGCTCGCGCGGCACAGCGGCACGATGATGAGTCGCTTCGAGATGCGCCTCGCCGACGCCCGCTCGATCGACGACCTACCCGGCACGCCGGGAAACGGCAGGAGCGCGCTCTGGGTCCGGCTCCCCGAGGTCCCCGAGATGGAAGCGTCGGCTCTGGCGATCATCGGCGACCTGGTGCCCTTCGGGATCGGTCAGGCCCTCGGGCGGCGAGCAGGCGGAAACAGCCTCGACAACACGCTCCGCGTCGCTCACCGGGTACCTACACGATGGGTGCTCGCCGACGTACGTGTGCATGCGATCGCCGACGGCTACGGTCACGGGCTCGTCCACCTGTGGGCGGACGACGGGATGCTGCTCGGTACGGCCAGCCAGTCGGTCATCGTGCGGGCATGGAAGGATGAGCCCCCGCCCAAAGAGGAGGTGCCCGGGTGAGCGTTCCACAGCGATGGGGTGTGACCATCCCGTTCGACGGAGCTCCACTCCACGCGCAGCGCGAGATGATCGCAGAAGTCGCCGACCTCGGCTTCACCGACGTGTGGTCGTCGGAGGCGATGGGTCACGACGCGTTCACTCCGCTCGCGCTGGCGTCGACATGGGCACCGACGCTCCGCCTCGGGCAGGCGATCGTGCCGGCGTACACGCACGGCCCGGCGCTGCTCGCACAGCAGGTCGCGAGCCTCTGCGACGCCGCACCCGGACGCGTCGCTCTCGGGATAGGCACGTCCTCGAACGTGATCGTCGAGCAGTGGAACGGAATACCGTTCGACAAGCCGTACCAGCGCGTGCGTGACACGGTCAGATTCATGCGATCAGCGCTTGCGGGCGAGAAGGTCACCGCCGACTACGAGACGTTCTCCGTGACGGGCTTCCGCCTCGGCGTGAAGGTGGAGAAGCAGCCCCCGATCCTGATCGCGGCGTTGCGCCCAGGGATGCTGCGGCTCGCGGGGCGTGAGGGCGACGGCGCAATCATCAACTGGCTCTCTGCGGACGACGTGAAGACCGTCGCGCCGCACGTAGGGGAGGGCAAGGAGATCGCCGCGCGGATCTTCGTCTTCCCCGTCGATGATCGCGACCTCGCGCACGCCATCGGAAGGCGCGCCATCGCGGCGTACCTCACGGTACCGGTCTACGCCGCGTTCCACGAGTGGCTGGGCCGTGGCGAGCAGCTGGCCGAGCTGTGGCGCCTCTGGAAGGAGGGCGACCGCAAGGCAGCGTCGGAGTCGATCCCCGACGAGGTCGTCGACGACCTGCTGGTGTGGGGTTCACCGGAACGCATCCGCGAGCACCTCGGACGCTACGTAGCGAACGGCGTCACCACGCCCGCACCCGCGATCTTCGCCTCCGGTACCGACCAGGTACTCGGCGTGCTTCGCTCCCTCGCACCCCCCTGGACCTAGCCCCTGTTTGGACCCCAGCGGTCGCCATGGCGACCGCTGGGGTCCAAACATAAGAGGGGTGGCGCACGCGGCCTAGGCGGAGCCGGTGATCGGCTCCACCAGAGTGGCGCCGTGGTTGTGCGGACGGTTCACCGCTGTGCTCACGGGGTAGAGATCGAGCACGCCTTCGCGTGCCGGTGCGAGCATCGCCACGAGCGACTCGGCGTCGTCGTTCTCGGGGCATAGCCACCGATCCCACGACGATTCCGGCAGGATGACGGGCATCCGGTCATGTACCGGGGCCACGGTGGCGTTCGCCGTCGTCGTGATGATCGCGAACGAGCGCAAGGGTGCGTCATCGGGGTGCGACGCGTCGTGCCACGCCTCCCACAGGCCGGCGAAGGCGAGCGTCAGGCGGTCGCGACCGAAGATGAAGTAGGGCTGCTTCTGCCGGTGGCCCGGTACCTTCTGCCACTCGAAGAAGCCGTCGGCGGGGATGATGCACCGGCGCCGTTTGAAGGCTCCCTTGAACGCCGGCTTCGACGCGACGGTCTCGGCGCGGGCGTTGATCATCCGATCACCGATACTCGGGTCCTTCGCCCATCTCGGGACGAGGCCCCATCGCAGCCGCTCCAGAACCCGCACGGCGTCGTGCTCTGCGACTATCGGGACGTTGCGCCCGGGTGCGACGTTGAAGTCGGGGTCGGATGCGTCGATCCCCACCTCACCGACCTGGAACCGCCCGGCGAGGACGGTCGGGGACGAAGTCTGCACGTAACGGCCGCACATGCTCGGACGATACCCGCAGGGCCTTGCGGGACGCCGTCGGGCAGACGCGCTGGATCTCAGCGATCGGCGCTCCCGCACACGAACCGCAGGCCCGACCACACGTCGTCGATCGGGCACACCTTGTTGTCGACCAGCCCGGCAAGTCGGCCGGTCTCGCGAACCAGCCGCTCATTGAGGTCTGTCGCCACCCCGGCGCTCCGCTTCGGCCACGCGATCCACAGCCCGCCCGACGGTGCGACAGATCGCGCAAGTGCGGCGAATCGCCTCTGCAGCTCGGCTCGGCGGGTCACGAAGAAGAGAACGACGTCTTGGGGGCCGCGCACCGTCGTCACCAGTCGTGCACCGTCGGGCAGCGGCTTCAGGACCCGGTCGAACCCCTCCGGGGCTCGCACCAGAGCGACGCGCGAACCGTCGGCAATGCCGAGCTTGCGCAGCAGCGGAGCACCCGTGTGGCCAGTCACCGAACCGGAGTCCACTCGATTCGCGGCCGCCTAGTCAACGTCGCCCCCTGATGCCGCACGCGACGATCAAGCTCGCGGAGCGGAGTGTCGGCACCGGACCTGCCGGCCGCGCAGCGATGGCCGGCTTCTCTCGACGCGCCTACCCGCCCGAAGGGCCGACGCGACGGGCAACCGCCGTCGGCCTCAGAGGTGCGCCGCCGGGTCGACCGGCACGCCGAGCACCCGCACCTCGAAGTGCAGGTGCGGGCCCGTGGACATCCCGGTGGAGCCGACCGCTCCGACTGCCTGACCCGCTTCGACTCGCTGGCCCACCGAGACGTGAACCACCGACTGATGTGCGTAGAGCGTCGCGTACTGGTTGCCGTGATCGATGATCACGGTGTTTCCGTATCCGTCGCGCCAGCCCGCCCACACGACTACGCCGGCGGCGCCGGAGACGATCGATGTGCCGTACTCCGCGTGCATGTCGACCCCGGTGTGCATCCTGACGGTCCCGAGGATCGGATGAACCCGCTGCCCGAACCCGCTCGTGATCTCACCGGGTACCGGGCGAACCGCGACGAAGGCCCCGGCGAGGGCCTGTCCGGCCTGGCGCGACGCGAGCATCGCGCCTATGGCGCTCGACGTCGTCTGCAGCGCTGCGAGCTCCGCTTCATAGCCTGCGACCCGA
>Ga0172375_10008864_pt1 | contig 13413 bp, 10 predicted proteins | sample LakKiv1m_FD_114537 | JGI IMG/M metagenome (GOLD analysis project Ga0172375, IMG submission 114537) | Freshwater microbial communities from Kabuno Bay, South-Kivu, Congo - kab_092012_11.1m | ecosystem: Environmental > Aquatic > Freshwater > Lake | place: Democratic Republic of the Congo...
ACCCAAAATAATGTTTTAGAAGCGCCTGGGAAGGGTTGCCGCCATCAATTGTCACATACCCTCCAGAGGGGTTGATGATAGCACCGACTATTTTAAGGAGAGTGGTCTTACCGCAACCGCTGGGCCCGATAACAGAGGTAAAACTCCCCTTCTCCACAGAGAAATTAATCTCTTTTAAAGCTTCAACCACTTTGTTATTGTGATTATGGAATATCTTTCTAATTTCAACTAGTTCTATCATTTTTTAGCAATCATGCATCTAAGTACCGGGTTAAAATAATACGCTCTAAAATACATACTGCCCCGAAAATAAACAGGCTTATTGTAGATAATAAAAAGAGGGCAGCGAACATACGGCTGGTGTCTAAATTTACGCTGGAAAGCATTATTACATAACCTAGCCCTCTATCGGAACCCAGGTATTCGGCAAAAACCGCTCCTATCACAGATGAGGGAACGGCAATCTTAAGGCCGATAAAGAAATAGGAGATGCTGGAAGGCAATTTTATCTTTAACAATACCTGCAACTTGGAAGCGCGTAAAGATTTCAATAGATCCAACAACTCCGGCTGCACGGACTCCAATCCTTTTATGGTATTTACTAATACGGGGAAAATAACCATTAAGCTGATAAGAATTATTTTAAACAGCATGCCGAAGCCGAACCAGATAATAAACAGGGGCGCAAGAACCACTTTCGGCAGGCTCTGAACGGCAACAATGAGGGGGTAAATAGTTTTATGCAATATATTAAAAGAAATTATTGCTATGGCTAGAAAAAAACCAACGGATACACCTATGCCTAGTCCTGAAATAATCTCTTGTAATGTAACGAGAGAATGTTTTATTAGAAGCGGACTGGACTTGCCAAAAACCGCCAATATGCGCAGAGGCGAGGGAAGGATATATTCAGGTATGGCAAAAAAAAGAGAGGCAGCCTGCCATAGGCATAAGAAACCTACCAGAAAAACAAAAGAATACAGGTAATTTTCTAAAAACCAGCTTATCTTATTTTTCCGGCCCATTTTCATTCTCTCACGCGCAATCTCCCCGCGTCCAAAAGCCTGTCATTCCACTTACTGCAGCTGCCGCCGATATGCCTGATCCCGTTCAACCTCAATACGGCGTTAAGCAACGCGAGTATCGCTGTCTTAAACCTGATATAGATGTCTTTATAAATCTTGTACCGGATCCCGAGCAATGTCCGTGTGGCGACATGCCGGGTATTATAATATTTTTGATAATAATTATCCTCATCCCCCAGGATATCGACCCGCTCCAAAGCAAACACATTTATGGCGGCGCTTTTAATATGATTTTTATTCTCGAAGATAAAACGTGCAAACTTCCATATGTCTGCCGCGCTCTCTCCGGGATGGCCTATCATAAATATCAGATGGTTCCATAGGCCCGCGGCAGAGGACTTGGATAAAGCCTCAGAGAGCTCAGCGGTACATGTTTTCTTATTCATTTCCGACAAAGTACGCTGTCCCAGCGTTTCAATGCCCCAGCGAAGCTGGACGCATCCCGCCTGCCGCAAAAGGCTGAAATATTGCGCATCCTCGTTATCCGAGATGTAATATGCGGACCATGCGATATTAATGTTTTTATCTATCAAACTGTTGCAGAATCGCAGCGAATAGTCCCTGTCCATATTTATTGCATTGTCAACAAATATAAAATGGCTGGTTTGATATTTTTCTTTTATCCTGACGAGCTCCCCGACAGCAGCCTCTATGTCCTTGAAATACAGTTTTTTTCTACGCGTCACGCAAAAATTGCACTCATGGCGGCACCCTTTGCTCAATTCATACGGTATAACCAGGGGACTGGCATTCTTTCGGTATAAATCAAAAGGCAGCCCGTCGAAATCCGGCTCCATGCTCTGGGCATATTGCGTAATTATCCGGTTTACTTTAATGGCGCAGCCGGAGCGAAAAATCAGGTTATCTATATCTTCACGGGGCTGGGCCGTCAATAACCGCTCCAGGGGGATCTCCCCTTCTCCCACGATCAGGTAATCCAAGAATCCGTATTTTTCAAGCAGGACCCCCATCTTTCTTGTTATAAAGTTCCCGCCTAGCATTATTTTAGCATCATACCGGGCATGTAAATACTTGGCAAAACACAGGCTCGTAAATAACTGTTCTCTGCTCATCACTGAAAAGCCGATGTAAGAACTTTCGCCTAAAGGAACCTCTATAAGCTTTTCCCACTCTGCTAAAATCGCTCCCATCTCCTTGTCATATTTACCTTTATCAAGATACCCAGTAACCTTATTGCTCCTGAAGAATATCCGTTTCTGGCTAAAACAGTGCAAATGTAATTTTCTCATTAAGGCCCCGAAAAGTCCGCCGCTGATGATTTCTCTATCCCAATATTTCATCTCCAGATCATCGATCCGGACATCGAGGCCTTTCCTGCGTAAATGCCCTGCCAAGACTGCGATACCCAAAGGGGGAAACGGCAACAGCTCCTGTTGCGGGGTCGGCATATATAAAAGCATGACTTTAGCGCTCATTCTCCTGCCTTTTTGATTGCCTCGCCAGTCTAGATATTATAAGTGGGAATTTTCCCATGGGGGTAAAAGGTATAAAATCTACAAAATGCATCTTAATATGCAACCTTTCATCGATAAGCGCGTGTAAATAACGGCCCAGATCCCGGGCCTCCTCTTCCGAAAAACCGTCTTTTTTTACGATATTAACCGACAACTCTTCTTCTTTCTCCTGGACAAATTGAACAGCCTTTATATGTTTACATTTCATGACCGCAAAAGAAAGGTCGTTCTCGCATAAGGTTTTATCTTTGTATCGTATTACCTGGGAAGACCTCCCGTCAAGGGACTGCAAAAGCTGCAAGCCCCGTCCGCAAGGACACTGGGCATCCGACAATGAAGCCGTATCTCCGATATCATACCGGATAAGAGGCATGGCAAGGTTACGCAGAGATGTGGCTATAAGCCGTCCTGGTTTTCCGTGCGGCACCTCCCTCCCGCCTATATCGATTATCTCCACAATGCTCTTCTCCATATCGAGATGGAACCCCGCTTGCTGCCGGCACTCAAAGGCAGAAACCGCGCGTTCCTGGCATTCATAACGGCTATATACCTTACATTGAAACTGCTCCTCGATCACTTTTCTTTGGTAGGGATAAAGGTTTTCAAATGCGCTCATAACGAATTTAAAATGTAAACCGCCGATTTTATTTTCCTTGGCGTAAAGCGCAAGATCGTATAACAAATACGGGTTGGCAAGGATATATGCCGGTTTGTATTGTTTTATAAGAGCTAACTTTTCCTCCCAATAATTTCTACCGCAGCGGTGCACAGGCAACGTCACTTGCCTGAAACGGGGCTCATAAATATAGCCGGCATCTATTTTCTTCTCTACGAACGGCCTCTGGCGTATCCAGACGCTTCTCCAGTATATCCTTCCACCCACCGCAGCGTATGCCCTGTCAATGAAAGCGTAATTTATATATTCTTCGCGCTCGTCACGATAAAAACTTACCGGTGTTCCTGTTGAGCCACTCGTCGATTTTAAAATTAAGTGCTTTTTTTCGGCTTTTCTCGAAATCAGCCTGTCTAAATTATTTGCTATATCTTCCCGGGTCAAGACCGGCAGTTTTTTAAGGTCTTTAAGTGAGGTGAAATCATCGGGCTCCAGATTATTCTTTCGAAAGATATCCCGGTAATACGGGACATTGCGATAAATATGCCATACTAAACACCTTAACCGCTCTAACTGATAACGCTCTAATCTCCAAAGAGGGAGCCACTGCGACCGCATTAAACAGCTGCGCAATTTTACCTTTTTTATACGCCCTAAAATATTGGAAGTATCAAAAATCATGCAACAATTACCGTATAATTGTTGCAGCCAATACGGGCTTTTAAGAAAAATATGTTCAGCTATAATCTTTTCTTCTCCGGGTGAATTTCTCCTGCGTGATTCTGCCGTATTTTCCGATTACTATAAAAAATTCCTTCAGGTCAAAAGAATAGATCCGGGAAGAGACACAGTAGGCTTCACATAATATATAAAAAGCCCTATACAGATATCTTAAGGGCAGCCGGACTAGAATTTTAGTAAAATGAAGCAAAAAAGGAAGTGCGACGATAACAGAGAAAAGATGATTTAGGTTTTCAAGCTGGCGATGCGTATAAAATTTCTTCAGATAATTGTACGATTCTAACCGGGTATACTCGTAGTTATGGCATCTATAGCCTCTTTCCCAAAGCGAGGTGCCTGGGAACGGTTGCAACGGTATCCCTTTGGCATAGTCAACCTTGCATTCGATGTTCAATTTTATAGTCTCAAGGTCTTTTTCTATAGACCCGCAAGGTATACCGATTATACTGGTTGTCCTCAACCTGATCTTTTGTCCTTTAATTAATTTAGCCGCGTCCAATATCTGTTCTTTTGTCATCTTTCTGCCTAAAATATGCTCCCTCAGATAATCATCGGCTGTCTCGACACCCAAGGAAACGCTGTAACAACCCGCATCTTTCAAGAGCTTAACCACTTTGCTATTGATATTATCTGCGCGGACATTGCAAGAGAAAGGAAGGCCGACATCCTTTTTATAAATAGAGGAAAATTGCTCCAGCCATTCGTGCGGGAGGATAAAAAGCGAATCATTAAAATTTATGAATCTTAAGGGGAACTTATTTCTGAACTTATTGATTTCTTCAACTATATTATTGATGCCGCGCTTGCGGATCCTCCCCGGCTCCTCGTTATAGAGCTGGCGGTAATGGTAATTAAAACAATACCCGCAATCATACGGGCATCCTCTGCCGCTGATAACCGACATCTTTCTCTTGTTAAGCAAAGGCTGGGCCTCAAACAGCTCCCTGTCGGGAAAGGGGAGATCATCCAGATTATCGATAAGCGGCCTCAAAGGATTTTTGAATATGGCGCCGTTTTCCTTAATCCACCAATTTCGTATATCCCTAATTGGCCTGCCTGAACTTAAATTTTGCGCCAATTCAAGCATGGGGAATTCGCCCTCCCCCATACACACGCCGTCCACCCCGTCCCCTTCGATCATCTCCGGAACGCTGGTAGGATGCGGCCCTCCAAAAACAGAGAAAACCTTGAAATCCTCCTTTATTTTTTTATTCAATCTCAAATAATAATTGACCCAGTCCGACGGCGTGCTATAAGCTAAAATGGTGGGGATGGCGTCATTTAGCTTGCTTATTACTTTATTATATTCTGCTTCAACCATCTCCACCCGGAATCCGCTTTCTTTTAACAGGCTTGAGATGATCATAATACCTATAAATTCGTCACCGGGATTTTTTACGACAAACAGTATTCGGCTATTCATAGAAAAGTTAATGTAAGTTATTATATGATTATACCATTATTACGGTGTAATCATATAGAAAAACGATTTTCCCTGCAGAGATAGAGACCTGTGAAAGGAGAGTTACAATTTGCGCGATTGAGGCAAGAATTCGTCGGTGAATATTTCTTTTAAATCAATCTTTTTGTCAATTAACCCTTGGTCGTAAAGGAAATCTTGGGTCTTTTGCCATCTTTCCTCTGATTGGTATCCAAGCCCGTATTTCTTTGTATAATCATTTTGCATAAGCGAAATGACCCCCTTCATTTCTGATAATTCATCCTCTTTTTTCAAATCCGGGTACATCTCGATAAGCGCGTCCACGGCATCCTCGGGGTTCTCCACAGCATAATTCCAAGACTTTATCGTGGCCTTTACAAACCTTCTCACCAAATCCGGGTTATTTTTTAAAAAGCTATCGCTGGTAACAAGCCCTTTGCTGTATAAATCAATACCGTAATCCACAAGCTTCATCTCATTGAATTTATGTCCTTTCTTACGTAATAAATTATCACTTCTATAGCTATGGGTTGAAATGGCATCAGCATTACCGCTAAGAATATATTTTAAATCCGAACCCTTAATTGGAAGCAGTTTAATCTTCTCTATGTTCACGCCATTCTTCTTGCAAAAAGCCAAGAACTGCGTATAGGTCATACTTTCGATGTCGGCGGCATAAATTTTCCCCTCTAAATCTTTAGGTTTCTTTATTCCGGTTTTTTCCAAAGAAAATATCCCGATGCCGGAACCCTGATACAATATAGCCAGCACTTTAAGAGGCATGCCTTTTGTACGGGCAATTAATGCGGTATCCACCGCGGCATTGGCAAATTCTACATTGCCGTTGCCGACAAGCTTAGTTGCTAAAGTGGATCCTTTGGCGATACCCACCTTTACCTCTATCCCTTCCTCGCGATAGAAGCCCTTCTTTATACCGATGATATAGGGGGCAAATTCGGCCCCAGGGAACCAGCTCATCTGGAGGGTCACATTATCCATATCTTGCCGCTGCGCCGAAGAAGCTGCGCCGGGGGCGCCAATAATTGAAAAAACGATAAAGCATAGAATTACTATATAAAAACAACGCCTTTTCATCTTCCGCTCCTTATTTTTATTTGAGGCACATATAATCTCATATATGCCTGCGCTTCCGCCTTTAAGGTGTGGTGGAATCAGTATTTTACCACCGTTTTAACTCCGAGGTAGCCCGTTGCTTTCCCCTTGCCCTTGGGCCTATTGAAGTCGTCGACCCGGTAAAATAACGTATAGGAAATATTTTTATTGATGGCCTTGGAAAAACCGACTTGATACCGCATGAAATTTAAGCTATCCGCCTGCAGATCATACCATGCCTCAGCTGAAGCAAAAGGCTTGATCTTGCGCCCAAAAATATTTACGGATCTTTCGACTATGAATTCGTTCCTATAGCGAAAGTGGTCCTGCTCATGACCGACTTCGCGCATTTCTATCCTGTTCTTGTCACAAAAGGTAAAACCGGCTAACTCCCAATGCGGACTTCCGAGAAAAACGATCCTGTTCTCATCCGACCATTTCCCGGTGCTGCCCTTAGTGGTAATATATTCGTAAGTGATCCCTACATCCATGAATTTATATGCGGCATATTCAAAACCCCCCCTATATTGTTGATAATAAAAATTCTTGGCATCATCATTGAATCTAACTTCAGGAAAAAGTACAAATGTTAGCCTGTCGTTTACTTTATGCTTAAGAATGGTTTGGATTATTACCCCCCAATCATCGGTAGCTGAGGCGGTATCAATAAAAAAGCCGCTGGCGGTAATTATCAATATAGCCAAAATCGCGAACTTCAACTTAAAACTCATTCTCCTCTCCTTTCCCGTCTTTTTTTATCTAACACAGTGCTGCGCCTGGATAACATTTATAACTATTATAGGAATAAATGTTAAAAAGTCAATTTCTTTTCGGCCCCGCCTCATTCTTTTTTATCGCTTTTACATTCAAAGGTTTCGATTGAGAGCGCATCTATTTTTTTAACGGAGGTAATTTTGCAGCGGTGGGCAAGAAATTTACTTATTGCCCTGGCGTTTCCAGAGAGAAAAGAAGTTTGGTTCCACGGCGCCGATATGAACAATATATTTTTATATTTATTCAGGGCGTCTAAGGTTTGCAGCCTATTTTCCCATTTAGAGAAAAACAAGAGCAGCGGCTCTCCGGTTTTTCCGGACATTTGGTTTTCCTCTGCCGGGGATAAACGCAGATACCTCTTTTCCCAATCAGGCAAAAGCCGCGGATAATAAATTAGTGCGGCCGGAGCGCTGTCGTAGTTCGGTTTGGACCATTTAAAATATGTATGCGCAATGGTCAACGAGTTAAGGCTGTCTGCGCAAACAATATCCTCCTCATCCAGCTCATTTATAATGGCGTTCAAAGATTCTCTGTATTGAGTTTTTCGGTGGACGCCCCGGTACACATCCCCGCCGTCTTTTCTTATCTCCATGAACCCGTTATAATAACCGGACAGAGAGAAACCAAGCAGGACAGCAACGGCCGCCGCAATTAGAGTCTTTACAACTTTATTCTTTATTGAGCAGACTCCCTTAACCAGGCATAAGTAATAAAAGGGCGTAAAAATGATGAACCTGCGATCAAGATAAAGCGGCAAGAAGGTCTTAGAAATTACGAAAATAATGATTACGGGTATCAGGAAAAAGGAAGGGTACAAAAACCCTTGTAGCTTGTGCTGCTTATAATATTTGAAGCTTCCGAAAATAAAAAGGCCTATAAATAAAAATGCCCCGATTATGCGCTGACTTTGCGTTGCCGAATAGCCTTGTATTAAGACGCTGAAAGTTAGGGGTATCGACTTCGCTTCCGGAGGGAGCAGCCAAAAATATTGCTGTAATATACAAAATTTTTTCAGGAGCAATATTAAAATAGCGGGAAAAAACATAATGGCAATTAAAAAAACCGCTCTTGCGCGTTTTTCCATGGTCGGATAGTTTTTCCCAAAGATAAACAGGCTGCTTAAGATAATCAGAAAACCAGCATAATAGGTAGTTAATAAATACAACATGCTCAAAATAATAAACAAGAGCCAGGGAAAGATCCTGTTTTTATGGAGCGCGAATAAATAGCATAAAAACCACGCCAATGTCAAAAAGCATGAGAATGCGTAAGCCCTTGCTTCCTGCGCGTACCAGATTTGGAACGGGCTTATCGCCATCAAAAACATTACACCCGCCAATTCTTGCGAATTCAGCTTTAAATACCGGCTGCATATTTTATAAAAAATAAACATTGCGGCTATGCTGGCGAAGCAGGAAAAATACCGGATTGATTCCCATCCGCCGAAAAAGAAACTGTATATATAAACCAGAAAATTATACAGTTGGGAGTCTGGCGCGGAAAAGATCCTTTCCCAGAGAATAGAGGCTTTAGAGACACCCAATAGCCGAGAGGGGATCTCAACCGCAGCAAAGCTGAGCTGGCCGGTAGCTAATTCGTCAAACCACAGGTCATATTTCTTAATCTGCCAGAAACGAAAAGCTGCTCCGGCGCCCAAGAAAAATAGAGCTAATACCTTACCCAAGAGTATCTTACTGTTTTGGATGCGCATGTCAAAAGCAAGGAATAGATACCCTTTTTTTATTTTTACGGGAGAGGAACTCCCGCTGGCTTAGAAATTCACAATAATTTTGAGTTTGTTATATCGGTAGCAACCATATCTTCGAAGCCTTCCCTTCTTCTTATCAACTTTCCTCTTATACCGTCTTCAAGCATAACAACCGCGGGGAGAGGAAAAGAAAAATTACTGGATAGTGAATTAAAATAAGCGCCGGTACCTTTAATTATCATAATATCTCCTTTTTCAATAGAAGGGAGCCTCGCGTGATCAAAGAAAATATCTGATGAAGCGCATAAATTTCCACATACTTTATAATATTCTCTTCGCGGCAGACATTCTTTACCAAGAACATCGACATCGTGAAGTTCTGACCTTAAGGGTAGGGCGAAGCTAAGCGCACCTCCATTTACTATAACAGTCTTTCCTTTTATTCGGACAACGGATAGAAATAAATCCTGGGCGTCAGCTATTATTGCCCTGCCGGGTTCTAAAAAGAGGCGCGGCAATTTCAAGCCAAATTTTCTAAATTCATCATTTAGGCTCGTACAAATCTTTGAAGAAAAATATCCAAGCTGTATCACATCTTTGATCCTCGGCTCGTAAGGGGAAACCATCCTTAAGATTCTTTCAAGGTAATTTACATGCCTTGCAGTGGCGATCCCCAGACCACCCCCTAAATCCAAGAATTCTATTTCCGTGCCGAATGTTTTCTTTATTGCATACAATAATCGCGCGGCCCTTTTAACAGCTTTCAAATATGGCGTAACTTTTCTTATATCGGTCCCTTGGTGAAGATGTAAAGCTTTTAGATCAAGATATTTACTAGCTTTAATTCTTTCAAGGAAGGGCGTTAATTCATTGAAATAAGATGGGAAGCCGAAATGGGCTGTTTTATCATATGCTGATCTGATCCTTAGCCCTAGCGAAACTTTCTTTCTAATTTTATCTGCTAAATCGCTGACTATCGTCAGTTCGTCAGGAGAATCTAAATTAATCAGTTTTATCCCTAAGTCTATTGCTTTTTCTATTTCAAATGCGGTCTTGGCAGGCCCATTAAAAATAATTCTTTCTGGTTTAACGCCCAGCCTTAATGCTAACTCAAGTTCAAATCCGGATACAACCTCAGCGCCAAAACCTTCATCGTGGATGACTTCTAAAATCGCGGGGGCAGAATTAGTCTTGTAAGAATAAAAAAAATCAACACAAACATAATTGCCTTGGAAGGCCCGCATAAAGCCCCGGCAATTACCTTGGATTTTATTCCTATCCACTATATGAAGAGGGGTTTTATACTGCTCAATAATCTTGTTTATAGGCGAATTCAAATTATTCTTTCCATCCATGGCGCAACCGGATTCCGGTTTAGCATCAACCATAAGAACAAAATTCGTTATTTTTTATAATGCGGCCAAACACAAGAAATTCTATTTTTTTGAAAAAAATATTTATATCCGGTTATTAACCTCGCCGCCGACTCAAGACCTGCCAAGAAAAATAACAACAATATGCTATAGGGTTTCATAAGAATGTGCGCTCCGGTAACTTTCACAAGCAAATCAAAGCGCATACTCGCGGCTTTATAGCCGTATTTTCTCTTAATATCGATATGGCCCCAAAATATCCTGGTCCTTTGAAGAAACAAGTCTTTTAGCGTAACAGGGCAAAAGTTATAAACAACCGCGTCTTCTTTATAGCATAACTCATAACCTTTACTTTTTATCATGGCCTCAATGTATAATTCGTCAACTACGCAATCCCCCGGGATACTGTCAAAAACTTTTCTAAAAGCTACTGTCTCTCCCAATTTCGGAGAACGCAGGCAAAGTTCGTGGTGCAATTGCCAAAGAAGTTTATTTAAAGAATATACCAGGCCGTTTGAATTCCTCACGGGCAAAGGGCGGACTCCAACCATGGCTATTTTTGGATCAAGAAGAGGGAGCAAGAGCTTACGCAGGCATTCTTTTTCCAGGATGACGTCTGAACTCGTAATGACCATTACATCCCCCTTTGCCATTCTTAGAAAAAGATTTATTGCTGATGACTTACCCTCTCTTCTTTCTTGCACATACAGACTGATCCTGTCGTCTTTTTTCATGTAACCCCTTAAAAGCTGTTCCGACCTATCGGTGCATCCGCTTAAAATAAAAATAATCTCCAGGCTGCTGTTTTCGCTCTGGCTCAAAATGCTTTCGATAAGCTTTTCTATGTTATTCTCTTCATTATATACCGGTATGCCTATGCTTACAGAATAAGACCGTTTCTCCGGGGCATTAACAAGGCCTTCTATCATGCATAAACCTCTTTCGAAGATTGTCGGCTTTCCAGGCCAAGAATTTTATTCCTAACAGAAATAGCGCGCCGGGCTTAACTATCATATTCAGATAATTGGCGTTGGCTGAAGTACAGTAGCATCCGCAGGAACGAATATCTTTTTTCAATAAATCGGCCTTTGGGCTGTTCCATACTTTTGCAAAATTATACTTCTCGTTTCTTAAGTTGCCCATGATCCTATTTTTAACGCTGCAGCACCATACATCTCCATTCGGGAATACATGCCCGAAAGCGGCTCCGGCAAAACAAGGAAGAACGCCTCTATCCTCCTTCAAAACTTTTCTTATAAGTTTGTAATATTCTCTCCTTACCGCTTGAGTAATGATTGAGAATTTATTAAATTTTGCTTTTGTTGTCTCGCGTAAAATAAAATCCATTGCATCTAAACGGCTTGCTCTTTGGGCGGAAAAGTCCAATCCTGAATTCAAAAACATATCCCTTTCTTCGGCCAATTCAATCAGGTATGAATCAGGCTTAAGTCCATTGCAGTAATGTACTATATCTGCTAATTTATCAATATTAAACTTCGAAACGGTCGTATTAATACCGATATTAAGATTGCGCCTTCTTATGTTTCTTATTCTCTTGTAATTCTCCATTGTTTTACCAAAAACCCCCGTTAATCCTCTAATATCGTCATGCCCGTTGCCAATGCCGTCTATGGATATATTTATGATAACCTGGGCTTGGGAGCATGACTCTGAAATCTCCGCAATATCAGAATAGATCTTATCCCCCAAAGTACAGTTTGTGGCAATTGTAATTACTTTTGGCTTTATGCAACGGTAAGAATTTATGACGATTTGGCTGAAATCCGGCCTTAAAAACGGCTCCCCACCGTCAAAAGTAAGCCAAGGAACACTGGAACGTATAGAAGCAAATATTTTGATGTATTCGGCTAGCGAAAGTTCATCCTCCGGTCCTGACTGCCAGATGTTACAAGTCTTGCATTTCAAGTTGCATTTTCTCGTAACGCTCAAAGCTAAGCTTATCGGCAGCGTTTTTATGAATCCGGTCGAATTCTTAATCCTGAATGAAGCAATTTTAAAAAACGAGTTTAACATTTTGGATATGCATCTATGTTATCCGGCCTGCGGCCCTATTCGGTATCACTGGGCGTAACCGACAGATTTCAGCCTTTCTTTCTCATCCTGACTTAAGACCGGAACTGTAATTTTACTTTGCGGAATAGAATTCTTCATATATCCATCTAATTTCTGTTTAAGGAATTTGAATTGAGTTTGTTCTACCGCAGATATATCATTTAATTCTGCGGGGTCATTTTTGAGGTTATACAACTCGTATCTCTTATTTTTTGAATCATAGATCAATTTCCATTCCTGCGTCCTGATGCTCTTACGTTCCCAAAATTCGCTGTAGGCAAATTCAGGAAAGGTATATTTTTGTCCGATCAATAAAGGCGCGAGGCTATGCCCTTGCATAAATTTATACTTTGCAATGCCCAAAACATCCAAGATTGTCGGCATAATGTCTATGGAGCTGACCTGGGTATTGCTTTTTATCCCGGAAGAGATCCTGTCCATCCATTTAATAATTAAGGGGATTTTAATAAGCTCATCATATAAAGAATTGGCGTGGCAGAAATACCTGTTATGCTCACCCATAGCCTCTCCATGGTCGGAATTGACAATAATAATAGTGTTTTTTTCAAGCCCTTGCTTCTTTAATGCCTGGAGCAGCCGTCCGATTTGATCATCCGTATGGCGTATTTCTCCGTCATATTGAGAAACATAAAAATCCGCCTCCGCGATATTATTATATGATAAATATCTGGGAATACAGCCTATTGGAGACTGGGAATACCCATCTTCTGATATAAGTATTTTTTTATTGGTGCTGTAATATTGATCCCCTATAAACATCTTATTGTAAGGATAAGGCGGTATATAGGGGCCATGCGGATCAATATAATATATCCAGAGAAAGAACCTTTTCCTTTTGTTATCTTCAACCCAGTCTATGGCCCAGTCCGTGATATCTATGACTTGCCTGCGATCGACAATCCGGCCGAAGGTAAAGGTATTTACCGTATTGAACGTGTCGAAGCCGTTTTCGAATCCTTTTATTAACGGCAATGCCAATTGATCGGAAATAAAAGC
>Ga0172375_10008868_pt1 | contig 13410 bp, 11 predicted proteins | sample LakKiv1m_FD_114537 | JGI IMG/M metagenome (GOLD analysis project Ga0172375, IMG submission 114537) | Freshwater microbial communities from Kabuno Bay, South-Kivu, Congo - kab_092012_11.1m | ecosystem: Environmental > Aquatic > Freshwater > Lake | place: Democratic Republic of the Congo...
ATGAATATATATCGTTTCATGACAGCTATTATATACGTAACACCCAAAGTTTGGTAGAATAGGAATCTATGACGAAGAAAAAGATTCTTATTGGTATTGGTGGGCTTATCACTATCGGAATTATCACTGGTACCCTTTTTTTTGGAAGACATATATTTTTTCCTCAAAAAAGCGCACAAACAAAAGGAGAGGAGAGTATCACACCGACACCCAAAGTAGACCTTCTTACATGGGATGATCCGGCAGGATTTTCATTCCAGTACCCGAAAGGGTTAGAGGTGAATGCACATGAGGAAGATACGGTAAATTATGCTCATGTAGAGCTGACCAATCCGGAATATAAAGGAAGCATCGTTATTTGGGGAAAAGACACGACAGCAACTACGATTGCCCAGTGGCTGAAAAATGAAAAAAGCCTCAAAGATGCAGTAAGCATCGATACGACTCTCGGGGGCAATGAGGCAAAAAAAGTTGCGTTAAAAGGACCGAAGATAAAACAAATTATCGCAACGCTTGACGAAGATATTCTCGTCATGATTGAAATGGATCTGGAGGATCAGAAATTTTGGCAACAAGTTGGTGATATGATTGCCGGAAGTTTTACATTTACGAATTCACAAAAAGAAAATGCAACTGACAATGCGTCTTCAGGAGAAGAACCTCCCGCAGCTGCAGACGAAGAAGAGAGTGTGGAGTAAATCGTTGTATCATTAGAAAGCTACTTGATTACATCGAACCTCTTTTTGAGAATGAATAACACCCATTATTAGCCTCAATTATTGAGATATGTATTAGTTTATGGTATACTTCTTTTCGTCTTAGGAAGGAAAAAAGTCGGAATCGTCTTTTGGAACTTCGTCGAGTAAACTCCTCGGTAAGTTATCCGCAAGCGTATCAGTCCCTCGGTTTTTGTCCTAGGAGAGAAAGGAACAAAAACTATGGCAACCAATTTATTTGTTGGTAACCTTCCGTATTCGTTTGATGATACGAAACTTACGGATTTATTTGCCCAGGGTGGAACAGTGGTTTCCGCCAAAGTCATAACGGACAAATATTCGGGCCGTTCACGCGGATTCGGATTTGTCCAAATGAGCTCTGATGAAGAGACAAAAACAGCTATTGAGAAATTCAATGGCTACCAAATTGACGGTCGGGCATTAGTCGTTAACGAAGCTCGCCCTATGCAGCCGAGAACATAAATCGACTATAACGTTTTAAAAAGAAAGAGGATCGGGAAACCGGTCCTTTTTTCGTATATTATTGAGGTTTTGCTGGGGTAGGGCTTCCTGACGGAGCTGGTGTAGGCAAAGGTCCACACCTTCCTCCGGTTGGTTCCGTGCCCTTGATGAAAAATTCCGGTCGGTTAAAGTAGCAAGTTATAGAAACAACATTTGCAGGTCTTACCGGTGGTTCATCCTGCTTATCTTTCAGAAGTTCTACAAAAATGTCGTGCCAAATAGGAGCTGCACCAGTTATTCCTGAAGCAAGATATGGATTCATAGGAGCGTTGTTATTATTGCCGACCCATGTGGTTACGACATATGACGGCGTGTATCCAATTGTCCAGTTGTCCCGTTTGTCGTTACTTGTACCGGTCTTTACGGATACCGTCTTACCCGGAATAACGAGAGCGGAGTTAGGACCGAATGCTGAGGTGCGGGCAGCGTTGTCAGCAAGGATATTCCCCATGATCCACGCGACTTCCGGCTTAACAACCTGGTTTCCTTTTTTTGGTTTGTTCTTTTCGTAGACCTTTCCCGTATAATCAGTTACTTCCAAAATCGGCATGAGATCAACCTGTTTTCCTTCATAGGCAAGCGTTCCGAAGACTTTTGCCATATCCAGCATAGTAACTTCAGCAGCTCCAAGAGTGATTGAAAGTCCATATCTGCTGTCATCTGTCCAGCTTTCAATTCCCATCATTCGGCCTTTGTCTACAATAGCAGGAACTCCCAGCTTTGCTGCAAGTTTTACGGCAGGGATGTTGTAAGAGTTGGCAAGTGCATACCGAAGAGGTGTCGGACCATGAAATCTTCCGTCGTAATTGACCGGAGCATAGGGTACGCTTCCGGGTATTGAATATACAACAGGACTGTCATCGATAATGGATGCCGGAGTAAATCCGTTCTCGAGAGCAAGCGAGTATGTGACGACTTTAATGGAAGATCCGGGTTGTCTAATGCTGGTAACGAGATTAACATTACCTTCGCTTGCAACATCAAAATAATTTTTACTCCCGATCATTGCATAGATTTCTCCAGTTTTCGGATTTGTTATAAGTGCCGCACCGTTGCCAACATTCAGCCTGGTCAGTCCCGCAATTTGCTGTGCTACCACATCTTGAGCTTTTTCCTGGATATTTACATCAAGGGATGTGATGACACGGAGACCTCCATGTTCTACAAGTCTTGGTCCGTACTTTTTTTCCAAGATGTCTTTTACATACATAACAAAATGCGGAGCTCGAATGGCGATACGCGGAGCGACGAAATGGATAGGTTCTGCAAACGCCTTTTCTGCTTCTGCCTTAGTAATATAATTATCTTCGACCATTCTTCGGAGTACTTCCGCCTGGCGCTGGAATGCTTTTTCGGGATGCGTTCCGAACGGAGAATATTCCGTAGGAGCTGCGGGAAGCCCGGCAAGAAGGGCTGATTCTGCAAGCGACAGGTCTTTTACTGATTTGCCGAAATAGGTTCTGCTTGCCGATTCAATTCCCCATGACGTACCCCCATAAGGGACCTGATTGAGGTACATTTCCAGTATTTGTTCTTTACTGTACATGCGCTCTGCCCAAAATGCCAACACAATCTCCTTAATTTTTCTTGAAAGTTTAATTTCTGAAGATAGGAGTGCAGATTTAATAAGTTGTTGCGTAATTGTCGATCCGCCCTGAACCTGACCATTGACAGAAATTTCCCGCACTGCCCGAATCATGCCTTTTATGGAAAATCCGCTGTGACGGTAAAATTCGCGGTCTTCTATAGAAATTGTTGCCTCTTTTACGTATGTTGGAATATCCGCAACCGAAATGGGTGTACGGTTTTGATCCGTGTAGAATTCATACAGAAGTGCTCTGTTTCTGTCATAGATTTTTGTCGATACCTCCAGGTCTCTTCGGGTCAACAGCTGTGGATTCGGTAATGCATCAAGCCACTGGTAGACAAGATAGGGGATGAAAAAAAATACTATAGTCACGCCGATCCCGAACAGAAAAAATTTCGCCTGCTGCCAAAACGTGCGGTTCACCGAAAATAGTTGTTTTGGCCGGGTATAAATAACAGCTGATTTGGAAGGGATACGTTTTGTGTGCGAAACTGCCGTAGAAAGAGAATAGTTCGGAAGTTTAGGAAGAGAATGCCAGAATTTCTGAATATCGATTTTTAAAAACATTGGCTGTTCTGTTTTGATATTTCGAAGTAGCTTTTTGGGCAATAGAAATACTGGTGACAGGACAGAAAGAACAAGTTGGCCTATGTCGTGAAAAACGTGCATGAGAAATTTCATTTTTATAATGTGTTTTTTATAAGGAAACGTCATAATAAATGATCCGGTCTTTCGGTACATAAAAATGACAAGAGAAGGGATGGATCTGATCGCGTCTCCTATGAGCGTAAGAAATGCCAGGAAGCCGATTGTAATTGTCTGTAGTACAGATTGCGTTTTTTGTACAGGTACTTTTCCGCTCTTTTTTTTCATATGGCGAATAATTTTGTTCATCTTTATATCGTTTAGTATAGAAGACAAAGCCTTATTTCAGCAATACCCTTGTTTGGTCTGAATGGGTGCAATCAAGACACCAGGTAGACACAGGATCTTTCAAAACCTGATGATCTTGATTTTCAATATTGTCAGTTTTTCCCGGGAGTGCGATATCCCCCGTAGATTTGTCGATAACAACAGACTGTTTGAGTTGTTCTTTTTCCGTTGGCTCTGTACCTTTTATAAAATATTCAAAACGGGTTGAACATCCTTTATCAGAAGCCTCTTCACCATTAGGGGGAAGTAGACCGCTGATTGTGCATATTTGTTTTCCGACAATTCCTTCGGGCTGTTTGGGCCAAAGATCATTTTTTCCTTCCAATGCTTTTTTCATAAGTTTATTCCATATGGGGGCAGCACCGGTGACTCCTGAAACAAGCGTCCTGTTCATCGGTGAATTATCGTTGTTGCCGACCCATACGGCGATTAATACCTGCGGAGTAAATCCTATAGTCCAGTTGTCCCGCAGATCATCCGTTGTACCGGTTTTCACCGATACTGCATGTCCCGGGATAACGAGTGATGATGAGGAGCCGAACGCGTCCTGTCTGGCATTATTATCAAGGAGAATATGTGAAATAAGAAATGCCGTTTCCGGAGAAATCACCCTTGTCCCCTTTAAAAGAAGTGAAGAAGGGATGCTTTTCGTGATATTCGGATCTTTGTTTTCTTCGAGCACTTTCCCGTTCCTATCGACAATTTTTGCAATAGACACTAAATCTTTCCGGATGCCAGCATTAGCAAACACACCGAAGCTTTCAGCCATGTCCGTCATCCGCACTTCTCCTCCTCCCAAGGTCAGTGATAAGCCGTAATATTTTGGCTCCCGGAATGTATCAATGCCAAACGCAGAGGCAGAAGCCACCATGGTTTCAAGTGTATTGATGAATAACATTTTGACTGCCGGGATATTATAGGAGTTACCCAAAGCAAACCGCATCTGTACCGGCCCATGGAACTTTCCGTCATAGTTTTTCGGGCAGTAGTTGGCTTGTCCAGCTACACCCCAGCAGGTGGGAACATCCAGGAGCATTGTTCCGGGAGTTACTACTTTGTTTTCTATGCCGATCGCATAATTAATGGGTTTAATGGAAGATCCGGGTTGTCTAAGCGCTGTGGTGACATTAAAATTTCCGGAGGGCGTCGCAAAGTAATCCGTACTTCCGACCATTGCCAATATTTCGCCGGTTGCGGGTCTAGTTATAAGTGCAGCAGCATTACCGACCTTCATATATGTAATTTTCTCAATTTCGGCTGCTACAGTCGCCTGTGCATACTCCTGGAGATCTAAATCAAGAGTTGTCGTCACCCGTAATCCCCCGCGTTCCACAAGAAGCTCTCCGTATTTTTTAACGAGTTGCTCTTTGACATACATGACAAAATGCGGTGCTTTAATGTTCGTGGGTTTGGCAAAGACAAGGGGTGTATTTTGTGCATCATCCGCCTGTTGTTGGGAAATATACCCGTCTTCTTTCATCCGTTTGAGCACCTCGCGTTGTCTTTCTACGGCGAGTTCCGGATGGTTACCGAATGGGGAATAGAACGTCGGAGCCTGAGGAAGCCCGGCTAGAAGACTAGACTCTGCAAGGTTGAGATCTTTTACATTTTTCCCAAAATATTTTTCTGCTGCGGTTCCCACACCCCATGCGGTACCCCCGTAAGGAACCTGGTTGAGGTACATTTCCAGAATTTTATCTTTAGGATAAATGAGTTCCACCCAAAACGCGAGTATGATTTCCCTGACTTTTCTTGTTACAGTCCGTTCGGGAGTAAGGAGTGCGGATTTTACCAATTGTTGGGTGATCGTGGATCCCCCCTGGAGTTTTCGTCCGGTAACAGTCGCGGCAGCTGCCCTAAGAATCCCTCCGATTGGGTCAATGCCACCGTGTTTATAAAAATCTTTATCTTCAATGGCAATAGTTGCTTTTTTCAGGTTGTCGGGGATTCCCGAAAGAGGAACGAGGGTTCTATTTTGGTCTATATAGATGTCAAAAAGCAGTTTGTTGTTTCGGTCGTAAATTTTTGTGGTTGCAGCAACATCTTTAAAATTCAGCGTATTTGGATTCGGGAGATCTTTCAGGATTATAAGGTAAAATGACAATATTAGTGCAATGGGGATGAGCCAAAATCCGTACATCCAACGTGGCAGTTTTTTGTTTTTACTATTTTTTTGATTCGGTTGTACCACTTGAGACTCCACCGGTTGACGCTCTATCGGATGGGTATCATTTTTTCTTTGGAAGAATTGTCGAAAAGTCATACAGCTCCTCATTATATAATAGGAATGGTCCTAAAGCATATATTCGGGTATCTCACTGGATTTTTTTAAAAAAATCCTGATATACTGGAGGTATGCCAGAACAAACATTTGCACCTTTATCCGATCAGCAGACTCCGCCGATCTACCGGTATTTCAACGGAAAAGAATGGGTCGCATCAGCAAGCAGTAAGGTAGCTGAAATCAGATCACCGGTTGAGGGTGATATAGTAGGAAAATTACAGATTGTTACCCAGTCTGAAATTGACGCAGTGATGCAAAAAGCTCGGTCCGTTCAGCCATCATGGGAAGCCACTCCTTTGCATGCACGGGTCAAAATGATGCATCTTGCCTCTGACTGGATACGCCAGATGGAAGAATACCTTACCAACCTTCTCATGCGCGAAATCGGCAAAACCATAGGGGATGCCAAGAGTGAAATAGTAAGAACTGCAGATTTGATTGACTATATAGCAGATGAGGCAATCTCACTGCGCGGAGAGACGCTTGATAGTGATAATTTTCCTGGTTTTGACAAAGGACGGACCGCTGTTATCGAGCGCGTAGCGCATGGAGTTGTGGTTTGCATCGCACCATTTAACTATCCGGTAAATTTATCGGCAAGTAAAATAGTGCCGGCACTTCTTATGGGGAATACTGTTGTTTTTAAGCCGCCCACTCAGGGAGGAATAAGTGCGTTACACCTAACGCAGTTGTTTATAAAAGCAGGAGTTCCCGAAGGTGTTATAACTGCAGTGACCGGAGCAGGAGATACAATCGGTGACTACCTGGTAACCCATAAAGAAACAAATATGGTTGCATTTACCGGAAGTAGTGAAGTTGGTGATCATATTGCGGTTAAAACCGGCATGATTCCCTTGCTGTTTGAATGCGGCGGGAATAATCCTTCAATTGTCCTTCCTGATGCAGATATGGAAAGCTCGTCCCGAGAGATCATTAAAGGTGGATTTTCGTATTCCGGACAACGGTGTACTGCGATTAAATATGTGCTTGGGACTCAAAGCACTATTGATGCTCTTCTGCCGGTTATACAAGAGAATATGAAGGAGATGGTTGCGATGGGAGATCCGAGAAATCCCGGTACAAAACACGTTGGTCCGGTTATTTCCGAAGAAGCAGCACTAAAAGTACAAGCAACAATTACGGAAGCTATCCAACAGGGCGCTGAAATAATTACCGGTGGGAAGACGAAAGGCAATTATGTAGAGCCGACACTTCTTTCCAATGTGAAACCCGACATGAAGGTGGTATCAACAGAAGTATTTGGTCCTGTTATTTCCTTTATGCCTGTCCAAAGCATTGATGAAGCGATCGCCATCATAAATACATCAACGTACGGTCTTCAGGCATCAGTTTTTACCAAAGACGAAGGAACGGGATTTGTAATTTCCAAAAAAATCAATGTAGGCACTGTCCAGATAAACGGTTCTCCCCAGCGGGGTCCTGATCATTTCCCGTTTATGGGAGTGAAACATTCAGGGTTAGGTGTTCAGGGTGTACGATATAGCCTTGAGGCTATGTCCCGCTTAAAATCTACGGTTATAAATAAGCCGGCCTAAAGTTGACACGTCAGCATTCCTTCCTATAGTATTGGTACACAAGGAGGTACAGGTAGCGGAAATTGGACAAATTAAGCGTGTGGCTCCGACGGTACCGTCGGAGATACGAGGAAAGGGCGTGACATAGTAGGTTGACATGTCACTATCGGACTCGGCTTACTACAAACAAGAACAAAAAGTGCTCGAGCGAGCAAAAACTTTTATTTGTCAAAAAGATGTAGTAAGTCGAAGTATCTGCGGAAACCCTTCGGTAGCACTCTCTACCGCAACATTGACCGGATAAAACCTTCCAGTAATGGATGGCCTAAATGGTTATATGACAGAGTCCGTTATTCTTCATCTTATTATTCATCATTTTTTCATAAATTAGAGGATTAGTAGATTCTACATGTTCCCGAAAGGAGATCCTATGTGTGGCATATTCGGTTATATCGGTTTTAAAAAGAATGCTGCGGAAATCGTCCTGAAAGGATTAAAAACGCTTGAGTACAGAGGGTATGACAGCTGGGGAGTAGCGGCGGTAGTAACAAGAAGATCAAAGATCAAAGATCAAAGATCAAAGATCGGAAATAATGCAATAGTAGTTAAGAAGAAAGCGGGGAAGATTGGGGATGCAACTGTAACAGATGTGCCGGAAAGTTCTTTAGCATTTGGGCATACACGGTGGGCAACTCACGGAGGGGTTACGGATAAAAACGCTCATCCGCATCTTGACTGTACAGGTACGGTTGCCGTTGTTCACAATGGCATCATCGAAAACTTCGAAGAATTAAAAGAAGATTTGATACGAACCAATCACCGGTTTGTTTCCGAAACAGACACGGAGATACTTGCACACTCCATAGAGGAATACCTGAAAACTTTCGGGTTTGAAGAAGCCGTGAGAAAAACGTTCAACCGATGTAAGGGTCTTAACGCTATTATTGCGTTTCATGCTCAAAAGCGTGTCATGGTAGCAGTGCGGAACGGATCACCGCTTGTTATGGGGTTCGGTAAACACGAAAACATTATCGCAAGCGATGCGTCTGCGCTATTGCCTTATACACGGAGCGTCCAATTTTTAGAAGACGGTGATATGGCAGTTGTTGGTGATACACAAGTTACACTTATGAATGTCGTTACAGGAGAAAATCGTCCGGTAAAGAAACAAACTCTAGATTGGACTATGAAGGAAGCGGAAAAAGGTACGTATCCGTTTTATATGCTGAAAGAAATATATGAACAGCAGGGCATCGTGTTGGGCATCACACACACTTCTAAGAAGCAGATTGATCGTTTGGCTGGGGTCATACGACAATCATACGGGACATACATGGTCGGATGCGGAAGCGCTTCCTATGTTTGTTTGGCCGGAAGTTATCTGTTTTCCAAAATAGCCAAAAGGCATGTCAATTGTGCGATAGGGAGTGAATTCGGATACCACTTGGACTTTTTGACTCCCAAAAGTACTGTGATTGCCCTGTCCCAGTCAGGAGAGACCATGGATATTTTGGAATCAGTGAAAAAGGCGCAAGAGAAAGGCGCTACGATTGTCGCCATCACGAATGTTCTTGGTTCAACCCTATATCGGCTTGCCGATGAGAAAATTCTTATTGGTGTGGGCCCTGAAATTTCCGTTGCTTCGACAAAAGCAGTTGTAGGAAAACTGACGATTCTTACGCTGCTTGCATACACGTTAGCGGGCAGACAGGAAGACGGAATACGGGTTATACATAAAGCTGCTTCTTCGGTTTCGAAACTTTTGGAAAAAGGCTCTACACATGTCATACAGAACCTTGCAAAACAGTTAGTACACGCAGAGCATATGTATGTCATCGGTCGGGGGTTATCGTATCCGGCAAGTTTAGAAACTGCTATGAAGATAAAGGAAATTTCGTATATCCATGCAGAGGGTATGGCAGCAGGAGAACTTAAACACGGGCCACTTGCACTGATTGATAAAGGGACTCCGTGTATAGCATTTTTACCGGACGATGAAACATACGGAGCGAACTTAGCCGGTGCCATGGAAATGAAAGCCCGTGGCGGATATATTATTGGAATATCACATAAACCACACAAGCTTTTTGATTATTTTCTGCCCGTATGGGATGCCAGGGAAGCGACGGTCATTCCAAATATTGTGACGGGACAACTGTTAGCCTATTATCTATCGATTTTAAAGGGGCTGGATCCGGATAAGCCGAGGAATCTCGCAAAAAGCGTAACAGTGAAATAAGAACGTCAGAGGTAATACTTTCGAACAAATCTGATTTGGTTGAGATTGTAACCAAGAGATATCAGTTTCTTTTGGATACCCGCTTTTGATTTTCCCTCTTTTTCCATGGATTTGGTTATAGACAGAATCGTTTCCGTGACTTCGGTAGGAAAGATAATCCATTTAGATATTTCTTTAGCAAAAAAATCGGGTCTGTAGATAGATCCTGGTTTAAAAAACATTGTGACAGTCGTAATTGTTTCAGGTTTGAAGCTTTTTAAATAGGAAAGAGCACGTTTTATGGTTTTTCCAGAATCCGAGACATCATCAACCAGGAGTATGTGTTTTCCTTTAATTGGAGATTTTAGAGGTTCGGTAACTGAAATTTGCCCTTGTTTTTGAATATCTGAGAAGCTCTGAATGGTAAACGTAGATATCGGCATTTGTAGGAAATCAGACAATATATGTCCCAGTGATAATCCGCCGCGGGAGATAGCTACGATCTGGTCAGGTTTTTTTGAGTGTGAAAGGATAGTCGCAGCAAGCTTTCGAGCCAGATCGTGATACTCCCTCCAGGAAACAGCAAGGTATTGAATATTCATACGTTTAGTATATCTTGTTCTTGACCTTCATCACTATCAGCTTATAATAACTACATGGAGCATTTAAAACAAGCACTCAAGTATGCAAGCATCGCTATCTCCGGTCCCCCGGGAGCAGGCAGATCAACACTCCTTCACAATCTCAAACGTTATATTGAACCTCTTGGTTGGGAGATGTTTTCCGGAGGAGACTGGGCCCGCCAGTTTGCTATACAAAACGGAAAACATCATGCTGATGACCCCACCCATCATTTTGCTACGGATTATGGTGAGGACATAGATCATCGAATTGATATAGCTCTGCGGGAAAAATTAAGTAATCCCAGAACGCATGTAGCGGTAGAGTCATGGATAGCCGGATGGAACATGCGTGGATTGAAGCATGTGTTAAAAGTGCTTCTCATGTGCGACGATGCCCTTCGCATTGATCGCATTGTAAACAGAGATAATATTTCAGTTGGACAAGCAAAACATCACCTCAAAGATCGTGAGGAGGCAAATCTCGGAAAATGGTCAAAGATGTATCAAGTACCGAAAACAGATTTTTGGAACATCAAACATTATGATATTGTCATCAATACATATTCCCATGGCCCTCAGGAAACGTTAGATCTTGTGTTACAGGCATTAGGATACTTCGCAGCTAACGGTCAAAAAAAACAGACAATCCATGTATGATTCCTGATAAAAAGGGTATCAAGGCACTTTGGGATACATATGAGCTCCCGCAATATAAACGGATTCATTGTGATATGGTTGGGAAAATTGCTCTTTGTATTGCGCGTAAAATAAACAAGAAGCGTTTAGGCGTTTCCGTAAATGAACAGCTTTTAGTAGCTGCTGCACTTCTTCATGATATTGATAAAACTATAAAGAAACTTCCCGGCGAGCATCATCCTGACGCTGGAGTGCGGATACTGGAAAAAGAAGGGATGAGTGAGGTTGCGGAAATTGTCCGAACACATCCGTTGCACATGATTTGTGATGAAAAAAAGGGTCCAAAGACCATCGAGCAACAAATATTGTTCATTGCGGATAAGATGACAAAACAGGAATGTATTGGTCTTGACAAGCGCTTTCTGTTGTGGAAAAACGAAGATAAGGAAGAAATTGCACAGAACATTCTGAACGAATCATACCCAAAAGTCATCGCTCTTCGTGATGCAATTTTAAAAAAAGCTGGTATTACGGAAGAAGAACTCGCATTCTTGATCAAATAATGTATACTAGGAAGTAAATAGGATTACCCTCCGCAACTTCCTTTGCGCCTGTTCCCTACTATTCGTAGACGGCGCAAAAAGCGCTTGCTGGAGGGTCTAAGAGACACTAAGCGAATGTATTCGCAAAGTGTCTCTAAGAGAGGAAATACTATGAAAAAACATATGTGCGTCGCATCAATACTCATTTTCTTATTTGTTGCGGGAATAGCACCAACGCATATTTTTGCTGTAGAAACGACAGTTGTTGCTGGAGGTGATGTGGCTCCTCAATTTCAGCAGGAACCGGTTGATGCTACTACACAAGTTGTTCAAAAAATTGAATATGCATTGCCGTTTCCCGGAATTTTACCAGATCACCCGTTGTATTTCTTAAAAAGGATCCGTGACACTATTTTGGAGAAGCTTATTAACGACCCTATACGTAAAGCTGAATTTTATATTCTCCAGTCTGATAAACGGTTGCAGATGGGAATAATGCTCATGGAAAGCGGAAAAGGAACTTTAGGTGAAACGACGATATCAAAAGCTGAAAAATATATGGAACAAGCAGTTATAGGTCTTTCTGCATATAAGAAATCCGGTGGCGCAGTGCCTCCATATGTTATTGAACGGCTTGAAAAAGCAACAGCAAAACACCAGGAAGTTATTGCGGACCTATCACAGAAGGCAAGTGAAGCAGAAAAAAAAGGGCTGCAGGGATCTATGGAGCTTGTACGGAGTGTGACCGCATTGATTGATTCGCTTCGGTAAGTCGAAACGAACAAAAAATGTGTTGGCAGAAAGGTGCCTCTTCGGAAAAAGACGGATCTATTTTCCGTATATTTTCTTCAAGAAGGAGAGTCGTGGCTGGAAAAAGATATTGACTCTTTTTGATATATAACTTTGTAGTTGACATCTCTTTATTTAGTGTCTTATTATCTTTTTGTACCACACAGATAGTGTTTTGGATTTCACATATGAAATGTCCTTACTGCGGTTTTACAGACACAGATGTCATTGAAACAAGGGACAGTGAGGATTTAACAGTAACCAGAAGAAGAAGAGCTTGCGAAAAGTGTGATAAGCGCTTTACAACGTACGAGCGGGTAGAGCAAATTCCGCTTACTGTAATAAAAAAAGACGGTAGGAGGGAAACATTTGACCGGGAAAAATTACGGCGTGGTATTTGGCGCGCAAGCGGAAAAACGACACTTAAAGCAGAAGATGTAGATAGAATCATTGATGAAGTAGAAAAGGAACTCATAACTGGTGATGTAACCGAATTTCCAAGTAAGAAAATCGGTGAATTAGTAGCAAAACGTTTGAAAAAAATCGATAAAGTTGCGTATATTAGATTTTCCAGTGTTTTCAGGCAGTTTGTAGATATAGAAGATTTTGAAAAAGAGGTACACAAGTTGATTTAGATACAACCAGAAAACATGCATCAGGTTCAGATCAGTATCTGTTTTACAAAAAATTAAAAATTTTTGTTTTTTATTTTTTTAATTGTATTATTGGGATTCCGGATCTAACCATATGGATCTTACAGGTATTTCACAAACAGTATTTTTGGATAGGTATGCCCTCAAGGATAAAGAAGGCAAGCCCATAGAAACAAAACCTGAAGAGATGTGGCGAAGGATTGCTTATGCGATTTCCCAGACGGAAAAAAAGCAAGACCGGTCAGCGTGGGAAGAAAAATTTTATCAGGCCATGGAACACTTTGAGTTTGTTCCTGGCGGAAGAATTTTATCCGGAGCAGGAACAGGGTATAAAGTGACGTTTTATAACTGTTTCGTTATTCCCAGTCCAA